>Ga0114946_10002981_pt1 | contig 11549 bp, 7 predicted proteins | sample WalLakDeSediment_FD_88676 | JGI IMG/M metagenome (GOLD analysis project Ga0114946, IMG submission 88676) | Lake sediment microbial communities from Walker lake, Nevada to study Microbial Dark Matter (Phase II) - Walker Lake 11/02/13 Deep Sediment | ecosystem: Environmental > Aquatic > Freshwater...
AACGCTACGGCTCCTCGCACGGCTCGCCCACCTCCCAAAAGTCCTCACCCAGGGCCAGCACAGTGTCGGCAACCAACAGACCGTAATATGTCACAAAAACAATTGTGCGGCCGTCAGCAGACAAGGTTGCCGAGTAAAACTCATCCAGCGGCGTCTGGATACGATGACAATGCCCGTTCAAGTCAGACACCTGCAAGAATGAGCCAATCTCCGGCGTATATAGGATTTTCTGGGAGTCTGGCGAAAAGTTAAAGTTACGACGACCGTAAGGTATTGTCTCAACCTTGCGCAAGTTGTCGCCATCTACGTCAATAGTGTAAAAGGCCGCATAATCAGTGCCGGGTATTCTCATTCCCTGGGCGTCAAGCTGTATGTCCAGGGCAGCAAAGAACGCCAGCCCGGTTCCATCTGGAAACCATGCTAGATTCGCTATATCACCCCATACTCTGGCTATCTCAAAAATACGAGTATCAGTACCAGTAGCAAAATCATAAATCCTAAGTTGCATTCGCCGATCTGGATCTCCAGGCCTGGCTGGGTCATAGATATAGGCCAACTGTTGACCATCCGGGGACCAAACTGGACGATAACCATCTGTCAGGTATTGACTTTGACCTGTTGTTAGATCGATCAGGGAGATTTGAGCATTAGCTGACACAGAATGACTTGCTGCGATTAGACCCGTATCTGACGAAATAGTTGGTAAGGACACCCAATGTTGCTCACCGCTTGTAAACAAGACCTGTTTGGCATTTACATCAATCACATACAGTACGCCATATGTTGTTCGCAGATCATCGCTACCAAAAGCGACCAGAAGTCCACCATCAGCACTCAAGCTAGGAGGATGTAATCTTCGCTCGCTAACAAAAGAGTCGACATTGATAAAACCGGGCGGCGGGGTAGGCGTCGGTCGACTATAAGGGTATTGAATACAGCTACTCATAGCCACTAAAGACAACCACAATCCCAACAAAATCAGATTGTACACGAACCGTTCCTTTATTTTCGCTCTCATGCGCAATATACTTCAGGAAAATCTGCGATGCAAACGGACTTGGGTTTTGATGAACATTACCAGGGTACTGGTGGTGTGCCAATCGGCGGAGGCGTTGGCGCCGGCACGGGGTTATGCCTGGTGGGAAGTTTCCACGAGGCGTATATTCGTAAGGTTGCGAAGGCTGGTGAGGTTGCGGAGGTGGGGAAACCCAACAAAGACCCCCGCAAGGCAATAGAGGAACGGTATAATTGGGGAACCGTGATTTCCAACTCGCCAATTCATCCGTCATCTGTGACCAGCGTGAAAAGTCTGTTCGTATGGAGGGATCTGTGAGGTTTATTTGCTTTGCATATCTTTCATAGGGTGTTTCAGAATTTTCAGGATCCAAGTGCGGTCTCAATGCTGCCTGCACTTGGTATGCTTGAACTTCTCCTATAATTGAAGCTGCCAGGGCGGAGCCTTGCATCACATGCACCAGTTCATGTGCGAATAGCAAAACGGCGTCACCGTCTGGTGAATTGGGTGGTTTAAAGTACCTGAGCTTTATTTTTATATGTGCTGGCCTTGTAACCATCCCAAAAGATTGCGGATCGCCAGCTAAACCATATAAATTAAATACGTCTAAGAAATCATCGGTGAATTTGATGCGGAATCCAGACATGTCAGATGAGTGAGCTTGTCGAAAACCTAAGGGATTGTAACAGTCTGGAACAAGGTCGGTTCGATGGAATAGGTATTGAAAACCTTGAAGAGAACGATCCTTGTCCCACAAGGCTTGTACCAATAACTTTCCGATGGGTAAAGGTACGTTTTCTATTTCTCTAAGGGCGGATAGTACCCATTCAGCGCAGCCAGCTTGAGGAGCCTCGCAGACCAGAAGTCCACTGGGATCGATCCAGTTAACAGGGTTGTTATGGACGTAGTTGTAGCCATGCTGTGAAGCCGGTACGGTTGGCCAGCCAGGGAACGGATCCACCGACATAAAAACCTTCAGGTTGGGGTTGTAATACCGTGCCCGCAAGTAGACTAGGCCGGTAGCCGCGTCGTGCTGTTCGCCGGTATAGCCGTAGACCGTGCCGCTGGCGCCGCTGCGGGCCAGCAGCTTGCCGTAAGGTTCGTATGTGGCAGCGCTCTCCACCGCGCCGCCCACCATCTCCAGGCGGACGCTGCCCAGGCCGTCGGCCAGCAGCGTGCGGACTGTAGCGCCATCATCCTGATGGATTAGGCTCAAGCCGAACAGATTGGCCGTTTGGGTTGTGCCGTCATCGCTGACCAACGCCTGGGAAAAACCGCTATTTTCATTGGTATAGCCTGGGTTTTTTCAAAGTACATGACAATCCCGATAGCCTAACGAACCCAGGTAAGGCTTGTGGCTATCTGCCACCGATGGGTGAGCCTTTTTAAGCCTGTGCCGTCAATGTTGATGAGATAAATGGACTCTGTACATTCAAACGCATAGCCAACTGTTATATAACAGAAGCCATCACTGCCCGACGCGAAAGCAATCTGGCGACTATCTGGCGACCAGGCAAAAGCGCTCACACCCCTGGTGCGTTTTCCGCTGTGGTGTGGCGGCACAATCTGTCTGGCATTGTTACCATCCTGATCCATAATCCACAAGGATCGAGGGGCATCTCGCGAACTTGTGACACCAAAGGCGATCATCGTACCATCTGGCGACCACCGGGCGCCAGAACTGCTTCCTTCTAAATTTTCAGTAAGAGAAATCTGGTTTGAACCGTCCAAGTCAATTCGGTGTATTATATATAACCACTCTGATCCTGTTGCTGCTGAACTGAAGACAAGCGCTTGATCATCTGGAGACCAATGTGTTGGGGCGTTATGGGCATCATCGTGAGTAATCTGGCGAATTTCAGCGCTTTGTAAGTCATGGATGTAAATATTGCCCATCCTTGAAAACGCCAGGTAGCGACCATTGTGTGAGAGTACATGACCGAAGCTGTCGGTTTGCCTGAAAAACGGCGCTTGTTCTATAACACCGTCAGTCGAAATTATATAAAAACCTGATCTACTCCCCAGGATACCGGAGAAAAATAGCTGTTGAGACTGTTCTTGCCAGACTATACGCGCGCCACCTACTCCGCTGCTGGCCGAAGTCCAACGAAGTACTCTTTTTGTATCTATATCAACCAAGAATAACCCGTACTCTCTGGTAAAAGGAGAAGGAAACGTGACAGCATAAAAAGCAATCAGACTGCCTTCGGCCGGCAGCGTCTGAACTGTAGGAATTGGGCCAAACCGGCGCACATACAGAAATAAGGTAAAAAGCGCGAGACAGAAAAGGACAACAGCGATTGAGCGTTTGCGAGACCATTGCATTGTTCCATTACCTCCGGGTATCTTATAGGGTCGCACTATCTGACGTTTTGCCGGTTTTGTCGCCTGGATACCAGGTTGTCTCGCAGCCAGGCGGCTGCGTCTTGACTGTTTCGTATAATCCCCTGCGCAATGTGGTGTCCAAATATCCAACCCTTTACACTCAAACGCAAATCTTCCAGGCTGCTGCCTATGCGATTCTCCAAATCCTCCGGGCCCAGTATTCCTACCAAGAGCCTGTCCCTCTCTACATAATTACCGGCAACATCATAGGCAACTGCGCTGATAAAATCGTTGATGTTTTGATTGTTGACAACCCGGTATTGCGCCCTGGGTCCCCGCTGATCGCCTATCATCTCGTGCCCAACGATAAGCCGCAAAGCAGCCTCAACGTTGGAGTGACTACGCCCTCCAAATAGAAGTCTGGCACCGGCAACCCCTGTAGCTCTTCTATTAGTGTGCGTGGTGTCATATGCCAGAGCGACGGCCGTTAAAAAATGAGACATCTGGTAGGAAGTGCCACCACCCCACTGAAACGTGGGGTTACTATAGTGGTGTTGATCCTCAAACTGCGGGCACAGATTTGGACCGCCTGGAATTTGCACGCCAAATTGTATCTGGATGCTGAGTGGAACACGTATACCATCCCTTCCGGCCGTCTGCCGTAAAAGCATTTCTAGTCTGTGATCGGCTCGACCATTATAGGTTGCAAAGAAACGTATAACAGCATCCACACCCTGATAATCGCCGGTTGCCAGAATATCTCCGATCGTGGGTGGCAAACGATCGGGGCCACCAAAAAAATGTTGCCGGCGGCATTCACTAATTGCATCTTGAATCCCATGGGACGGTACGCCAGAGTAACTCTGCTGTTCGCACCACCAGGCGTCCAAGCCTGTGGGGTCGGTCAGGTTTATTGGGTTGGCGTAAACGTACAGGTATTTATTATAGGACATGGGGCGACGTGGGCTACCTGTCCAGGGGTCTACGCTCAAGAATACGCGCAAAGCAGGATTGTAATACCGCGCCCGCAGGTAGACCAGCCCCGTGGCCGCGTCGTGCTGTTCGCCGGTGAAGCCGCAAACTGTGCCGCTGGGCCCGCTGCGGGCCAGCAGGCGGCCGCAAGGTTCGTAGGTGGCAGCGCTGTCTATGGCGTCGCCCATCATCTCCAGGCGGACGCTGCCCAGGCCGTCGGCCAGCAGCGCGCGGACTGTAGCGCCATCATCCTGATGGATTAGGCTCAAGCCGAAAAGATTGGTCGTTTGGGTTGTGCCGTCATCGCTGACCAACACCTGGGACAGGCCGCTGTTGTCGGCTATCGCTTGGGTGTAGCTGGTGACGATGGGTTGGCTACGTTGTTCATGGCCTATGGGTCTTCAACTTCTAACGGAATATCTAACAGGAGTGAAACCCGCTCGTCCATTGCTCGCAAAATTGGTTCAATTTCCTCCAATTTCAAACCAGAACTTTCAATTTTTCTCCCATCTACGTACCCGCTCTCAAGAGAGAAATAAAAGTGAATGAAGTACTGCCCATAACGCAAACTTGCTACGCAAGCGGGTACAACATCCACGCCGCAGACCAGGTATTGTTCATCAGCAATAGGGCTGCGATAATTGATTTCCGGCGGCGGTTGAAAAGGGCTAAATGGACCGCGAGCATGCGGCGTTGCTTCCGACAAGTTCATTTTTTTATACCGGTCAAAGGTAGTGTGAGCAGCCCGCTCGCTACTGTAGTGGAAAACATTTTGAATAACATGTCCTGGAATCCCAACAATACCAAAACTACGGCCAGATTGTCCATTGCGTTCAGCCCGCTCACAATAAGGTTCGCAGGGATTAACTTCCCAGTCGGTTGGAAATGGTTCGGCATTCAACAACAGCTCGCTAGTGGAGACTGGGTATGCCGGAACAGGATTAGTGACCGTGCAACCTGCTATCATTAGACCCAAAATGATGATATTCAATCCAAGTTTGAAGCGCAAATGGAGTGGGTTATTCATTCTTGCTCCTATTTGGGGCTGGGGTTGAAATATCCTGGCCTGTACGGCCAATCAGTAGCAATGTTTGGATCTACAGGTTGTTGGTTAGCAGGATGACGGGCAAACTCAGTACCCGACATGAATCGGTTTAGCGCTGCCTTAAACTGCCCCAGAGTCATTCCACGACCATAAGTGTCATAGAGATACCGCCCAAATTGCACTGCCCGATGGTCCTTGACATCGTCGCCTATGTTCAGGCTCACGCCGGCAGGAGACATGACCCAACCGAATTTACCCCCGTAGGGCGGCGCATCAGGTTGCCTGTGAGCGGGATCAATGATTTCGGCAACCCCTGCCCCCAGGTTGATCATAAAAGCATTATAGCCGGCTTCGCGCCCAACATATCCATAATGAATATTCCCTGGCACAGAGTATTCAATCTCTCTTACACAGCCTGCTGTTGAACATAAGGTGACGCCACGCCCTAAACGGTACTGAATCATGTGTTTAAAATCCCAGGGTTTCTCATTAGCGACCAGGTTGTAGAACTGGACGGCCGCCAGAGTATAATAGGCGGCGGCTGAGGCGGCGCCAGGATTTAGTCCTACAATGGTTCCATCAGGGAAGCAGCCTAATGGGTTGAATCTTATGCCCACACGCAGACTTTGATTGCCAAAATGATTCATTGTACGCACAAATCGCAGACGTGGATCATTGATGTTAGTCATCATTTCATTATACAGCCAGAGGGTCAAATCGCGGGCGTCAAAGTCAATGCCGTAATGCTGCGCCTGACAGCCAGGCGTCTCGCACCACCAGGCGTCTAAGCCTGTGGGGTCGGTCAGGTTTATTGGGTTGGCGTACACATACAGATATTTGTTATAAGACATGGGGCGGTGCGGGTTGCCTGCCCAGGGGTCCATCGACAGGAAAATCTTCAGGCTGGGGCTATAATAGCGCGCCCGCAAGTATACTAATCCGGTAGCCGCGTCGTGCTGTTCGCCGGTAAAGCCGTAGACGGTACCGCTGGGGCCGCTGCGGGCCAGCAGTTTGCCGTAGGGTTCGTAGGTTGCGGCGCTGTCCACCACGCTGCCCACCATCTCCAGGCGCACGCTGCCCAGGCCGTCGGCCAACAGGAAGCGGGTTTCACTGACTGTGACCTGGTAATGCAGGCTTGTCCCCAGGAGGTTGTGAGTCTGCGTGGCGCCGTCATCGGCAATCAATACCTGGGCCAGGCCCACGATGTCGCTGGTGTAGGTCGTTGTGACAGGCTGTCCACTGGTATGGTCCACTTGTTGCACGCGATTCCCGACTCCATCGTAAACGAACGCCGCTTGCAACATCTCTCCCGTACCACTAATATAGAGCGTACTAGTGATGAGCAAGTTGCGCTGGTCATAACCATAACGCAACCTTCCCGCAGGATTTTGTCCGTCCGCGCCGGGCGGTAAGATTTCTACCAGGTTGCCACTATTGTCGAAGTAGTAGCTGCTGGTGCCTTGCTCGCTGTCCAGGGCGGTTTGCAAGCGATTGGCCGGGTCAAAGGTGCGGGTGACGTTGCTGGTCTCCGTACCCACCGTCTCGGTGTAGGCTGTCATGTTGCCCACGGCATCATAGAGATAGCTGTAGGTGGCAGTAATGGCCCCGGTGTACACCGCTTCCGTGAGTCGGTAGAGGGGGTCGTAGTCGTATTGAATGGTTGTTGTTTGCAACATCTGGCTTCTTTCCAGTGCACTGCTGTAAATTCTGAAGGGCGTAACGCCAAATATTCCCTTGCCGTTCCAGGCCAGCAGATAATGGTCGCGTTCGGCGCTGCCCGCCAGCGCCGCCTCTCCAACCGGGCCGTAGCCGCTGCTGGCAATGAACTGCTCGCCCAACGGCTGCCCGTCCTGGTTGATTTCTTGGGCGGCTATCATAAAGTTGCCGCCAATGCCCGCAGCGTCAAATTCGACCCAGGCAACTAACCAACCACCAGGCGCGGCAGCCACAACTGGCCGGTAAGCGGCGTCGGCTATTTTGTCAAAGAGAATGGTCTGGCCTATGATCGCCCCCTCAGCGTCTACCCGTCGCCCCTGCACAGCATCCGCCCCTTCTTGCCAGACGACAAGGTAAGCTTCGGCGTCGTCGCTCCAGGCCGCCCGGGGATGGGTTTGGGCAAGGCTGCCGCTGTCGTCAATCGGGAAGGCGCTGCCCGATACAGCGCCGATGTTGTCCAGCATCCGGCCGTAAATATAACCATCATCGCTGTTGTGCCACAGAACCAGGTAGCCGCCTTCGCTGTCAGCGGCCGTGGCCGGGGTTGTCAATGGTTCTTCGCCGCTGGCTACCGTAGTCACGCCGCCCATCGAACTGCCAACCGGCACAAGCCGGGCCTGGATAAGGTAGGTAAGCGGGTCGACGGTGGGATTTGCCTCGCGCTGCCAGGCAACCAGGAATGTTTCATTCGCAGCGCTGTAGGCGATGGCCGGGTAACCGGCCGGCGTTGTAGAAGGCGCATCGTAAACCTGGAATGGCGTCCCCACATCCAGCCCGGTCGTTCCGCTCACAGCGACTTGCGCCGCCCAGATATCCTCGCCGTCGTCCCACACAACCAGGTAGACATCGTCACTGCTGCTGTAAGCCACTTGAGGGCGGAATCCGTTCTCAATGGTCACTGCCGAGCCAGTTGGCTTAGTATCCGTCGCGCGTTGAGCCATGATGGCTCTATTGTCCCCATCATACCAGACAACCAGGTATTCATCCTGGACGGTGTTGTAAGCCAGGGACGGGCTTGTCTGGTCGCCTTCCAGCTCCGGTGTAGAAAGCGTGAAATCAGCCAATGGCTGGAGCGGGCCGGGCACACGCAGCGTCTCCGTGGCCACTATCCGGTTGCCCAGACCGTCCAGCTCGTAGACAAACTCAGCCAGTAGATTTTCCGCGGCGGCGTCCCAATGCGTCAGGCTGGCCAGCCGGTTGGCCGCGTCGTAACCGTTGACGGTAACAACTCCGTTGGGCAGCGTCGTCGTTATCAGCCGCCCGGCCGGATCGTACTCGTAACTGGTTATATCCTCGTCCCAATCCTCAACCTGGATCAGGCGGTAATCGCCATCGTAACTGTAGACAACTTCGCGGCTGTCGGGATAGATCAGGCGAGTGCGGTTGCCCACCAGATCGTAGCCGTAACCGACTGTGCCGGTGAAGGGGTCGGTAATGATGATAGGCCGGTTGAGGCTGTCATAAGTATAACTGGTGACGCCGAGCGTATCAGTCATCGCCATGCGGTTGCCGGCGGCGTCGTAGCTGTAGCTGACCGTTTCGCCATCAGCCAGGTAGCTGACGGCCGCCACCCGATTCAGCCCGTCATACTGGTAGGTGGTAACTGCGCTATTGGCGTCGGTCATCACCGTGCGATAGCCCAAGGCATTGTAAGCATATTCCGTCTGGTTGCCTAGAGCGTCTTCGACAATAACCGGCCGGTTGAGAGCGTCATAAGTAGTCAGCGTAGCCGTATAGTTGAGCGCATTGGTGATAACGGTACGGTTGCCCAGAGCATTGTAGCGATATTGGGTCAGGACGTTGCTGTCAGAGGTCTGCCCGCCGCCGGTGTCGTTTTCGACTACCCCTACCAGCCGATTCAGGTCGTCATAAAGGTAGGTTGTCCGCACCCCTTCGGCGTCAATCATGGCGGTCTGGTTGCCCAGAGCGTCGTAGATGTATTCCGTTGTGTTGTTCTCAGCGTCGGTGACGCTGACCAGCCGGTCGAGGCCATCGTACTGGTACGTTGTCGTCTGCGCCAGGTTGTCCGTCGTCGCCAGCAAACGGCCGGCGGCGTCGTAGGTCTGGGTAATGGCCACCCCTTCGGCGCTAAGGGTCACGACCAGCCGGTTCAGGCTGTCGTAGAGGAAAGTGGTTGTATTCTCTTCGGCGTCGGTTTGGAAAAGGCGGTTGCCCAAGGCGTCAAAAGAAAGGTAATTGGTAATTGGTAATTGGTCGAGGTAACGGGTCGTGGCGACGGCGCGACCGAGGCCATCGTAGCTGAATTCGGTCAAATTGCCCAGGGGGTCTTTGACGGCGCTGCGCCGGCCGAGGGCGTCAAAGTAAGTTACGCTGCACAGGTTGACGTCAGACTGTTGGGGTGGGAAGCTGCAATCATTTTCACTTTCAATCGGCGTCCCATCCCAGTTCTGGACGGTGATGAATGGCCGGTTGGCGGCGTCGTAAACGGTCAGGTTCGTTTGATCGAGCGCATTGGTTGTCGTGATTTGGTTCCCGGCAGGGTCGTAGCCGTAGAGAGTGCAGACGTTCGCCCCAGGGGACAAGGAGAGGGGGAGACAAGGGGAGAGGGAGACGCCGTCCCAGTTGGCTACTGTCGCTGCGACGCGGTTGAGTTCATCGTAGAAGGTGCGCGTCATCTGGCCCAGCGTGTCGGTGACGATGATCGTATTGCCCACTTCATCATACTCATAAACGGTGCAGACATCATAATCCCGTTCGCGCGGCAGGGCCAGGCAGTTGGGCAGATCATTAATGTCATCAATACCGCCGCTCCAGTTAGCAATGGTGCCCTTTACCCGGTTCAACGGGTCGTAGAAGGTGCGGGTCATAAAGCCGAGCGTGTCGGTGACGATGATGGTGTTGCCCACAGCGTCATAGCCAAACCGGGTTTCGATGTCCCGGTCTGGCTCTTGCGGGTCAAAGAGGCCGTCGTCGTAGTTGGCAATGGCGCGGCTGACCCGGCCCAGCGGATCGTATTCGGTCACGCTCAACCGGCCCAGGCTGTCAGTGGTCGTCACCACCCGGCCAAATTCGTCGTAGCCGGTGAGGGAGCAGAGGTTGTACTCTGGGTCGGGGTCGTTGAAATCGGCGCAGAGGGCGGCCGCGGGCGTCGCGCCGTCATAGTTGACGACGCTGGTCACCACCCGGCCGGCATCGTCGTAAAAAGTCAGGTTGATTTGTCCCAGGGCGTTGGTTGTGGAAATGACGCGGCCGGCGTCGTCGTAACCGTACATGGTACAGACGTTTTCGTCACGCGGGCCAGGAGCGAAACTGCAATCTTGCGCCCACGCCGCTGGATCGCTGCCCGTCCAGTTGCTAATGGTGGCCATGAGCCGGTCGCCGGCGTCGTAGACGTTGAGGGTCGTGTGGCTTTCAGAGGGCGAACTTTGGGTGGTGGTAATCAGCCTCCCCACGGGATCATAGCCGTAGGTCGTGGTAATGGCCTGGGCCGTCCCGGCGGCTCGGACAACTTGAGTCGTCTGGCCGAATTCATTGTAGGCGTAGGTGGTGATCCGGCCGTGGGGGTCTTCTTCAGCGGCCAGCAGGCCCTCCGCGGTGGGAGTGTAAATCGTGGTTTGTTCCAGGCTGTCGGTGACGCGGGTGCGGAAGGTGGGCAGGTTGGGGTCGTCATAGCTGTAAGTCGTTGTCAGGCCGCGGGCGTTGACGACCTGAACCAGGTTGTTGAACTCGTCGTAGGTCAGGCTGGTATGGTTATCCAGGGCGTCGGTGACGCCTTCCAGGTTGCTGCCGTTGGCGCTCCAGTTTAGATTGGTGGCGTGGCCGTTGGCGTCCACCGTTTGCCGGGCTTTGAAATGGTAATCGTAGGCGACGTCGCTGCCCGCGCCGCAGCCAGGGGCGTCGGCCGTGCAGCCATAGCTGACATCTACCAACGTTCCGCGCAAATCATAGGTGTGGGTCATGATCACGCCGTTTTCAATGACCACTCGTTGGTTGGCCAGGCTGTAATCTATTTCGACCAGCAAATTGCCTTCGCCATCCCACTGCCGGTAAGCCCAGCCTTCGTTATCGTAAGCCGTCTCCTCGATAACCCGGCCGCTGGCATCGGTTACTTTGGTCAGCAGGTGGGTTGTGCCGCTGTAGGCGTGGGTCGTGGTCAGGGTCAGGGGATTGACGACGCCGCTCAGGTCGCCGTTTTCGTCATAGATCAGCGTGACCGTCCGGCTGATGTTGTCGCTGACGGTTAGCAAACGGCCGCTCGTTTCATCATAACTATAGGTCAGGTAGCGGTTTCCCTGTCCGGCCTGGATGAGACGGCCGTTGTCATAGGTAAAGGTAATGCTGTTGCCAAACGGGTCAATCTGCTCCACCAGTCGGCCCTGATTGTTGAAGATATCTCTACTTTCCGCTAACTCATATGTGACAAATAACAGAAATGGTGGCATGTTTATGGGAAAGACCTCTCATCACAAAGGAAACCAAAAACATGCCACCGGTAATCGAACCAACTATGTCGGT
>Ga0114946_10002982_pt1 | contig 11548 bp, 8 predicted proteins | sample WalLakDeSediment_FD_88676 | JGI IMG/M metagenome (GOLD analysis project Ga0114946, IMG submission 88676) | Lake sediment microbial communities from Walker lake, Nevada to study Microbial Dark Matter (Phase II) - Walker Lake 11/02/13 Deep Sediment | ecosystem: Environmental > Aquatic > Freshwater...
CGCCGAGGGCGGTGTCGCCGAAACTTGTAGTACGCCCGGTACAACTGCGTTTCGGCTCCTAGCCCTCGACGAAAATTCCGGCGCGAGGCGCCACGAGGACTTCCACCACGGGCTGCTAGCCGCGCTGCACGGTGTTGTTGCCCAAGCCGTCCGTCGGCCTTCACGCGATGCACCATTTCGGGCAATCCACCGCCGTGCTCAAACTCGATCCAGCCGCTTTCCTCGGCGTGCTCGAGCCGCTTCCGCAAGCTCGGCGGCGCGCAGGCCCGGAGAAAAGCTGCGTCGTTTCGACGGTTCTCGACCAAGACCTTGAGCGGCGATTCAGCGAATCGGCAGGCCACTGCGAGCGGCAGCTGCGGTGACGCAGACCACCGTGGCGCGCCGCGGGCAACCACCCGCACCGTACGCTGATGTGCGGGGCTCGGCCCTTGTGCGGCCGCGATCGTGCTGTGCTCGAGGATCAACTCGAGCTGTTCGCGTAGTAGCGGCGGCTGACCATCGAGCCAGGCAGCGAGCTTGCGGGCGCGCGGGTCCTGCCAGGCCGGTCGCGGAAGCAGCAGGTGACGCTCCTCGAAGGCCAAGCGAAACAGCTGGTAGAGTTCGAGGGCGCCCGGGATCCCGAACACCTCATCGTCGATTTGAATGATCATCCCGTGTTCCGCTCCATCCTAAGCGCGACCAACTCCCGCGCGAGCGAGCGGATCTCGCCAAACGGATCGGGCCAGTTCCCGCTCAGCCGCCCATCCGCGTCGATGGTGACCGGGGAGATCATGCTGTGGGCGAACTCGTCCTGCTCGACCCAATAGATCGCAACGTCTTCGGGAGCCAGTTTGTATGCGCCCTTGGCGACGGCCAACTGCACCCCGAGTAGAAGCGCTTGAGAGTGGGTCTCAATCAGTAACCGTGGCCGTGACGGTGCGGCCGCCGTGCCCACCAAGTACTCGGCCAGCCGGCGTTGCGAGGAGACATCGAGGTTGGCGTCCGGCTCCTCGATCGCCACGATCCGTGGCCCGTTGGCGCGAGCAGCCAGCGCACACGCGGCGATTACCGGTAGCACTTGAGACGGACCGTTTCCCGAGTCGATGAGGTCGACTTGAACGTTGGATGTGTGAATCGCGTTTTCCAGCTGAAAGCGAAACTCGTCGGAGGAAGCCTCGTTGAGGCGTAACGCCCGGCCGAGCGCATACTTGAACCAGCTCGACACCGAGTCCGCCAGCGCGCGGTCGTTCCACAGCGCCGCTGGGACATTGCTGCCATCGGGAAACAACAAGGGGACCGGTCCCGAAGGCTTGACAAAAAGCCGGCCGGGAATCGCACGCTGGGCCCGAAGCCACTGGACCGAGCCTCGCAAGGGCAAGAGCGCAGCGCGGAGCTGCGCGAGCGGGATGTTGTCAACACCCTCGCTAGGAACGAGACCTCGGAAGCTGACCTCGAGCCGCTGTTGGCCGGCTGGGGTCCGCAGCTTATATTCGTGGACAAAGGTGTCGCTCCGGACCCGGTGAGGGCCTCGCGTGAATTGGTGCGAGCTTCCGTCCCGCAGCGTCACCTCAAGCTCAAGAATGACCACGCCCTCACGATCACGGCGCTCAAATACGAAAATCGCTTCGTTCACCGGACCGCTCGCCCATCGCAGCGCAACGCTGAGCGGGACCGGAGCGGAGCCCGGGACCTTGCTCTCCAGGTCGCCAAATCCGGCGCCGCATGCTGCGGCGCTCTCGAGACGAAGCGCGCCCGTCGCATCGGCGGCGACCGAGTCGCCGAGCAACGGCAACAGCCGAACGAGCGCGCTCTTGCCGACGTTGTTCGCGCCGTAGATCAGCGTCAGTGGCTTGAGCTCGAACTCGTGCTCACCCAGAAACGACCGGTAGTTCGAGACCCCGAGCGACGAGGGTAGCGTGGCCGTGATGTCCTGACCCATGGTCATGAGGATACTTCTCCTGTCGGCGGTTTAGCCCGCCAGGGCGCCGCGCCGGTGCTGCGGATGCCCTCGAGCGACTCGCCGCGCGCGCGTCGGCTGGCGGCGAGCTCCGCGTCGAGCCGCCGAACCCGGGCGAGCAGCTCCTCGTTGAGCCGCCGATTGGCCGCGAGCAGATCGCCCAAAAACGCCATCAGCCCGACCACGAACCCGAGCACGACCGCCCCGACCCCGACTTGGAGGCTCTGAATGTGGGCCGAGACACCGGGCTCGAGCACATAAAAATACGCGAACCGTCCGCCGAGCCCGAGCCCGAGCACCAGCAGCGCCAAGGCCATGAACCCGAAGGTTTGCAGGGGCCAATACATGCCGTAGGCCCGCAGGATGACCGACCCATTGCGGCGCAGGTACTCGGGGATCGACGAGAACAGCCGCGACTCGCGGGTCTGGGCGTTGGTGGTGATCTTCACGTTGTCGACCACGAGCCCGGCCTTGCCGGCTTGGATCATGGTCTCGAGCGTATAGGTGAAGCTGTTGTGGACGAACAGGGTCGAGATCGCCTTGCGGTTCATCGCCCGAAACCCCGAGGTTGAATCGGTGACCTCGACGCCCGACGCCCGCCGGACCAGGGCCGAGCCCCAGCGCTGCAAGACCCGCTTGATCCACGAGAAGTGGGCGATCGTATCGGTCTGTCGATCGCCGACGGTGATGTCGGCGCGGCCCGCCAAGACCGGCTCGAGCAAGCGCTCGATGTCCGCGCCCCGGTACTGGTTGTCGGCGTCGGTGTTGACCACCAAGTCGGCGCCGAGGCGCAGGCAGGCGTCGAGCCCCGCGGTGTGGGCGGCCGCGAGGCCCCGGTTGCGAGGGAAGCGGACGATGTGATGCACGCCGAGCGCGGCCGCGACCTCGCTGGTCCCGTCGGTGCTGCCGTCGTCGATGATCAGCAGCTCGATCTCGGCGACGCCCGCGAGCGCGCGCGGGAGATCGGCGAGGGTCCCGGGCAGGTGGTCGCGCTCGTTGAGGCAGGGGATCTGGATGATCAGCTTGGGGCCCCCACGCTTGGCCACGCTCGCGCTCGGATCGGTCCGCGGTTCGCTTGGCTGGTTGGGGGCGTTCATCGGGGCGGCTCGCGGGCGCGGGGTACCGCTACCATGCTCCGGGCTCTCGCGCGAGGGCGACGAGCACCCGGGGCTGTCGCGGCGGGCTCATGCTTTTAAAATGAAACTTTCGGAGCACGGCGGGCAAGGGTTTGATAGGCGCCGCCGTCGGCGCTGGACGAGGCACATCCAATGCAACGACAAAATCTACCCTTCAAACATGCTTGTTTTTCTCTTGGGCTCTCGTTGGCGCTGATCTGTCAGGCTGGCTGTGGCGACGACCCTGGCGACGAGGCTGGCAACGAGTCAGCGGATACCGAGACCGGCGACGGCGACGGTGACGGTACCGAGGTCGGCGACGGCGACGGAGAGCCCGGCGACGGCGACGGAGAGCCCGGCGACGGCGACGGCGAGCCCGGCGACGGCGACGGAGAGCCCGGCGACGGCGACGGCGAGCCCGGCGACGGCGACGGCGAGCCCGGCTGCCAGAGCGACGCCGAATGCGCTGACCTCGACACTGAATGCAGCGTCGGTGTCTGCGACCTCGAGAGTGGCGCTTGCGGGGTCGAAGCCGCGAACGAGGGCAACGCTTGCGGTGAGGACAACCTGTGTATCACGGGGGCGACCTGCAACGCGGGCGAGTGCGGTGGCGGCGATGAGCTCGACTGCAGTGCGCTCGATGATCAATGCAGCGTCGGCGTGTGCAACCCCGGCAGCGGCGAGTGCGAGGCCGAGGCCGCCAACGAGGGCGGCGCCTGCAACGATGGCAACAGCTGCACTTACGGCGATGTATGCGACGCGGGGGCCTGCGCGGGCAGCAGCGACCCGCTGTTCGCGGACGACTTCTCCGCCGACTCGGGCTGGGTCGCCGAAGGCAAGTGGGAGATCGGCGTCGCGGTGGCCTCCCAGCCCGGCACGATCTCCGGGCTCGCCGATCCCGCCGATGATCACTCGGAGTCCGACGACGGCATGCTCGCGGGCGTGGTGATCGGCGGGCTCTCCGGGCCCCCCGGACACGAGCCCCAGTACCTGACCAGCCCAATCATCGACCTCTCGGTCCTCGATCCGGAGGCGACCGTCTCGTTCAATTACTGGCGGGTGCTGATCACCGGCATGGCGTTCATGGCCGAAACCATCGATGTTTGGGACGGCGAAGAATGGGTCAATGTCTACCTCGCCGCCGGGCTGGCGCAGGACGAGTGGGTCGAGGCTTCGCTCGACATCAGCGCCTATAAAAACGCGGATTTCCAGGTCCGCTTTGGCCATGAGTACACCTCGTTGAGCCCGGTCGGCCCGGCCGAGCCGTCGTGGAGCGTCGACGACGTGAGCATCGTGCCGGTCTGCCCGTAGAGCGCCGACCAGTTCGGATTCACGCGCTGATGCACGCCTGGGGCGCCCCGTGGCGTTGTCGCTCGGCGCTCGCAGTATGTAGCGGCGTCTCACGCGTCCTGCGGCGATGTCGCGTCGTCAGCGCGTGGCCCACGGTCGTGCGCTGCGACCTCGAACCGCTACCATGCCCGGCACGCATGGGCGAGGGCGACGAGCCGCAGGACGAGGGCAGGGGAGCGCGAACGCGGGAGCCGAGCAGGCGTGTCCGCCTGCGGGCGCCCGCGCTCCCCGTGATGCTCGCCGCGCTCGGCCTCGGCGTCGTGTTCCTCCTGCACCTGCGGCGCTGGTCGTTCCTGTGCGACGACGCCTTCATCAGCTTTCGTTACGCCCGCAACCTCGGGCAGCACGGCGCGCTGGTCTACAACCTCGACCCGCTCGAGCGGGTCGAGGGCTACACCAACTTGCTGTGGGTGCTGATCCTCGCCGTCGGCGACGCGCTCGGCCTCGCCCCCGAGCGGCTCGCCCCGGTCCTGACCGCGACCGCCTCGCTTGCGAGCTTGGGCCTGGTCGCGCTGATCGGCGCGAGCTTGCGCCGCCGGTTCGGCCCCGGCCCGGCTGATCGCCACGCGTTCGCGCTCGTCGACCTGCTCGCGCCGGCGTTGCTCGCCCTGACCCCCGAGTTCGTGGTCTGGGGCAGCGGCGGGCTCGAGGGCAGCCTCGCGCTCGCGCTTGGGCTCGGGGCCGTGTTCGCGTGGTTGCGCGGGCGGATCGAGCTCGCCGCTGGGCTCGCGGCCCTCGCTGGGCTCACGCGGCTCGACTCGCTGCTGTGGATCGCGAGCTTCGGCTTGGGCTGGCTGGCGCTGGTGGCGGTCGACCAGCCCCGCCCGCCGATCCCCTGGCGCCGCGTCGCGCTCGCGACCTTGGTGTTCCTCGCTCCGCTGCTCGCCCAGCTGCTCGCGCGCAAGCTCTACTACGGCGAGTGGCTGCCCAACACCTGGGCGGTCAAGCACCACGGCGCGCTCTTGCGTGGGACCTACGGCCGCGCCTACCTCGAGTTTTGGGCCGACCGCCTGGCCCTGATTTGGTTGGCGCCCGTGCTCGTGCTCTTGCGTCCGCGCCATGTCCTGCTGGTCTTGCCGATCGCCGCCCAGCTGATCTGGGCGTGGTCGATCGGCGGCGACTTCATGGCCTACGGGCGGTTCTTGCTCCCGGCCACCACCTTGCTCGCGCTGCTGCTTGGGCTCGCGCTGGCCGAGGCGCTCGCTGTGGCGCGGGCCCGCTTCGCCCCCCAATTGCTGGCGGCGCTAGCCCTCGCCCTCGTGATCGCCCTTGGCCTGCGGATCCCCGATCGGCTCCGCGAAGATCGCGAGCACGCCCACCTGCACATCGACTACCAAGACCCCCATCCGACCCCGGGCTTCGAGGGCGTCGACGCCATGCACCGCTTCGCCGCGATCCGCCTCGCGGCTGGGGCCGCGTTCGCCGAGCAGCTCCCGCCCGGCACGCGGATCACCGTTGGCGCCGCTGGAGCGCTGCCCTACGCCGCCGGGCTCCCGGCCTACGACGCCTACGGCCTCATCGATCCAAGGGTGGTCGCCGCGACCGAGCCCCGCGTCGATCGAGCGCGACCCGGTCACCAGCTCCACGCCTCGATCGAGACCATGCTCGCGCGCGAGCCCGACTTGCTGTGTCACATCGGTTACGCGGGCGAGCGCGCGCCGGACCGGGCCCTCGCTCGGCGCATGGGAGCCCCGCGCGGGTGGACCGGCTGGGCCTGCGTCGAGACCGGGCCGATCCCCGATCGCCGGGCCGAATCGGGCAGCTTGGCCAATCACCATTACTGCTGCATCCGCCCCACGCGGCGCTTTCAGGACCTCGATCCCCAGCAAAGGCCCCGCCCATGAGCGACGCCGAGATCGTCCGGCTGCCCACGCCCACGCCCACCCCTACCCCGGGCCGCGCGCTCGTGTGGCTGCGCCGCTTGGTGCTCGGCTTATCGGCGCTGTGGGCTGTGATCCTCGCCGTGGTGTTTGCGTTGCGCGTCGGCTACCCCCTCGAGCTCGAGTGGATGGAAGGCGGGACCTTGCAGCAGGCCTGGCGCTTGCAGCAGGGCCTGCCGATCTACGCCGCGCCGAGCCCCGAGTTCGTCCCGTTCTTGTACACCCCGCTGTACCCGAGCCTCGTCGCTGGGCTCGGCTTCGTGTTCCCGCTCGGCTACGGCCTCGCCCGCGCCGTCTCGATCCTCGCCGTAATTGCGGTCTGCGCCGCGCTCTGGCGATTGTGTCGAATCGAGCAAAAGCCGACCGCCCACCGGGCCCTCGCGATCGGCCTATTTTTATCGGGCTACGTGTTTAGCTTTCGCTGGCTCGACGTCGCCCGCGGCGACGCCTTGTTCCTGGCCTTGCTGATCTGGGGCCTGGTGGTCCTGCGCGAATCCGAGGGCAGCTGGAGGCGGGCGATGCTCGCCGGGGCCCTGGTCGCCCTCGCGTTTTGGACCAAACAGACCGCCGCCGTGTTCGTGATCGCGTCCGCGTTCGCTGGCTTGGTGGTCGCGCCCCGCGAGGTCTGGGCCTACGCCGGGACCCTCGCCGTGATCGCCGGCGGCGGCGTCTTGCTCGGGCAATGGCTGACCGACGGCTGGCTGTGGACGTGGATCTACGAGATGCACCAGAGCCACGCCTTCAACGCGGAGCGGTTCCGCAACAAGACCTGGGGCATGTTCATTCACGCCGCCCCGTTCGTGTTCGTGCTCGTCTGCGCCCTGTTCGGGGTCGGCTTGGGCTTGGGCTTGCGTCGCGTCAATCAGACTCGCCGCTTGCTCGCCGTGCACCGGGTCGCGGGCGGGCGCTTGCGGGCGGGCCTGCGCGCCACCTGGCTGGGCCTGCGCGCTGTCCAAGGCCCGCTGTATTGGGCGGTGTTCGCTGGCGCCGGCTTGCTCGTCAGCGCGTTGGGCTACTCCACCCAATACGCCGAGCCCAACGCCTTCATCCCCGGCGTCTGCTTTGGCGCGGCGTTCGTGGCGGTCGGCTTGCCCGACTCGACCCTGCGCCGCGACGATCTCTCCGGCGTATTTGGTCTACGCCGCGGCCTCGAGCTCGCCGGGCTCGCGTTGATCGCCGCGCAGCTGTGCTTCGCCTTGGTCCTCGAGCCGGTTTATCAACCGATCCAAACCCACGGTCTCGGCCAAGGCTTGGGCGACAGCTACGCCTGGCAAGATCCGTGGCGGACGGTGCCCCGGCCCGAGCAGCGGCGCCGCGCCGCGCAGCTGCGCGCCGCGATCGAGGCCCTCGATCCCGCGCAGGGCGAGCTGCTCGCCGTGCATCGACCGTGGTGGACGATCCTCGCCGGCGGCCGCGGTCACGTCGGCGCCATGGGCATCAACGACGTCGGCAAGCAAGACCGCGCTCGACTCCAGGCCGAGCTGCGGCGGCGGGTTCGCGAGCGGGAGTACCAAGCGGTGTGGATCGAAGGCAGCGTGCCCGCTTGGCTGACCCGCGCGCTGTCCGATTGGACCGTCGCCGACCGACGCGTTGGCGACGAGCGGGTCCGTCCGCTCAGCGGGTGGATGTCTGAAGCCGGCATGGTCACCCCCTGGCGTGGCGAGCAGCTGTTGCTCACGCGCCCGCGCCCGCGCGTGGTCCCGCCGGGCGTCACCGTGATCGCCGACTTCGAGTCCGGCACCCTCGACGGCTTCGAGGTCGTCTCGGGCCTCGGCTTCGGTCGTCGAGCCGCGCGCAGCGTCGAGCCCGGGCTCCCGCCGATCGGCCCGCACGGCGGGGCGCACCTGCTGTCGAGCGCCAACTCGGCCAAGCGGCTCGAGGCCCGCGGTGAGCTCCGCTCGCCGAGCTTCGTGGTCCCCGAAGGTGGCGCGCTCGAGCTCTTGCTCGGGACCAGCGGCGCCGGTCCGCGACCCAAAAAACTGCGGGCCGAGCTCGTCAGCGAAGCCGGCCGCCGCGTCGCCCTCGAGCTGCCCGAGACCCACTTTGATCTGCGGCCGGTCCGGTTCGAGGTCCCGCCCGAGTGGGCCGGCGTCGAGCTTCGTCTGCACCTCATCGACGACGATCCCAAGGCCGCGCTGTTCGCCGACGACCTGTGGCTGATCCCCTGAAGCCCGCTCCGAGAGCGCTGCAAAAAGCTCGCAGGGCGCTGTAAGGCGGGTTTGGAGGGTCGCGTTCCCGGCCGGCCTCCCGGACACACGCCATGCGACGCCTCTCGATTCAGCTCACCACCCTCCTCGCCCTGCTCCCCGCCCTCGTATTTGGCTGCGCCAAGAGCTACAGCGAATCCCCGGACTCGGCCTACGATGCGCGCGATTACTACGCGGAGCGCAGCGACGAGCGCAGCGACGAGCCCAGCGACGAGCGCAGTTACGATTCGCCTGACGGCGATAGCTTCGCAGACGCCGAAGCCCCCGGCCACGCCTACGCCGAAGAGCGGGGCGGCCCGGCCCCGGCCCCCTCGGCCGCCCCGGTCGAAGCGGGCGCGGGCGGGTCCGCAGCCGCCCGGTCGAGCGCCGCGCCCGCAAAGGCCGTCGCCGGCAAGCGAGCGGAGCGCTCCCGGGTCGCCAAAGACAGCTCGCCCGCCGAGCCGTCCCCGGCCAAGATCGCCCGCGAGCGTCGCGACCAGCAGATTCAATCGGGCACCCTCACCGCCGGCAGCTTCGACGACAATCTAAACCCTTGGGTATTCGACAAATTCATCAGTCAGGTCCGCGCCCAGCCTAGCCTCGCCAATTTGGCCGCGGCCTTCGTCGGCCCCCGCACGATCGTGCGGGTCCAAGATCCCCAGGGCCGCCCGCTCGCCAACGCCAAGGTCACGATTGACGGCAAGCAGCTGATGACCCGCAGCGACGGCCGCGTGGTGTGGGTCTCGGCCTGGGACAGCGGCAGCCAGGGCCAGGGCAAGGCCACCGTCGAGCACGGCAACGCCCGCCAGACCGTCAGCATCAAGGATCAGGTCGAGCAGATCGTGACCCTGGCCCAGACCCAAGCCACGCTCCCGACCCAGCTCGACATCGCCTTGGTCATCGACGCGACCGGCAGCATGGGCGATGAGCTCGAGTATCTCAAGGTCGAGATCCGCGACATCGCCGGCGCCATCAATCGCCACTTCCCCAACGTCGATCAGCGCTTCGCCCTCGTCGTGTACCGCGACGTTGGCGATCAATACGTCACCCGGGTATTCGACTTCACCAGTGATTTGAGCAAGTTCCAGCGGGACCTCAGCGCCCAATCGGCGGCCGGCGGCGGTGACTACCCCGAGGCCATGGACGCCGCGTTTGCGGCCACCAGCGAGCTCTCGTGGCGCAAGGGCGACACCGCCCGGGTGGCCTTCTTGGTCGCCGACGCCCCGCCCCACACCAACAAGATCAGCGCGACCTTGACCGCCGTCGACGGCCTGCGCAGCAAGGGCGTCGCGATCTACCCGGTCGCTAGCTCCGGGGTCGCCGGCGAGGCCGAGTTCGTCATGCGGGCGATCGCGCTGCTGACCGGCGCCCAATACCTGTTCTTGACCGACGACTCGGGCGTCGGCGACGCCCACGCCGAGCCGCACATCCCTTGCTATACGGTCGAGCAGCTCGCCCCGCTGATGGTCCGTGCGATTCGCTCGGAGCTCGCCGGCCGGCGGGTCGAGGCCGAGCCGCAGTTCTCGATTCGGACCGTGGGCAGGGGCCAAGCCGGGGTGTGCGAGAAGCCGCGGTCGGCCGCGACGATCGCCAAATAGCGCTGCTCGCATATGAATGAGCTGCGCGCGGCGGCCCAGTTGTCGGCACTTCCGCGCGGGTGTATCCTGCGCAGAGATCCTGGGCGTGCGCAGCCATCGAGTCACCACGACCGCGACCTCCGGTGGGTTCACGCCGGGCTGGGCCGCGCTCGCGCTGGGCTGGGCTGGGCTGGTGTTGGGCTGCGCGACCGCCGATCGAGCAGCGCTCGTTAGGCCGGCGACCTCGTCCGCAGCGCCGGTCACCTGGCCCGGCGCCCCGGACTGGCTCCCGCACGTCGGCCTCGCCCCGCAGCTGACCGCAGCGAACATCGCCGGGCGCTGCGAGCTGGCGATCGCCGACCCACACATCAGCTTCCCGCTGGTCGCGGAGGACGGCTCGCAGGTCGCCGTGGGCGGCTACGACGCTCATTTTGACGGCGAGGGCGAGGGCGAGGAGCAGTGGGCCAATGAGGGGCTTTGGCTAATCGACGTCTCGCGCTCGAGCCCCGCGCGCGTGCGGGTCATCGACGCCATCGCTTGGGCGGCGAACGGCGGGCGCCTGCGCCGATACGCGTTCGAGCCCGGGTGCAGCCGACTTCGATTCGCCCTGTCGTTCGCCGACGTCAACGAAGCGCTAGGCCGCGGGGATTGGTTTGAAATGACGCGGATCGACGGCCTCGCGATCTGGGCAGATGACGAGCCGTCGACCGGCTGTGTGGATGGCGAGGAGCTTCAACTGTGCGTCACCGGCGACGCGTTCGGGATCCGGGTCAAGGACCCGGGGTCGGCGTGGGGGAGCACGGCGCCGGTCGAGCTGTTTGTGCATCCAACGCTGTGCGTCGCCGTCGTCAGCGAGCACCGGCAGCGCGGGCCCTCGCGCGAGCGCAACGCGTTTGATGTGTTCGATATCTCGTCGCTCAGCGGGCAGCTCCCGCCGGGCTACGGCGTGAGTTGCTCGGGGGCTGCTCAGAATTAGCGGCGTAGTCAAACACGGCGCAGCGCGGGGAGTCGGTGGTGCAAGGTGAGCTCGTCGGGGACCTGCGGGATCAAGAGGTCGCCTTGGATGACGCCGGTCATCGCGATGACCGAGGGGCTGATCGGCTCGGCCCAATCGCAGCTCGCGTCGGCCGGGGTCTCGATCGCCTCACTCGTGGCGCAGGCCGGCGGTCACGGTGTCGACGTGGCAGCCGTCCGCGGTCATGCCGACGCGCAAGCGGGTGAGGCTGTAGTCGTCGCAGGCGAACGCGCCGACGATGTACTCGCCGGGTTGGGCATGACCGATGGCCCAAGTCTCGCAGCCCGCGGCGACGCACAGGCCCTCGCGGGGATCGGACCATTCGCCGCTGGATTGGCGGTGGCTGTAGATCAAGCTGACATCGTCATCGATCCCGCTCAACCCTAGTGTCCCGAGTCAGTAGTTCGTGGCGTAAAGAGCGGTGTTCCCGAGGTCGCTGCGTAGGAGCCCCGACGACGCTGTATCGGGCATACTGCTAGGAGGGGCGAC
>Ga0114946_10002983_pt1 | contig 11546 bp, 7 predicted proteins | sample WalLakDeSediment_FD_88676 | JGI IMG/M metagenome (GOLD analysis project Ga0114946, IMG submission 88676) | Lake sediment microbial communities from Walker lake, Nevada to study Microbial Dark Matter (Phase II) - Walker Lake 11/02/13 Deep Sediment | ecosystem: Environmental > Aquatic > Freshwater...
CATTCTTACGCTATTTGTGATGGTGGGTATTGTTTTCAGGGCTAAAGATACAACCGATTATTATGCCGCCGGGCGGAGTGTTTCACGTGTCGGTTCAGGCATGGCCATTGCCTCGAACTGGATGAGCGCCGCTTCCTTTCTCGGGATGGCCGCCCTGATGTATGGCTCGGGTTACCACGGTCTTTCTTATGTTGTTGGCTGGACAGGCGGGTATGTGCTCTTGCTCATCCTGATGGCCGGACAGATACGCAGGTACGGTAAATACACGGCCGCCGACTTCATTGGCGACAGGTATTATTCCCAGTCGCTGCGCACCATAGGCGCAATAATTGCCATTATCATTTCCATTGCTTATGCCGTGGGACAATTTGGTGGGATTGGGTTGATGTTTAAGTGGGTCATGGGTATGAACTATACCTTGTCAGTCATCATTGGCGGATCTGTGGTTCTTGCCTACACCCTGATCTCAGGAATGCTGGGGGTCACCAAAAACATGCAGATACAATATGTGATCATTATCAGCTCCTTTATGATACCGCTCTTTATCCTGACCGCCAAATTTGATTATTTCTGGCTGCTCCCGCAGATTGGTTATGGTGCTGCTGTTCAGGATGTGGTTGATGGGGTGATGATATCACAGAAGTCGGGGCTGTTCAATTCTCTGGGGCATCATTTTGCCATTGTTCCCAGTCCGGAATATGCCATGCCATGGGCGCTATCCAGCGGGCAAACTATGTTTCACTGGGTTGCCATTGCCTTTTCGCTCATGATCGGAACAGCCGGATTGCCGCATGTGATCCAGCGTTTCTACGTGGTGCCCAAAGCCAGTGATGCCAGGTGGTCGGTTGTTTGGGGTTTGTTCTTTATTTGTTTGCTCTACTGGAGCGCACCGGTTTATTCTGTCTTTGGCATGATGCTCTCTGCCAACCCTGAGGTGGGCCAGCTGGCGAAAGACGCCATCGTGGTGTACACGGCACAGCTCGGTGATGTGAATCCTCTGATTGTCGGCTTGCTGGCGGCAGGCGGCATCTCTGCGGCCTTTTCCACCACATCAGGTTTGCTGGTAGCAGGCTCTTCGGCCTTTGCACACGACCTGTATGTAAAGGTGATCAATCCCGAAGCAAAACCAAAGACCCAGATCAACATTGCCAGGCTGAGCACCATCCTGATGGCCGTTATCATTGCAGCGATTGCCATGCTCGACCTGGCCCTGATCGCCCAACTGGTTGCCATTGCCTTCTCCATGGCAGGCTGTACCATCTTCCCGCTTTTCCTGCTGGGAATATGGTGGAGCGGGTCAAATCGTGCAGGCGCCAAAGCCGGTCTGATCGTTGGCAGCATCGTGACCCTCATTTCGTTAACCTATTTGATTGGAGAAAGGTATGAATGGGTATTGCCTTACAGCGATTTTATCACCTTTTATCTTGGTGCCTGGTACTTCGCATGGATAGGTGCGCCACTGGCCATCCTGACCAATATTATCGTATCCAAACTAACCAGGGAAACCCCCTTGGAGATCAGGAAGTTCCTCATTGAAAAAGTACACTCATAACATTGGGCATCATACCGGCAAATAAAGGAACGAGGGTAATCATTCTGATAATGGTTGTCCTCGCCCTTGTTGGTCTGGCTATTGCATGGACATACTACTCCGGTATCAACAGGTCGGTCGACCCCCGTGTCAGGGAAGCCAGAACCATGTATGGCAGGTTCAACGTGTATGCAGCCACCAATGAACAAGATAAGATCCTTTCGCTGCTCGACAGCATTGAAGGGGTTTTCAAGGCCGTAGATCATTACAGCAACTCATATGAGATCGGTGTGGTGCTGAACAACCGCGCCACCATTTACCTGACCAGGGCCATCTCCGACACGCTGGTTGACGAAGTCAGATTTCAATACTTTGCAATGGCCGAACGTGCACTTCACCGGGGAATTGAATACTACCAGGGGTGGATTACCACTTTTGAGGCGCTTGATGAGGCAGGCATCCATGAACTGGTTTATAACGACTTCATGGCTGATCCGGTCATAGCCAACGATAAAAGGGCCGGGAAATATGTGCTGCAAAGGGTGAAAGATATTATGACGGCGCGTGCAGAAATGCCGCGCAGGTTGTCGGTAAGCTACACCAACCTGGGGATTGTCAGGCGGCATGAGAACCGTCCGGAGGAGGCCGTTGAATACTATGTCAAGGCACTTGAGCTATGGGAAGATAACCTCGCTGCAAAAAACAACCTGAACATCATATTCGGAAGGCCTGTAGAAAAGCACGGACTTCTGAGGAGGCTTTTCCCACCAAAACGAATTTCAGGGGAACAATGAAAATCATCTAATACCAGTTAACAATCATTAAACACGAGAAATGATAACAAAAAAAGTCCTTTTTCTGTATTTTATAGCTTTGCCATTATTGGTTTGCGCCCAGGGCGGCGATCAGGGCGGACTTGCTGTCAGGTTCGGGGGTTTTATCAAAAACGATTTTTTTTACGATACGCGCCAGGTGGTGGCAGCCAGGGAAGGTCATTTTCTGTTGTGGCCGGCTAAACCGTCGTTGGACCAGGAGGGCCTTGACATCAATGATGTTCCATCGCTCAACTTCTTGTCGATACAGACCCGTCTAAATGCCTCTTTTTCTGCGCCTGAGGTTAAAGGTTTCAAGATCACCGGGATGGTGGAGGGTGCTTTTTTCGGGCATAGCAACCCCGACATCAACGGTTTCAGGCTCCGGCATGCTTTTGTGAGGCTACAGCGCAATTCTTCTGAGTTTTTATTTGGTCAGTTCTGGAACCCGTTGTTTTTTACCGGCTCCTTTCCTGATGTGGTTTCGTTCAATACCGGTGTCCCCTTTCAGCCATTTTCCAGGAACCCGCAGGTACGCTATACTTTTAGGGCCAATGGCATCAGCCTGGTTGCCGCTGCTCTGTCGCAGCGCGATTTTGCCAGTGTCGGACCGGCCGGCGCCAGCTCCGTCTACCTGAGAAATGCGGCCATCCCCGATCTCCACCTGCAGCTGCATTATAAACTGTCGAAACCTGACAATCCCGTCTCATTGACAACCGGGGCGGCCATCGCATGGAAGAAAATAGTACCGGAACTTGTCACCCTCCAGGGATACAAGACAAATGCAAGCGTTTCGGGAACCAGTCTCAGCGGATATGCCAGGCTTGATCTGCCATCATTGATTGTGAAAGCACAGTATGTGCTGGGCCAGAATGCCAATGACCTCCTGATGATCGGGGGGTATGGCGTGACCCGGGAAATAGACCAGGTGAGGGGCATCCGGGAATATGCACCTCTGAAAACGCAACAGATCTGGTTAGAGGCATATACCACCGGCAAGGTTTTTCAACCCGGAATTTTCATCGCCATGTCAGAAAACCTTGGGGCCACCACCGATCTTCGTCCCGGCACCACGGTTACTGGTTTGGGAACAGACATCAAAACCCTCTTCAGGGTGTCGCCCCGTCTTCTGTATAATCTCGGCAAGGCCCGTTTTGCCCTGGAATGCGAATATACCAGGGCTGCCTTCGGCACGGTCAACATCAACCAGAACAGCAGGGGAATACCGGTTGATACGAAGGATACTGCCAACCTGCGGTTGCTGTTTGCGGTCTATTATTTTATCTGATATGATCCTGGGATTTATTTCTGACATTCACGAAGACATTGTTTCCCTGAGGAGGGCTATCGACCAACTCGAAAGGGAAAAATGTGACCATATTATCTGCACGGGTGACATCATAGGTTTCAGCCCGCTGTACTACCCCTATGCGGATACCCGCGATGCCAATGCCTGCATCGATCTTGTCAGACAAAGCTGCAAGTATGTGGTGGCTGGCAACCATGACCTTTTCTCCGCCGGCCTGGTGCCAAGAAACAATGCTGGCATCGTTTATCCGGAAAATTGGTTTTCACTTGACCTGGCCGACAGGGTAAAGCTGATGAGAGGACGGATATGGTTGTACGAGAGCGAGTTACTTCCAGAGTTGGCCGACAAAAACATAGCTTATTTACAGTCTTTGCCTGAATCGGCGGTGATCGAAACCAAAGAGCTCCAACTACTTGCTTCCCATTTTATGTTTCCCGATGCAACCGGTTCCCTGAGAAAAAGAATTGACGATATTTGCGATTACAGGGAACATTTCTGGCAAATGCGCAAAAATAACTGTATCTTGTCATTCGCAGGGCATATGCACAAAGAGGGTTTTGAGGTGGTGAACGGCTTTGGATACCGGGAGTATGGTTTCCGGAAGAAAAAGATCCGTCAAACGGAGACTTTCATTGGCTTGCCTGCCATTGCCAGTGGAAGGAATAAAAGTGGTGCTGCTGTGTTCAATACCGCAAATTTTGAATTCAAGGCATTCAGGGTTTAAATTCCAATTCATCCCATGAAAAGTTTTTTTATAACCAGGATCATCATACCGGCCATACTGGTCATCCTGCTGTATGTTGTCTCCTTCTCGCTTATTTTTCTACCCATGGTGGAGAGGGGTTTTATGGATCGAAAGAAGGAGATGATCATGGAGTTGACGAATTCGACCTGGAGTGTGATCGATGAATTTCACCGGGAAGCATTGCGGGGAGTGCTGGATGAAGAGGTTGCGAAGCAGATGGCCATCAACAAGGTGGAAGCCATCCGTTACGGGGAGGAGTCCAAGGATTATTTCTGGATTACCGACATGGCTCCGGTGATGATCATGCATCCTTACCGTCAGGATCTGAACCGGCAGGACGTATCGGATTACGCTGACCCGGAGGGTACCCGTTTGTTTATCGAAGCCGTTAAAACGGTGAAGGAGACCGGCGACGGATACATTGATTACTGGTGGCAATGGAAAGACGACAGCACACGTATTGTTCCCAAGCTTTCTTACGTAAGAGGTTTCGAACCATGGGGTTGGATCATCGGTACAGGTATTTACCTTGAAGATGTAAAGGAAGAGATCAAGGTGATCAGGAGCAGGCTCATCCGCATTACCGTTTTGTTTTTGCTGTTGGTCAGTTTAATTGTTTTGTACATCATGCGGCAGAGCCTGAGGATAGAAAACAGGCGTGTTGATGTTGAAGAGAAGTTGAAGCAATCGCGCATGAAATACAAAAAATTGGTGGATGCTTCGACCGAAAGCACGCTAATGTGGCTTAACGGCAGGCTGACCTATTACAACCAGCCCATTCTTGATCTGACAGGCTATTCAAGGATGGAAATGATGGATTTGTCTATTGACAAGCTGCTTGAGATTCCCGGCGAATCAATGGATAGCATCATTACTGACCTGGAACAGACCCGCAATCTGGAAGCCCTCCTGTTAACCAAGACGGGGCATAAGATCGACATTGTACTTACCGTTTCAGGTATCGCTATTGACAACCAACACGGTTTCATTTTCATCATCAAGGAGGTCAGCCGTCATCTGATCAGGGACAAATCGGCCGAGATGCTGCAGGAAGACCTCCGGACTTCGCTGTTGATGATGAACACATCTCTCAGGTCATATGTTCGTCGTGCGGCCAATGTTGACATGGAACAGACCTTACAGTCTGTGGCCAGGCTGATGATGGCCAAGCAAACCGATCTGTTATTTGTCACCAAGGGCAGGAATGAGGTAGTGGGTGTATTGCACAAGGATCAGTTTGCTTTGCAGGCGATTGCGGGCCAGGCAGATCCTGATGCCAGGGTGTATCAGTTCATGAAATCGCCGGTCACTTATCTGGATGAAAGCCGTTTGCTGTTTGAAGCTTTGTTTCTTATGGAGCAGCAGGGTACCGGATACCTGGCTGTAAGGGACAGCAAGATGCAGATCAGTGGTTATGTGGAAAAAAATGACCTTCTGGTGGCCCAGCAAAATGCTTCGCTGCTGCTGGTCAGAAAAATTGAAAAGGCGCAACTGCTCACTCAGCTGCAGTCATTATATGACAAATTGCCTGGTATTTTATCCATTTTGCTCAGCACGGATTCCAATTGCCGGAATATAGCGCAGATCTCCACTGCCATCTCTGATGCCATCGAGAAACGGGTGGTGGAACTTTGTATCGAAATGCTGGGCGAACCACCAGGCCCCTTTTCCTTTATAGCTCTTGGCAGTGATGGCAGGGAAGAGCAAACACTCAAAACCGATCAGGATAATGCCATCATATACAGCGACGATATACCGTCTGAAGGACGGGAATATTTCCTGGAGCTGGCCACAATGATAAACGCCTGGCTGCATGATATTGGCTATGAATTCTGTAAGGGAAAGATCATGGCCAGAAACCCTGACTGGTGTCAGCCACTGTCGAAATGGAAGGAATACTTCAGCCAATGGGTTAGCAACAGCGATCCGGAAAGCATTCTTGACACTTCCATATTTTTTGATCTTCGACATGTATATGGTGATTTCGACATGGTGAATGAGCTGAGAAGCGACATCTTTCGCCACATAGAGGCAAACAATGTGTTTTTCTCCAACCTGGCCCTTTCGGTGCACCGTACCAAGGCGGTTTCATTCTCAGAAAAGCAAGAAAGCGTTGATCTCAAGTTAGCGATGATGCCCGTGGTTGGGTTTGCCCGGCTGTATTCACTAAAGAACAAAATTAATGAAACCAACACGGTTTATCGACTCAAGGGCATCATGAACACCGGCAAAATCAACAAGGATTTTATCCGGGAAGTCATCAAAGCATATGAATTCCTGATGTTTCTGAGGTACCGTCATCAAACCGCCAATATTATTGCGAACAACAATCCCGATAATAGGATCAAAATGGACAGCCTCACAAACATAGAGAAGGCTGCGCTAAAGACTGCCCTGACAGACATATCGGAGTTGTTCGCCCAGTTGGGGCTGGATTATGAAAGAACCGTTTAGGGTTTTGTGGATGCCAACATGCGACGCCGGCATTCAGGGTGTGATTCTTCCGGGTAATGTCATTGTTGGTTTAAAGGGAGTACTGCATGCAAGCAAGTTTTACCGCCCATGTCGTTTCCAACCGGGAAATTGCCCCGGGGGCATATCTGCTTCGTTTTAAGAGGTCGTTTGACTTCATCGCGGGACAAGTGATCCGTATCGGTGTGGACACTTCCGGTGAAACAAGACTATACAGCATTGCAAGTGGCAATAGTGACGAAAATGTTGACATACTATATACGGTTAATCCGGAGGGCGGGCTCACCCCTGCCCTGTCGGGGCTGAGGCCTGGCGACCATGTTCTTCACAGCGAAGTCTTCGGGCGTTTCATTTGCCGTGAAGAGTGCGCTGTATGGATCGCTGCGGGTACCGGCATAGCCCCTTTTGCGTCGATGGCCTTTTCCGGTCAGCATAGCGGCAAGATCCTCCTGTTTGGCGGGCGCAGCAGGCAGCGCCTCTATTTTCACGGGCAACTGAATGACCTGTTGGGAAGCAACTATATCCCCTGCTGCAGCCGTGAGTCCTTCAGCGGGGCTTTTCACGGGAGGGTCACCGATTACCTGAAAAGCCTGAAGCAAATCGACCTTGCCGTTCCGCACTACCTTTGTGGCAGTGCGGGGATGGTGGTGGATGTCCGTGACATATTGATTGAAAAGGGGCTGGCATTTGAAAAGGTCTTTGCCGAGATCTTTTTTTAAATTTGCGATGTGGTCTTCATTCACCATCCCACGAAAAGAAGCGACACCATGGCGGAGAAAAAAAAAGCATTGTTTGGAAGCACCTTGAAAGAATTAACGGGCATTGCTGCGGAGTTGGGCATGCCCTCGTATGCAGGCCGTCAGCTTGCAGAATGGATGTACAAGCGGCATGTTGCTGACATCGGCCGGATGAGCAACCTTTCGAAGGCCGACAGGAAGAAGCTGGAGGAGCATTATGCGCTGGGCAACTCTGATCCTGTGAAGGTACAGACTTCGGTTGACGGCACAAAGAAATATCTTTACCAGTCTGTTGGCGGAAGGTTTGTTGAGGCGGCCTATATCCCTGAAGGTAAGCGGCATACCCTTTGTGTTTCTTCGCAGGTGGGCTGCAAGATGGGTTGTTTGTTCTGTATGACGGGCAAGCAGGGTTTCCAGGGGCAGCTGACTGCGGGAGAGATTGTGAACCAGGTTCGCAGCCTGCCTGAGCGCGACCTGCTGACCAACATTGTATATATGGGTATGGGAGAGCCGTTTGACAACCTGGAGGAGGTGATGAAGAGCCTGGAGATCCTTACCGAAGACTATGGTTTTGGGATGAGCCCCAAGCGGATCACGGTTTCTACCATTGGCATCATTCCCGCCATGAGGGTATTTCTGGAGAAGAGCAGCTGCCACCTGGCTGTCAGCCTGCACTCTCCTTTCGAGGAGGAGCGCCGCAAGCTGATGCCCATAGAGCATGTTTATTCGCTGAGTGAGGTGCTGTCCACCATCAGGGAGTTCTCGCCCGGCAAGCAGAGGCGCACCTCTTTTGAATACATCGTGTTCAAGGACCTCAACCACAGCCAGCGCCATGTGAATGAGCTGGCAAGGATCTTAAACGGCATACGGTACCGAATCAACCTGTTGCGATTCCATCCGATACCGGGAACCCCCCTTGCATCTCCCGACGATGAATCCATTGAACAATTCCAGGCAGCCCTGGAGCGCAAAGGGTTGATCACCACCATCAGGCGGTCGCGGGGGCAGGACATCTATGCCGCCTGCGGGTTGCTGTCGACGAAGGGGCAGCAAGACAAGAAATTACAGTGAATGATCAATTCACCACTTGTATGCGGTGTGTTTGCATGCCATCGGCGGTGAACACCTGCAGGAAATAAAGACTTCTGCGGAAGTTTGAAACATTCAGCTGGGAACGGTAATCATTAACCCACTCAGCATAGACTACCTGCCCGAGCATATCAATCAGCCTGATCTCACTGATGGTGACCGGTGACTCCACAAAAAGGATGTTCCTGACCGGGTTGGGGTATACTTTCATCTCCCCGGGAACATTGATCCTGACATTGGTCGGATTGTCCCTTGAACCGAACCAGTCGTTCAGGGTAATATCCCTGCTTACCACTACGAATGACCTGTCGGGCTTGTCGTCGCCCCATTCTGCCTGTGCCATTCCTTCGTTCAGGTAATACTTATAAAAGTATTCACCTACCGGCACTGTGATTGTTTTTGTATAGATCATGGGGTCGGCGGTTGTTGCCACCATGGGCTGATCGGCAGGCGGGGTTCCGGGAGCGGCCCATTCGATCATGCTGCCGGTCACAAATACTTTGTCGGCATTGGCATCGAAGTTAAATGGGTGGTAGTAGCCGTCGACAAACTTCATGTTTACGTTGAGTGTGACGGTAAAGACCCGTACAAAGTTTGCCACGAAGGTTATGTTGTTGTCTGGCATATTGAATGAGTATTCCTGTTCGGTGGCGATCCCGACGCCCTGCAGGTCGGTCCAGTTCACGAAGGCATAGCCTGTTGCCGGGGTAGCCACTATGGTTACTTCATCATTGAGGTTATAGGTACCGGCTCCTGTCACCGTTCCGGAGCCCAGGGGCGACACCTGCAAGGTGACCGTATAGCCGATAAGCTGGAAGTTGGCTGTAAGGGCCAGGTTATTGGCCGGCATGGCGAAGGTTCGGGATAATGTGGTGGCAAATACCTGTTCTTCGGCGTCGGTCCAGTTGATAAATTCGTAACCTTCAGCAGGTTCGGCTGTGATGGTCACCTGTTCACCCAGCATGAATATGCCTCCGCCAGTCACAGTGCCTCCCTCTTCCGGCGCTGCATCAACGGTCAGGGTGAATTCAAGCTTGTTGAAGTTGGCAATAAGGCTTACATCGGCATCCATGACGATGGTATCGCGGGCATTTACCGAGAACACTTCCCCTTCGGAGGTGGTCCAGTTTACGAAGGCATATCCTTCGGCAGCCACCGCTTCAAACACCACCGCTGTACCGGGAGCATACTGCCCGGCCCCTGTCACCGTACCACCTTCTCCGGGTTGTGCGCTTAGACTGAGACTATATTTCACGTCGGTGATGGCGATGGTGGCGCCATCGTATGAAACAGGGATGGTAGCGAAGTTGATGCCACGAAAAATCGAGTTCGGATCGAAAGTCAGGTCAGAATTCACCGGTGCAGCGTAAGTGAAGTTCAGGGTAATGAGGTTGCCATTGAGAATGGCTTGACCGGTGGCACCGCCTGTCCAGGTGAAAGTCAACCTGGAAGCCTGGGCATTTACATTCCAGTTGGTGAGCTGCTGTGCCGTAAAGCCGGTATAGGTCAGCTGTTGGTTATTGAATTCGACCGAAAAATTGATGGAGCCGACCACAGGGACAAAGCCTGCTGCCTTTATGGGCACCTGAAGCGGCGTTCCTGCAGGGTTTATATTGTCGACATACAGATCTATATCATCTATATACAGCAGGGCACCCTCCTCGGTATAGAATACATTTCCATTCTCATAGTTCACCTGGAGCTGATTTGCCCCGGACGCGACCTGGCTGTTTGTCAGGAAGTCCAGGTTTTGCGTGGAGTTGCCTTTATAAAACAGTTTAATATCGAGCACATGGGTGGGAGAGCGCAGGTCAAGGGCGGTTCCGGTTCTGGTAATGGTAATAACGCCCTGGCTTACACTGGCGGTAACGCCCGTTATGCCCGGCATGGCTTCGACGCCGGTATAATCAAATGCTGCAGTATCGTAACTGATCCTCAGGGTAAAAGAGGTGACGGTTCCAAATCCTTTTCCACTAAAGGTAACCGGCATGATCACCGGACTGTTCTGCAAAGCGAGGATCTGCGTCATGGCTACTGCACCGTCGCTGGGATCGGGACTCACTGTTGCGTCAACGAAACTGACATTGGGCACCTTGTTCAATGCGGTATCAAGCAGGTAAGAAGTTTCGGGGACAATGCTGATGGTTGCATCTGCGGTGCCGGTGAAATTGAATACGATGTCAAATATTTTTCCGGCCGGTGTTACACCAACAGGGGGATTGGTAACGGGTGCGGTCCAGATGACCACAAGCCGTTCCTGGCTTTGGCTGTAATTGGCCACCACTTGACCCGGCAGCTTTATGTCCTCAATACGGGCATATTCCAGCACATCCCTGTCGATAATAATGCGCAGCTCCAAGCCCATCAGGTCGGTTGCATTGAATATAAAAAGGGGTACTTTGACTTCTTGTCCAACTGCGACAGCATCACCCAGGGTAACGGTCGGATTTTGGGAATGAACAGCTGAAAACATAAAGAATCCTAGTAGAACAAGATACAGGTTTTTCATAACAGATAATTTTTATAGATTGGGGTTAAAGTAAATTTACACTTTGATACCGTTCACAACCGATTTAAAAAAGGCAAATTTAATAAAAAATAAGGAGTTAAAATCTTTCATTGCAATATGATTCCAGAAAATTGAAAAAATGCATGATCAGTGTGCGCCGATTTCCCAGCGTAAGCCTGTCATTTCGTCTCTTGGCTGAAGGATGAAATGCTCGGGCAACGGCATATCTTTTGCAACGATGCCTGCTTCAATGAGTTGCAGTGCGGCTTTGAGCGATGTCTCATCCAGGTCGCCGAAGTCTCTCGACAGATCGTCGCCTGCAATCACATCAGCCGGAAAACC
>Ga0114946_10002985_pt1 | contig 11541 bp, 7 predicted proteins | sample WalLakDeSediment_FD_88676 | JGI IMG/M metagenome (GOLD analysis project Ga0114946, IMG submission 88676) | Lake sediment microbial communities from Walker lake, Nevada to study Microbial Dark Matter (Phase II) - Walker Lake 11/02/13 Deep Sediment | ecosystem: Environmental > Aquatic > Freshwater...
AGGAGAGCCGACGCCTTGCCGCCGTCGCCCGGAAACGAGACGTAGCCGACGATTGCGATTTCCAGCGACTGTCCCGGCGACCACAGGGTCGATGCCACGCCGTCGCCGGCCAGAATCGGGTTGGTGACGGTGTCGCTCGTGATGCGGCCGCGGGCCCGCGTGCCGCTCTCGGGCGCGATCACCTCGACCGCGCCCTTCCGATTGCCGAACTCGGGCCGCGGATCATCGGGATCGTAGACATAGAAGACGAGTCCCGGCCGCAGGCCGGCCGTCGAGGCGGTGATGATGGTCACCGTCTTGTCGACGGAGTTGACCGCGGCGATGCGGCCATCGAACCCGTCGATCCGCTCGTCGTACGGCTGGGCGTCGAGCACCAGCCGCTGGGTCTCGGGGTCGGCGGCGCCCAGCCGGGCGAGCGTCGTGTTGAGCTGCTGGATCGCCTTCTGTCGATCGAGCAGGTCGCGGTAGACGAATCGCACCCGTTCCGGCCAGGGCGTCGGCTGGTCGGCCGGCGGCGGGGACGTGAACTTCCGCCGCAGGTCAGGCGACAGAGCGGGGCCGAGTTTCTCCAGTTCCGTCGTGATCGCCTCGAGCCGCTCCGCCTTGGCGAGCGCCTCTTTCTGGGCGGTGAGGGCCGCATTCATCTGGGTGACATTCGCCGCCAGACTCTTCTCGAACGACTCTTGAGCCTGCTTGAGGCTCGCCGCCGCGTCGGCCGCCGCCTTTTCGGCCGTCTCCCTGGCCTTCTGCGCCTCCGCTAGCGCCTGCGTTTTTTCAGCGGCCTCAGTCTGCGCCTGGGCGCTGAATTCGTTGACCCGCTTGTCCTTGGCATCCATGCCCGCGGACAGCCAGTCGACCAGGTTCCGGAGTGAGCGCGGGTCTCCCGGGAAGGCCGCAAAGCGAGTCTGCAGGAAGTCGTTGAATTCCGCCTCGATCGTGTCGGCCGTTTCCTTGGCCGTGCCGATGATGTCCCGGAGGCGGTCTTTCTCCTGCCGCTCGGCGGCGAGATCCCGCTCCTTGGACTCCAGTTCGCGCTGTACCTGGCTGCCCCGGGCTGTCTGATCGACAGCCTGCTGCACGTAGATGTAGGTGGTGACGGCGAGAACGAGCGTGAGCATCACGAAGATGCTCAGCGCGATCATGAGTGTCGCGACGGTGCGTCGGGCGGCCATGCGTGAGAACCCGTAAAACCCCGGGGATCAGCCCCAAATCCCGTGCATCAAGGACTCCGCCGGTTCCATCGACGAACCCGCGGCGGAGGCATCACGGACATTCGGATTGTATCAGCCACGACTGCTGCAACGGTCAGACCGGCCGCAGCGGCCGGGCATATTCCGCCGGCCAATCGACCGGCCGGCCGGTTTCCGCCGCCGTGCGGCCGAGCACCGCGGCGAGCGTGCTGCGCAAAAGCGCGGCCGCCGACGGTGAGGGTTCCCGGGGCCCGGAGCGATCGATCATGCCGATCAGCCGGTCCATGGCGACTTGGAGGGGCGGCCGTCCCGGCGGAGACAACGCCGTGACCGAGCAGAGATCGACACGGCCGCGGAGGCCCTGGATCGTTTCCTCGGCCCGTAGGGTCGGGTGGCTCGAGTGAACCTCCGGGCCGCGCGTGATCAAGGCGTCGAGCGTGCGGCCGTCGGCGAACACGAAGCGGGCCGCCACGCGGTCCACTGCCACGCGGTCTCCTGCCGCGGTGCCGCCGACCGCGCCTGCGGGAACCTCGAGCGGAAGCGCTGCCACCGGACAGTCGTCCCCCAGCGCCCAGAGGCCGCGATCGATCGCGTGCACGTGTCGCTCGACGAGCGGTCCGCCCGACAGGGCCGGCGCGGCGATCCAGTTGCGAAGGGCCCAGTTGCGAAGGGTGTTGTCGGCTGCCGAAGCCCCGTGCGTCGGGGCGGGGCGGACCCACGGCAGTCCCAGATGCTGTACGGCGACAGCGTGGAGCGGCCGCCCGATGCCCGCCTCTTCGGCATGCCGCGCAAGCCCGCCGTCAGAGTGCCGCGCCAGCCCGCCTTCAGCATGCAGATCGCGGATGAACGCTGCCAGACGGTCGTCATGCCGGCTCGCCAGCCCGCCGACCACGACCAGTCCGCGGCGGTCCGCCTCGGCGAGCGCGGTCGCCACCAGACCGACACCGGCGAGATCCACGGCGGCCGGCGCCTCGCAGTAGACGTGCTTGCCCGCAGCGATGGCGGCTGCCAAGGCCGCCGGCCGGGCGGCGGGGTGCGTCGCGAGCACGACGACATCAACGTCGCTGTCGAGTAGCCGCTGCCAGGCGTCGGCCCCTGTGAACCGACGGCTGGCCGGGCAGGCGAACTGCGGCCCGGCATCCCGCGCGAGGAAGGCGGCGCTTGAGTCGAGATGGTCGGCGAACAGGTCGGCGAGGCAGGTGATCCGCACGCCGCGGCTCGCCCTGGCGGCCTGGATGCCCGCGCCGGTGCCCCGCCCCCCGCAGCCGATGATGCCGACCCGGAGTTCCGCCGCACTGCTCGGAGAATGAATCAGTGGCTGGATCGCCGGTTGGATCGCCGCCGTAATTCCTGTGGCTCCGGCGGCGCCGAGCGTGACGCTTCCCAGAAAACCGCGGCGGCTCCAGGACGGAGAATGCGTTGCGTGGGCGATGGCTGTCATGGCGGATGCTCCTCGGGAGAACGGGGCCGACTGCCACAACTGTAGTGGCGGTCGCAGGCCGGCAGCAAACCGGCCGGAGCCACGCGGATGACGACCGTCAGGGGCGCCGGAGTTCGAGCCGGGAGATGTGGCGGAGGAGCGCCGGCTCGAGGTCGGCCGGAGGCATCCCGAAGGCGGCCGTGAAGTCGGCGCGGCGTTGGGCCGGAGAGTCGGCGGTGAGTGGCTGTTTGGCGGCGAGCGTCTTCAGGTAGGCGACAAACTGGGGCCGCTTCGTCTCCATGAGAAACCAGGAGAGCGCCCAGGCGGCCGCATAGGCGTCGAGGGCCGTGTCGGCGCTCCGGAACCGGTCATCCGCGGCCACGAGCTGTTCGAGGTCGCCCGGCTGGTAACTTCGGCGAAACCGCTCCAGCCTGGATCGGTTCACCATGCCAATCCCGCGCCAGCCTCCGCTGCTCCGCAGGTCGGGCGTTTCGAAGACGGTGGCGATGCCCTCGCTTACCCACACCGGCACGGGCGCCAGCCGGCGGTGCATGCCACGATTGAAGGCGAGCTGGTGGGTGGCCTCGTGGACGAGCGTGGAGACGAGTCCCGCCGCCTCGGGCTGGGCGAGAATCTCGCGCACCGCCGGGCCCGACCGACCGGCCCGGCGTGGCAGTGCGTCGCTGCCGGTCAGGTCATACGTGGCGATCCGGTTGCTGAGCAGGTTGTAGTAGCCGACCACCCGGTCGGCAGCAGCCCCGAGATCGCGGACGGCATAGGCTTCGTAGTCGCGTCGGTTGGCGAAGATGAGCACGATCAGCGGCCGCTCGACGGCCGTGAGCTCGAGGCCTGCCCGCGTCCAGTAGTTGCCGAAGGCGTCGTACAGCCGTTCGAACAGGCCGCCGGCCCAGCGGGCGTAGTCCCGCGAGGTGTCGTGGCAGACGATGTAATGCTGGGTGAGGTGCAGCTCGAAGCCCGCCGGCAGTTCGGCGAGGATGCGCTGGCCGAGTTCCCGCGGCTCGTCCGCGGCAGGGGGCGAGACGATCGCCTCGCGCGTGACGATCGCGTCGGGCTGGATCGTGACATACCGGGTGTCGGACGTCTCGAGGAGCAGACCGCCATCGACGGCCGCGACGATCAGCCGGCCCTCCTCCGTGTCGGTCGTGTCGGTGGCCGTTGGCGACCGCACCTGCACCCGCAGCCACGGTTCGCCCGAGCGCCCCTGTTGTTCCGGGGCGGCGGCCGACGCGACGGCGGCCAGAAGCCCGAGGAGGATCAGGACCGGGTGGGGGCGGGCGTTGCGGGGATGGTCCACGTGACTACCTCTACGTTCATGCGACCATGTTCCGGCGACGGGTGAAAGAGGGAAATCGTTCGCAGGTGGGGCGAACAGGCAGTCTGGGAGGATTGTGATCGCCTGCTGGACGCGAGCCTGCTCTGGAACCGCCGCCGGGGCCTCGGTATCGTGCCGCCCCACCCGCTGTCGGAATCACCATGAACCACGCTGCGAACCACGCTGCTTCTCGGATTGGCCTCTCAGCACGCCCTCGTCTCGGGAGGCTCATGCTGGTCGCCATCGCCATCGGCGTCAGTGGCTGTGCGACCTGGACTCCATCATCGATGTGGCCCAGCTCGATGTGGCCGGCTTCGGCCGGGGGCAAGGCGGCGACTGAGCCCGACCCGTATGGCCCGACAGCCGACAAGCGGATGGCGAAATTGACGGCCGACGCCAAGACGGCCAAGGCCGGGTCGCCCGAGACGCACGAGGCCTTCACCCGCCAGCTCGTGGAGATGATGCTGTCCGAACACGATCCCCGCGTCCGCTGTCGAATTCTCGAGGTAGCCGCCGAGTTCGACACGCCGACGGCCGTCGCGATCTGCACAGGCGCGCTCCAGGATCCGGACGAACGGGTCCGGATGGCCGCCTGCTCCGCATGGGGCCGGCGGGGCGGCCCCGAGGCCATCGACCTCCTCGCGGCCCGTTACCAGAACGATCCGGAACTCGACGTGCGGCTCCGCGCGATTCGCGCGCTGGGTGAATTGCATGACATGGCCGCCGTGCCGGTCCTGGCAAAGGCCCTCGAGGACGGTGATCCGGCCGTGCAGTATCGGGCCGTCGCCGCCCTCAAGCAGGCCAGCGGTAGGGATCTCGGCAACGACGTGAACCGCTGGCGGGAATGGGCCGCCGACCCTGAGGGAAGCGGTGCCGAATGGTCGATCGCCGAGGCCTTTCGCCGCTTCTTCTGAGTCGCCGGCCTGACGCGGTTGCTCGCGTCTGGTAGGTGGCGGAGTCTGGGGCAAAGGCGTGGACTGCCAGAACCCTCGGACTGGCGGAAACCTCCCGACGTTTTCTCCGGCAGGGGGGCCGATACCTTTCGCACGCACCCGGACCTTTCCTCCGCTCGAGACACCATGCCCGTCGCCCCCACCCCAGAGATCGCCTGCGCGCTCGGACCGTTCCGGAGCAGGCTGGCCGCGGTGCGGCAGGCGCTTGGATCAACGGCCGTCATCGGCGTCAGCTGGGCGGCGATCATCGGCGGGGCCACGGCAGCCGTCGAGGCCGCTCCCCCCAGGGGGCCCCAAGGGCCGACCCGGTTCTTCAACTCGATCATTCAGTCGGTCACGCCAACGCGGCCTGAGCCGGCTTTCATTCCAGCGCCGACACCACCCTCGCAGGAAGAAGTCGATAGGCTCGAACGGCTCGCGGCCGTGCCCGGGGTCTCGCGAGCCCAGCGGCAGGCGTCGGCCACGGTGGTCCGCTCGTCGCTGCCGACCCGCGGCTCGAGCAGGGTGTCGCCTGCCAGCCAGACGTTGGCGGATGCCCCGCGGCTGCCGACGCGCGAGGAACTCGCGACGTTCCTGGTGTCGCTCCGCGAGGTCGCGGAGACCGTGGCCACCGACGCGACGAATCCAGCCTACGAACCTCGCCGGTCCGCATTGAATCTTGCCGAAGAAGCCCTGCCGCCGGTGATCGTGACGACTTCCCGCTCCCGGGAGACGCCCCACCTCGTCGTCAGCCGGCTGCAGCCGACCGGCGCGCCACCGCCGCGGACGCCCCGATTCGAGCGGCTGCGGATCCAGATTGCCCGCACGCTCGCGGCATACCAACGGCGGCCGCTCAACACCGCCCAGAACACCCCCTGGGAGGTGATGCACGGCTTCATCGCCTTCGGCATCCCCACGCAGGTGCGCGTCGGAGGCCCGGCAGGCGATCTCGTCAATGCGATCGGCTGGTCCAACATGGGCGGCCGGTGCCGCGGGCAGGTGATGCTCACGACGAAAGACAATCACATCGCGGCGCACATCGGCCCGGGGGTGCAGGGGCACCAGGCCCAATATTTGGCGATCCTGGCGCAGTGCCGGGTCTCGGCGCAGTCGCCGATCGTCCTCCAGTCGGGCACGTTCACAGTGGCCGATCTCGTGGAGGAGGAGAAGCTCGCCTGCAAGGAGAAGGTGGAGCTGACCTTCTCGCTCATCTCGCTGTCCCACTATCTGCCGACCGATGCCACGTGGGTCGCCCGGGACGGCCAGACATGGTCGCTTCCCAAGCTCGTCGAGGAGGAGATCGTGCAGCCGATCCGCGGCGCCGCCTGTGGCGGAACGCATCGGCTCTATGGCCTCGCCTACGGCTGCCAGCGGCGGCTCAAGCAGAACGGCCAGCTCGACGGCGTCTATCTGCGGGCCGACAAGTATGTCCGCGACTACCAGCAGTTCGCCCTCACGAAGCTGCAAAACCGAGACGGCTCATTCAGCACGGAGTGGTTCAAGTATCCCGCCGACCGCCGCGACGACATCGACCGCAAGATCCAGACGACCGGCCATATCCTGGAATGGCTCGTCGCCTCGCTCGACCAGGACCAGCTCTACGATCACCGGATCGTGAAGGCGACTGAGTTTTTGGCGGCCGCCCTCGCCAGCGAGCCGACGCGGGTCTGGCGGCTCGGACCGCTCGGGCACGCCCTGCACGCGCTCAACATCTACCAGGAGCGGGCGTGGGGTGTGGTCATGCCCGGGGGCATCGCCACCTTCCACGGCCCCATGAAGGCGGCCGGTCAGCCGCTCGTGGCCGAACGGCCCGAGGCGGTCGATCCACCGGCCACGCGCCGCTGATCCCGGTGGGGGATGAGCGTGCTTGATCGTCTTCGGGGCGGCACGTACGCTGGCCGGCATCGCGGCGTGGCGGCTCTCCCAGCGACGCGGATTCCCGGATTGCCCGCCTCCCTCGTCGGGCCCTCGGTGCCTGACCTGACGCCGGGCGACCCTGAGTCAGGACGTGGATCGATGACCAAGACCGATGTCTCGCCGCAGCTCGAACAGCTTCTCGGCACCGCCGCGCGGCTCGTCGATGAGACCGACGCCGCGGCGATTCTGCTCATGGTCGACGAGCGGCTCGACTGGGAGCGGATCAGGCAGGTGGTTGGCACCGGACCGATGCTGGTCGCCGCCGATGCCGAGTCCGAGCTGGCCGGCGCGAGCGATCACGGCATGACGCCCGTGACGATCGACGTCGCGGGCCTGCCCGTGCACGAGCGGATCACGCAGGCGGTGCTCGAGTGCGTCGCCGCAGACACGATTCCGCCGGAAGCCCGCGTGGTCGCGGTCTACAGCGGCTTCGAGCCCGGGGTGATCGACTCGGTGAGCGTGCTTCGGCTGGAGGAGCACCTCGGGCAGCTCACCGGCCGCGATCTCCGCAACCTCGAGACGAAGGTGCCGCTCGAGACGCTCAAGCTCGTCGTCGATCTGGCGGTCGAGATCGGCCGCGAGGGCCGCGAGGGCAAGCCGGTGGGCACGCTCTTCGTGGTGGGCGACTCCCGCAAGGTCATCCAGTCGAGCCACTCGGCCGGCTTCGATCCCGTCCGCGGCTACAGCCGCGCGGAGCGGCGGCTGACCGACGGGCGGGTTCGCGAGGGCATCAAGGAGATCGCCCAGCTCGACGGTGCCTTCGTGGTCAACGCGGACGGCACGGTCGAGGCGGCCGCCCGCTACATCGACGCCTCGGCCGAGAACGTCTCGGTGGCCAAGGGCCTTGGCGCTCGCCACTGGGCGGCGGCCGCGATCACCCGCCGCACCCGCAGCGTGGCCGTGGCGGTGAGCGAGACGAGCGGCACGGTGCGGATTTTCCAGAACGGCGAGGTCGTGCTCCGGATCGAGCCCTTCCGCCGGGCGATGAAGTGGAAAGACTTCGAGTACGAGCTCCCTAGCGGCGACTGACCCCGGGGGCGCAGTGACCATCTCCGATCTGCGCGGGAAGAGCGTGTGGGCGATCGACACGCTGTCGCGGGTGTATCAGCTGTTTCACGCGCTGCCCGAGATGACCGCACCCGACGGCACGCCCGTCTCGGTCGTGTTCGGCCTCACCCGCGACCTGCTCGACATCGTCGAGAATCGCCGGCCTGAGTACCTGCTCTGTGCCATGGACGCGGCCGGGCCGACGTTTCGGCACGAGCAGTTCGCCGACTACAAGGCCAACCGCCCGGAGATGCCCGCCGACCTCGTGCCGCAGATTCCGCTCGTGCGGCGGCTGCTCGACGTGATGGGCATTCCCTGCCTGGAGGTTCCCGGCTACGAGGCCGACGACATCTTGGCCACGGTCGCCACGCGGGTGGTCGCGGCCGGCGGCAGTTGCACCATCGCCACGTCCGACAAGGACGCGCGGCAGCTGCTCGGCGCGGGCGTGCGGCTCTTCAATCTGCGGAATAATCAGCCGCTCGGGGAAGAGGAGCTGGCCGCCGAGTGGGGTATCCGTCCGGATCAGGTCGTCGATTTCCTCGCGCTCGTGGGAGACGCCGTGGATAACGTGCCGGGGGTGCCCGGCATCGGCCCGAAGACGGCCACCGAACTCCTGCAACGCTACGAGACCCTCGATCGGCTGCTCGCCGAGGCTGGCACGATCAAGCAGGCGAAGCGGCGGGAAAACCTGCTCGCGCACGCCGACACGGCACGGGCCGGCCGGGCACTCATCCGGCTCGACATGGCGGTGCCGCTGGACATTCCCTGGGAGGCCGCCGCGCTGCATCCGCCCGATGCGCCGCAGCTGGCTGCGTTCCTGCGGGAGATGGGGTTCCGCAGTCTCCTCGCCCGCGTGGCGGCGCCGGAGCCGGCAGCGGCGGCCGCCACGGCCCGCCCTCCCCGCGCGGCCCGGATGCTCTTCGACATGGATGCCCCGGCGCCGCAACCAGGAGCGGAACCGCCGTCGGCAGTCGGGGCGTCTGTCGATGCCGCGGCGCTCGCGTGGGACGAGCCTGCCGATGCCGCGGCGTGCGCGGCGTTGGCCGCGCGGCTGCGGGCCGCGGAGGCGGTCGTGCTCTGCGCCGTGGTCGGCCCCGGCGCGGCGATGCTCGCCGAGCCGGCAGGCGTGGCGCTGGCCGCGGCCGGCGTGCAGGCCTGGGTGCCGCGCGACGTGCTCGCGGGCAGCCCGGCGCTTCGTGACCTCCTCGCCGATCCGGCCGTGCCCAAGCATGGCCATGATCTCAAGCATCACGACGTCGCGCTGCGCTCGCTCGGCATCACCCTCCAGGGGGCCGCCTTCGACACGCTGCTCGCCGCCTACCTCCTGGAGGCGGGGGAACGAAACCTCGGTCTGGCCGAGACGGGGCGGCGGCATGGCGCGACGGTCGACGCGCTGCTGCCGGCCGGTGCCGAGGCCGGGTGGGCAGATCTGCCCGCCACGCCCGCCGCGGCCGCAGCCCACTGTGCCGTGGTCGCCGATCTCTGCCGGCTGCTGCCCAGCCGGCTCGAGGACGCCGGGCTCGGCACGTTGTTTCATGACGTGGAAATGCCGCTGGCCGCCGTGCTCGCCGACATGGAGGTTCGCGGGGTGCGAATCGACTCAGCCGCGCTCGTGGCGCTGTCGGCCGACTATGCGGGCCGGCTGGCCGTGCTCGAGACCGAGATCCACGCGCTGGCCGGTCACTCGTTCGCGATCAACTCGCCGCTCCAGGTGCGGAGCGTGCTCTTCGACGAGTTGGAGCTGCCGGTCGTGAGGCGGACGAAGACGGGGCCGAGCACCGACGCGGCCGTGCTCGAGGAGCTCGCGCCGCTCCACCCGCTGCCGGCGAAGCTGCTCGAGCACCGTAAGTATGCGAAGCTCAAGAGCACCTACGTCGACGCGCTGCCGGCGCTCGTCCATCCGGTCACGGGCCGCATCCACACGTCGTTCAACCAGACCGTCACGGCCACGGGGCGGCTCAGCTCGAGCGATCCCAACCTCCAGAACATCCCCGTCCGGTCGTCCGAGGGGCAGCAGATCCGGGCGGCGTTCCTCCCGCGGGAGCCGGGCTGGCTCTTCATCGCCGCCGACTATTCCCAGATCGAGCTGCGGGTGCTCGCCCACCTCTCCGGTGATGCGGCGATGCGCGAGGCGTTCGCCAGCGGGACCGACATCCACACCCGTACGGCGGCCCTCGTGCACGGGGTGCCGGCCACCGCCGTGACATCGGCGATGCGGCGGGCGGCCAAGGCGGTGAATTTCGGCATCCTCTACGGACAGAGCGCGTTCGGCCTCGCCAAGGCGCTCGGCATCCCGCAGGGGGAGGCGGCCGCGTTCATCACGGCCTACTTCCAGGCGTTCGCCGGTGCGGCCGCGTTCATGGACGACGTGCTCGACCGCTGCCGTCGCGACGGCCATGTCACGACGATCCTCGGGCGGCGGCGGACCATCAGCGGCGTGCGGGATGCGGCGGGCAGGCGGACCGCCGCCGGCGCGTTCAGCCTCTCACTGCCGGAGCGGACGGCGATCAACACCGTCGTGCAGGGCTCGGCGGCCGACCTCATCAAACTGGCGATGCTGCGGGTGAGCCGCCGGCTCGCGGCCGAACAACTCGCGGCGGCGCTCGTTCTCCAGATTCACGACGAGCTGCTGCTCGAGGCGCCGGAGGCTGAAGTGGCGGCGGTGACCAGGCTCGCGGTCGAGGAGATGCAGGCCGCCCTCGTGCTCGAGGTTCCGCTCGAGGTCTCGGTGCACATGGGAGCCACCTGGGGAGCGTGCGAAAAATGACGCGAGCCAAGACGGTGCCGCACCCCGCCGTCGATCCGCCGCTGCCGGCGACCGCCGCCTCGGACGTGCTCGTGGTCGGCCTGGTCGGCCGCATTGGTGCGGGCAAATCGACGGTGGCCCGGGAACTCGCCACGCTGGGCGCCGAGGTCATCGACGCCGATCGGCTGGCACACGAGGTCCTCGACGAGCCGGAGGCGCAGGACGCGATCGTCGCGCGATTCGGCCCGACCGTACTCGGCGGCGATGGCCGGGTCGACCGGCGGGCGCTCGCCGGCATCGTCTTCGGGCCTGACGCGACCGGCGGGGGGGCGATCGGCGACCTCGAGGCGATCGTCCACCCGCGGGTCCGGCGCCGGATCCGCGCGCGACTCGCCGAACTGCGGACGGGCGGCGGCGGCCCGCGGCGGGTGGTCGTGCTCGACGTCCCGCTCCTCGTGCAGTCCGGCTGGGCCGCTTTCTGTGACCGCCTCCTGGTGGTGGATTGTGCCGAGGAGGTGCGGCAGGAGCGGCTGGCCCGCCGGGGCTGGAGCTCCGCGGAGCGGGCGGCCCGGGAGGCGAGCTGGGAGCGGGGATTCGACCCCGGGGCGTTGGACCCCGAAAAAACGAGGCGAGTGGATGCCTCCAGAGATGTGACTTATACTCTTTTGCAGATCGAGGCCCTTTGGAACGACTGGCTTTTCAACTGATCTCCGCGAGGGGATTGGTGGGCGTCCACGTCGGTTCGAAGGGGGCTCGATTCCCGCCCGTTTCCCTTGCCTTGAGGGGGCTTTCATCGTGGCAGTGCGGACGGTTCGTTGCGGGCCCTGTGCGCCGTCAACCGTCCCCTTGTGCCGCGAGCCGGCCCCGGCCTCACCGCAGTCATCCCACGGTTCGTGACCACCGTTCCGGGGCCCCGCCGCCCTTTCCGAGGTTTTCATGTCGCACTCCGAGACCGA
>Ga0114946_10002986_pt1 | contig 11541 bp, 6 predicted proteins | sample WalLakDeSediment_FD_88676 | JGI IMG/M metagenome (GOLD analysis project Ga0114946, IMG submission 88676) | Lake sediment microbial communities from Walker lake, Nevada to study Microbial Dark Matter (Phase II) - Walker Lake 11/02/13 Deep Sediment | ecosystem: Environmental > Aquatic > Freshwater...
GCTTCGGTGCCTGCTCGAAAAATTCAGAAGCTCTGGCTGCGGATAGGGCTGCCTTTTCCCGGTCCAAGGCCGAAAACCCAACTAAAGGATAAGCATGTAGAAAGCATTTTTGCTGCCCGTTTGGACGAGGGTTCAATCCCCTCCAGCTCCACTGAAAAAAAAGACCGCCAGGCAAACAGCTTGGCGGTCTTTATTTAAGTAATTTCCCTAAACCTTCCCTCCTTTTTAGTATATTAAGAAATCATCCCTCCTTTTCGTGCAGGTTTTTTATTTTTTTGTCGACATTTTCCAACGCTTGATTTACCGAGTTTTTCCTAAAGAGTGATTTTCAGGAAAAATTACCTCATTTTCAATTTTCGAGTTTTTAAAAATTGATATTTTATTATATAATTGTTTTTTAGGTCTTTAAGTAAATATTGAACTTGAATTCACTTATAAAAAGGATCTTTTATTAGTAATAACCCTAATATAAAAATATGGGTATTTTCTAATTGTCCACCCTTTGCAACGGGGGTAATTTTATCATGTAAAATCAGCCATGAAGATTTTCAATCGCTCTTACAATTTCATTTATTCATTTAACCCTCCCCAAAATGAAAAAATTCTTACCCAACACTGTTGGCGTGGTTTTGTTTTTTTCCTTGTTTCTGAGCCCTGTTGTCCAGGCACAGAATTTTCTTATTAATGATATTCACGCCCAAGAAGGCATTCTTATGCGTGGCATGGTATCTTCCAGCCCCGAAAGCCTTTATGAAAACCCTCCAATTGACCCAAGCCCAATTGATTTCTTTAAAGAACAAATTAGTAAGGACATGTTATTGTCCATGTATGAGCCTTCGGGCCTTTGTAACAGTAACGTTCCTTTTATAGTGGTCGATTTTTCTGATGATCCGGGTGGCACTTTTCACCTGAGTGATGATTTCCGCAATGGTTATTGCTGTGGTATATCGGGCGGCGGTAATCGGTGTTTTGAGGTTCTACTGATCCTTTCCGATCAAACCGCAGCAGTAAGCATTAAATTGTCAGGAGCACCGGCAACTGGTGCTGCCAATTGGTGGCTGACACCCCTTCCGGCCCAAAGCGGGCAGTGCGCACTGCCATCATACAAGATTGGCGATCAGGCATGTATTGCCGAAGGTGGTATATATGCCCTTGCCTTTTGCAAACCCGGACAAAACACTTATAACCTGATTATTGAAGCCATCCCCTATCCTCAAATTGAAGAAACTTATGAAGTAAGGCAAGATTGCAGCGTTCAGCTAAATGCCATGGGTTTTGTTGATTCGAGCGTAACCTGGAGCGGCGATTATCTCAGCGCTCTCGACTTTTCAACAGGTATACTCACCCCCACCTTCACCTGGAGCCCGGGCTTGCCTTTGTATCCCGATTATATTGAATACACTATTTGCGGAACCGTTTTGGCAAACGACGAATGCATTAATCAAATTGGCGAATTTTGCGCCACGACCCGCATTTATGTTTATCCGGAGATAGAAGCCGGAATCACACCCGTTGAACCTTTGTTCTGCGAGGGTGGAAGCATTCTGGTGGAAGCCCTGGCAAGCGGAGGAAAGCCCCCATACATGTTTTCATGGATTAACCCTTTAGGGCAGGTGGTATCAAGCGAATCGTCAATTAATGTGTCTGATGCAGGAGAATATACCCTGGTGGTTTCTGATCAGCTAACAGGTGCTGGTTGCCCTGCTTTTGAATTTGATTTCGTGATTGAGCAAGTTTCGCTCAGCCTTTCGGCCACGGTTGAAGCAGTAAGCTGCTTTGATGGTAATGACGGGAGCATTAACGTAAGCGTTTCAGGCGGTACAGAGCCTTTTCAATACATCTGGAGCCACGACCCGGCCCTGAATGGCCCTGTTGCCAGCCACCTTTCAGCCGGACAATACAGCCTGACGGTTACCGATGCAAACGGTTGCGAAGCCATGATTTTGTTCATGGTGGGCCAGCCCGACAGCGCCTTGGATGCTACTATCAGCCAGATTGAACACGAAAGTTGCTTTGGTGCCAACGATGGCGCGGTAGGCATAAATGTTGAAGGTGGCACTCCACCATACATATTATATATTACTGACGAATTTGGCCAGACGGTATCCTTCGACGACCAGGCGGTAAACCAAAAAACCGCTGGCCGCAACACTCTTTTCGGTAATCATTCTTCTCTTGAGCGCCTGAAAGCAAAGGTTTTGCTGATGAAAGGACAATTTACGGCAAGCAATCTTGCTCCCGGCACCTATACTGTTAACGTATTCGATGCAAACGCCTGTGAGCACGAATTCACATTTAATATTGAACCTGGTGAGCAAATAATCGTTTCAATCAGCGCTGATGGCGACAATGAATTCTGCGAAGGTGGCTCTGTTGAGCTTACAGCATCAGAAGGTGCCACTTATTTGTGGAGCACCGGCCAACCCACCCAAAGTATAGTGGTAAGTGAGTCCGGAACGTACACCGTTACCGTTTTCAGCGAGATCGGCTGCGAAGGTGAAGCTTCTATCGAAATAACCGTGTTTGAACTTCCTGATGTTTTTCTGGCTGATTTTGATGCTGTTTGCGAAGATGCAGAGGCATTTGTTCTGACTGGCGGACTGCCCGCAGGCGGTGTTTATTCAGGTATCGGCGTAACTGATGGAATGTTTGACCCAGCGCTTGCTGGCGTTGGAACCTTCGAAATCACGTATTCTTATACTGATGAAAACGGCTGCTCCAATTTTGCAGTGGCAAGTATTACTTTAAATGAATTGCCCGCAGTTAGCTGTCCTGCCGACATGGCAGTCTCGATTGGAACCGAGCCATTTGAGTTGACCGGCGGCTTACCGTCAGGCGGAAGTTATTCGGGTTCTGGAGTGTCGGGCGGAATATTTAATCCGGCTGAAGCAGGCCTTGGCCAGCATACCATCACCTATTTCTTCGAAGATGAGAATGGTTGTGAGAACTTCTGCACTTTCGTGATCACCGTGCAGGAACTTCCGGTGGTGACCTGCCCCGACGATATCTTTGTTTGTGCTGATGCCGAAGCCTTTGAAGTCAGCGGTGGCTTGCCCGAGGGCGGCGAATTCAGCGGAACCGGGTTGATTGATGATCTTTTCGATCCTGCCCTTTCTGGCCCCGGAACCTTCGAGATCACCTACACCTATTCCGATGAGCTTGGTGGCCTGAACACCTGCGTGTTTAATATCACCGTATATGAACTGCCCCAGGTCACCCTTGAAGCTTTCGAAAATATTTGCGAACATGGCGAGGCCTTTGAACTGACCGGCGGCTTACCTGCAGGCGGCATTTATAGTGGCCCCGGGGTGGTCAATGGAATGTTTGATCCCACTTTGGTTGGCGCAGGTTCCTACCAAATCACCTATACCTATACCGACCAGAATGGTTGTACCAACTTTGCCACTGCCAGTATTTTTGTTCAAACCATGTTTGCCTTTTATGATGTGGTTGATGCAAGCTGCTTCGGTGCCAGCGATGGTGCCATTTACCTGGAAGTACACAACGGCAATGGGGTCTATACCTTTAATTGGAGTAACGGTGCCACTACCCAAAACCTTGAGAACATACCAGCAGGTGTTTACAGCGTTGAAATCAGCGATGGCAATAACTGCCAGCTATTTGTAACAGGCATTGTTGTGAGTCAGCCCTCTGAGATCGTAATCCAGGGCACCTTGACCCAGCTCTCTTACCTTGGTGCAAGCGATGGGTCGATCGTTACCTTAGTATCAGGCGGCAACCCACCATACACATATGCATGGAGTAATGGCCAAACCACCCCCGATATCCATAACCTCACTGCAGGCGCCTATGTGCTCACCGTTACCGATGCCGATGGTTGCCAGACTGTGGCTGAGTTTGTAATTGATGAAGGCGCTATTTTGGTCGACCTGCAGGTTACCATCGAAGTGAATATCCCCACTCCCGATCCAGATGTAGTGGATGAACTGATCTTTGCAGTGGTTGTGACTAACCTGAACCCGCTAATTGATGCCACCGGTGTTTCGGTTGAAAACATCCCACCAGATGTGTTCCCGTTCATTGCTCGCCTCGATGCCGGCACCCATGGCACTTACGATCCGGCCACCGGTATCTGGACCATCGGCACCGTTCCGGCAGGCCAGTATGCCTTGCTGGTATACCGCACAGGCATGCTCCTTAACGAAGAAAACCCCACTGCCATTAATGCCGCGCAGATACTGCCCTTCGACCAGGAAGACCCCAACCTCGACAATAACTACGACGAGGTGGTCGTCACCATTGGCGAATCATCGGGTGGTGACGATGGCGGTATTGAAAGCGATGGAAGCATGGCTTCAAAGATAGCTTTGCGCTTCCACCGGCGCTTGGTTGAAGGCAGGGCAATAGAACAGGAAAACCGCCTGAAGGAAATGCCGGCTTTCGCTATCAGCGAAATGTTAACCGGTGCCATCAACACCGCTACGCTCAATGGCACTCCTTCTACCGGCATCAGCTATTTCATACCTGAGAACGGACCTGCACAGACCAAGGCTTATGTATCTACCCCTGCCGATCTGCTGTCTATTACCAATGCCAATGAGATCTTCGCCGTTGATTATCTGCAGACAAATAATGCCCGCAGGGCTGCCATCCTGGCCATCGCCACCAACCCTGGTTCGGTTTACGAACACACCAAGGTGATTTGCGACAGGCTCACAGGCGCATCGCTCGAAGACATCAGGCATATTCAGATTGCAGGCCAGCCCTTCATCCTTTCGAAACTGGTACACCCCAACGGGTATATAGATTACTCAGTAAGCTTTATCGCCACTTGGAGAAACAACGGTTTCACCATCGACAACCGTTGGCATAATGAGCTTTATAACCCCAGCGGCTCTGAAGAGGTGTTTAACTTTCAGGTTTGGTCTGTGGCTCCGCAGTTTACCAGGGAACTGGTAGAAAGTATCCTCGAGGCCATGTCTGTAGCCGGCCCGCTGAACTTCCGCAATGCAATAAGTACACCACAGATCCCGAAAGTTTACGTTCAGAACGGCAAATACCGTAATGGCAAGCTGCTGCTCAACCTGATCAACGCCAACGGTGCATCGAAGATCTCACTCTACGGCTCGAAAGCAGTGGTTGAGAATGGTGACAGGGAGTGGTTCCAGATTGAAGTGAACATTCCTACTACCGCTGCTTCTTTCGTAGAGGTGAACGTTGGTTACCTGTTTGATGCTGGATTCAGCATTGCTAACAACCTTGACAACACCCGCGACGTGCTTTACTATGCAGATGGCCCCTGGATGTTCGATTACGATCCGGGCCACTCAGTGGTAACTCATTTCAGCACCGAGCCCGAAACCGGCTTACTGCACGACAGGTCGTACAATATTGAGCGCGATGCCAGTATTAAGGGAACCGTTAGGTCTTATGCCTCACTGTTTCGCAGGCTTGGCCCCGGCAAACAGCCCATGGATCTGACCAAATACAACCAGTTAGCCTTCCACGCAAGTGGGGTGGGAGTTGTTGAAGTTATGCTTGCAAAAGCCAGTGTTAATAGCTGGGACAAGCAGTTCCGCACCGTGATCACCCTCGACCCTGCCGGCAAGGACTACCTGATCAACTTCAGCGACCTCAGAACCGCCGATGGCGAAAAGGGATTTACGGCGGATGACCTGATATCTGTTATATTCAACCCCATTGGAAATGGCTCAAATGCCAGTGCATTTGAGGTGAATGTTTCGAGGCTGCACTTTACCAGCCACCTCATTGAGGCAAATGAGGCCGGAATCTTCTACCCCAACTATCCGAACCCTTTCAAAACCACCACTTCAATGGAGTTTGTGGTTACCAGCGATAGCCAGGTGAAGATTGAGGTTCTTAATATGCTTGGGCAAACCATGGAAGTCCTCAGGGATGAAACCATGCAGCAAGGTGCCTACAAAGTTGACTGGACCCCCGGCAACCTCAGGCCAGGCATTTACATGTTCAGAATTACCATAGGAAACCAATCCTATTCAGGAAAAATGGTTTATCAACCGTAGCAATACGCCTTGGTAAATCCAAAAGCCATCCCGGGGAGGGGGTGGCTTTTTTTTATATAATAAATTAATCGAGACCGTTTTCAACGGCAAAATTCACCAAGGCTGCCAGGTTCTTCAGCTCAAGCTTATGAAGGATGTTTTTTCGGTGGTTATTGATCGTATGTGAGCTAAGCCCCAGCAGTTCAGACAACTCGCGCGTGCTGAACCCATTGGCAAAATACTTAATCATTTCTTTCTCCCTGGGAGTAATGCGGCTGATTTGTTTTTTGTTAATATCCTGCAATTTTTCCTGAGCAAACAGTTTCAGGTTCTTACCATAGGTCAGGTTATCAGAAAAATCGAGCGTAACTCCCAGCACTTCAAACACTCCCGACAGGGGTTCATATTTAAAAATCTTTGCGGTAGTATAAAACCAGCCATATTGCCCGGAGGCCTTCTGGAACTTGTAAAAAGCAGTGAAAACACCACGAGGGTTTGTCCGGAAAAAACTACGCATCTCGAGCAAGAGATTTTGATCATCAGGATGATACATATTTATTATCTCATCGGCCATAAGCTGCTTTGAGCGCTTTAATCCGAGAGTCTTACGCAAGGTATCATTAGTCCAAACAGCTTTCAAACGGTTCAAGTCAAAAATAACCAGGCTGGCTTCGACCTCAGAAATGATTCTTTCGAAAAACAAGGTCTTTTTCTTAACAATTAGGTCTTTCTTCAGCGCTGCCTCCAGTTTGGTTTCCTTAGAAAGGTCGGATTCCGTGTTTTTATTTCCTGCTTCACTCATGACTCGCAAAATTTTAAATAAATATCATATTTGCCCCCGTTTGAAGAAAATCAGGCTGAAAGTCAGAAAGATCCCTGTTCATGCATCAATTCAATTGTTTTATACTTTCAAAAACCAATCTTACATAAAAAATCGAAGCATTGTGATAAAAGTATTGATTAATTCACGACAAATATAATTTTTTTATGCTTATTTAGAATCCACCGATCTGAATTACTAAAGTACTGGTTCACTCTAAATCCTTACTTTTGCATGAAATAAAGCAATGCATAAATGACATCAACAAAAAATACAATTTTCCAGGTTTTTTTCACAGCCTTATTACTGTTCGTTACAGCTTGCTCGGGTAGCGGTGGCAGTGGTGGCAGTGGTGTTTCAACAGCAACATCGACCAATGAGCTTACCCAAGTTGATGTGCCGGTGTTTAACCAAGACTCTTCCTTTGCTTTTGTTGGCAAGCAGGTGGCGTTTGGGCCGCGGGTGCCTAACACTGAGGCCCACAGGCTTACAGCCCAATGGCTTGTTGAAACCCTGACCCGTTTCAGCGACACAGTGATTGTTCAGCAGGCAAGAGTCAGGGCCTTTGATGGCACCATCCTTAACATTAGTAATATCATTGCCTCATTCGATCCTGAAAACCGAAGCCGCATCCTGTTATGCGCCCATTGGGACAGCCGTCCCTTCGCTGATTTTGATCCCGACCCGGCCAACCATTTTAAGCCGGTTCCGGGTGCCAACGATGGAGCCAGCGGCGTGGGGGTGTTGCTCGAGATTGCCCGCCAGCTCTCAGAAAAAAGGCCTGCGGTGGGCATTGATATTATTCTTTTCGATGCAGAAGATTACGGCCAGCATGAAGCTTTGTCAGGCAAGGCGGAAGACTCTTGGGGCCTCGGCTCACAGCATTGGGCACGAAACCCGCACCGGCACGATTACAATGCGCGCTTCGGCATTTTGCTCGACATGGTTGGAGCAACCGGCGCACAATTTAAACACGAAGGCTATTCAATGATGTATGCCCCCAATGTGGTAAGGAAAGTTTGGGATACGGCCCGCAGGCTGGGATACGGTAACTTTTTCGTTGACCGTGAAGGCGGTTTTGTGGTTGATGATCATTATTATGTAAATACCATTCGAAACCTACCCACTATTAACATCATTCACCAGGAAACGGGCAACCGCCATGGCTTCTTCCCGCAATGGCACACCCTTGATGACACCATGGACCACATTGATCCTTCAACTCTCAAGGTGGTAGGTCAAACCGTGCTAACGGTCATTTTTGAGGAAAGGTAAAAAAACCTAAAGGTTGTTGGCCAGGTTGGCCAGTTCGCTTCGCTCGCCCTTTTCAAGGCGCACATGGGCATAGATGGGGTGGTGCTTCACCCTGTCGATCAGGTACGACAGCCCGTTACTCTGGGCATCGAGATATGGTGTGTCAATTTGATACACATCGCCGGTAAAGATCATTTTGGTATTTTCGCCCGCACGGGTAATGATAGTTTTTACTTCATGAGGGGTCAGATTCTGGGCTTCGTCAATAATAAAGATGATGTTTGAGAGGCTTCGACCCCTGATATAAGCAAGGGGTGCCACCACGATCTTTTCGTTTTCAAGGGCATCGGTAATGGTTTTAAACTCCCTGTCCTTTTCCCTGAATTGAGTTTGAATAAATTTCAGGTTATCGTAGAGAGGCTCCATGTATGGGCTCAGCTTTGAACTAATATCGCCGGGCAAAAAGCCAATGTCGCGGTTGCTCAGAGGCACAATAGGCCTGGCAACGAAAAGCTGATCAAAATTTCGTCTTTGATCCAAAGCACCTGCCAGGGCCAGGAGTGTTTTTCCGGTGCCGGCAACCCCCTGTAGGGTAACCAGTTTCACATCGGGGTTTAAAATGGCATGAAGGGCAAAAACCTGTTCGGCGTTGCGTGGAGTGATCTTTTGAACGGTATGCTTTTCAATGCGTCGAATACGCTTTTCAATGGCATTGTAATAAGCCAATACCGAGTTTTTGCCATCAGACAATATATAGTAATGATTGGCAATGGCATCTTCAGGGCCAATTTCAGAAATTTCGCAAAAACCAAAATTGTATAGTTGCTCAATGGCATCAGAAGCAACGCCGGTCAAATGGGTCTTACCGGTGTAAAGCTCTTCTATGTTTTTTATCTTGCCGGTTTCAAAGTCTTCAGCATGGATATTAAGCGATTTGGCCTTAAGCCTGAGGTTAATATCCTTAGAAACCAGGATCACCTTCCTTTCAGGATATTGTCGGGTAAGTGACAAGGCTGCGTTAAGAATGCGGTGGTCGGGTTTGTCTTCGCCAAAAATCTGCACCGCATCCAATCCATTAGGTTGATTCATTACCACCTTAACCCTTCCTCCCTTTTCATTGCCAACAGGCACCCAATCTTGAAGCGAGCTGTTGGCTGACAAGGCATCAAGGATACGGGTAAATTCTCGGGCTTCGAAGTTCTTGGTATCGTTACCCTTCTTAAAATGGTCAAGCTCTTCAAGAACCGTTATCGGGAGGGCCACATCATTATCTTCAAAACTTACAATTGCGGCATGATTATAGATGATGACCGAGGTGTCGAGAACAAAAATCTTGCTTTTTTTTTCTTGGGTACTTTTCCGGGTAGTTTTAGAACGAGGGGTTGCCTGGGCGGTTGAAGTCTTTTCCATAGCAAAAGATAGTAGAACGTTTCACACAAGTTTGCAGGGACTAAAGGTATATAAGTTTTAGCATCAAAACAAAATATTATAAACGCTTGATAATTTTTAAAAATTTTGATTTTACTTTATGTTTTATATTTTTTTGTATTTTAGCACCTTGAAAAATCAACCCCTATTTGGGAATTTTCAAACAGGGAGAGGTGGCCGAGTGGTCGAAGGCGCACGCCTGGAAAGTGTGTATCCGCCAAAAGCGGGTCGAGGGTTCGAATCCCTCTCTCTCCGCCAACTTCAACCTAAAGAATCCAAAAAAAGAAAAACCAGTAAATCAAATCGTTTAAACAAAAAACCAACAGAATCAGTTATGAAAAAATTATTCGTCTTTTTGACTGTAGCGGGGATGCTCACTTTTGGTTTGAATACCATTGTAAGCGCGCAAGATGCCGGTGAGGCAGAAACCGAGGTTGCAGAAATCGTTGTTGAGGAAGTGGAACCCGCTCCCGTGGAAGCAATGCAGCAGACACTCGAGCCAGATTATGGCGACACCACCTTCCACTACATCCTGAAGGAAAAGTTCATTGAAGGTGGCGCCGGCTTTATGAGCGTTATCCTGTTATGTCTTATCATTGGTCTTGGCTTGGCCATTGAGCGTATTATTTACCTCAATCTTTCCAGCACCAACACCGCCAAGCTGCTCAACAAGGTTGAAGACGCCCTGAAAACCGGTGGTGTTGAAGCCGCCAAGGAGGTTTGCAAAAACACCCGCGGCCCGGTTGCCAGCATTTATTACCAAGGCCTCGACCGTTACAGCGAAGGAATGGAAATCGTTGAAAAGTCGATCGTTTCTTACGGTAGCGTATTGATGGGTCGCCTGGAAATGAACCTGACCTGGATCTCGCTGTTTATCGCCATTGCACCCATGCTTGGGTTTATGGGTACGGTTATCGGTATGATCGGCGCCTTCGACGCCATTGCAGCTGCCGGTGATATTTCACCAACTATCGTGGCCGATGGTATCAAAATTGCCCTCTTGACTACCGTTTTTGGTCTGATTGTTGCAGTTATTCTACAGGTGTTCTATAACTACATCATCTCAAAAATCGACAGCATTGTTAACTCCATGGAAGATTCTACCATCTCCTTCATGGACATTCTGATCAAGTACAAAAAATAATAAACCTCCCTTCATTATGAACGAAACCATCATCAATATCGGGATTTTTGTCACCTACGCTCTGGTAGCCGTGGCACTGATAACGACGGTGTTCTTCGCAATCTTCCATATGGTTCAGAACTTCAGGAAGGCTAAGGGAGCATTGCTCGGAATCTTGATCCTTTTGGCAATTGTGTTGTTTTCATTTGCCATCAGCACCAACGAAGTATATCCTAATGCAGGCCCTGTGGTGTCCAAGTGGGTTGGCGGAGGCATTATTGCCACCTTTATCCTGGCTGGTCTTGCCATCGTTGCTGCAGTATATACTGAAGTATCCAAGTTATTCAAATAAACAAAACCTAATAAGGAGATCTTTCTATGGCTAGAATGAATCCCGAAATAAATGCCGGTTCGATGGCCGACATTGCCTTCCTCCTGCTGATCTTTTTCCTGGTGACCACCACTATGGACGTTGACTCGGGGATTCTGAGGGTTCTGCCGCCGCCCATCGATCCGAATGCTCCAAAGCCACCTGAAGTTAGGGAACGAAACGTTTATGTGGTTCTGATTGACTTTCAGGACCGTATCCTGGTGGAAGGGCAATTGGGAAACATTAATACTTTGCGTGAACAAACCAAAGAATTTTTGTTAAACCGCAATAATAACCCCAATATGCCCGAAAAGCGGATAGTGAATATTGAGAACCTTGGAGAAACAGAGGTTTCAAGGGGCATTATTTCGCTTCAGAATGACCGTGGCACCTCATACGAGATGTACATTGCAGTGCAAAATGAGCTGGCTGCGGCCATCAATGAGCTACGCGATGACCTTTCTCGCGAAAAATTCGGCAAGCGCTTTACTGATCTTACCGATGAAGACCTGATAAAAGCTATCAGGGAAGCTGTGCCAATGGCAATTTCTGAAGCAGAACC
>Ga0114946_10002987_pt1 | contig 11540 bp, 11 predicted proteins | sample WalLakDeSediment_FD_88676 | JGI IMG/M metagenome (GOLD analysis project Ga0114946, IMG submission 88676) | Lake sediment microbial communities from Walker lake, Nevada to study Microbial Dark Matter (Phase II) - Walker Lake 11/02/13 Deep Sediment | ecosystem: Environmental > Aquatic >...
CTGACCATTTTTGCTGATTTTGTGGGTGTTTTGGGAGCCTATTTTGTTGCCTATGTTAATCTCGGCCTGGCTCCGGAAATATTTTTTGGCAGCGTAAAAGACTTCTTTTCTCTGTTAAATGTTTTTTCAGGATTGATTAAGGCCTTTTTCTTCGGGGGGATAACAGCCATCGTCGGCTGTTATGTCGGCTTTAATACCTCGGGTGGAGCGGAAGGCGTCGGCAAAGCCACCATCCAGGCTTTTGTCTATTCATCGGCGCTAATCTTACTCAATGATTATATTCTTTCGGTAATTCTCTTCTAATGATCCAGATTCGTGATTTACAGAAAAAATTCGATGATAAAATCGTATTACGAGGTGTTGATCTCGATATATACGATGGGGAAAAGCTGGTCATCATCGGTCGCAGCGGCTGCGGAAAAAGTGTGTTGCTTAAACATATCATCAATCTGATGCAACCGGATAAAGGCTACATTCTGGTAGATGATATCGCTATTCGTAAAGTCAGTCAGAAGGACCTGTTTTTTCTGCGCAAGCAATTTGGATTCCTGTTTCAGGGAGCAGCATTATTTGATTCGATGACCGTTGCCGAAAATATCGCCCTGCCGCTTCTTGAACATACAAAGATGACACCGAATGAACGGGCTGTGAAAGTTGCCGAGAAACTGGAGCTGGTGGGCTTGCCGGGGATAGAACATCTGAAACCGGCCGAATTATCCGGAGGAATGAAAAAACGGATTGGACTGGCCCGAGCCATCGTCATGGATCCAAAATATATCCTCTATGATGAGCCGACAACTGGTCTTGATCCGATTATGGCGGCCAATATCGATAAATTAATCATCGAGCTCAGCGAAAAACTAAAGGTTACCTCCATCGTAGTTACCCACGATATGCAGAGCGTCGCTAAAGTGGCCGACCGGGTGGTTATGCTGCACCTGGGTAGAATTATTTTCAGCGGGACTGTTTCCGAACTTTACAACACGGATAATGAGGTCGTTTCGCAGTTCGTCCATGCCCAGGCCGAGGGGCCCATTCAACCCAAACCGGAATTGTACTGATCTATCTTCTTACCCGAAATACGCTCACAATGGCGCCGATAATCAACAAAGCGCCCACATAAAACAAAGTATGAGGGATTTCATCCAACAGGATGGCCGCATAAATCGTTGCCAGCACCGACTCACTCAATAAAGCCATATTAACCCGATAAACCGGAATATGGCGGGAAGCCCAGTTCAACAGTGAATGACCGATCAGGTTAGGACCAAGGGCTAATAAAATCAAAAATAGCCAGGCTGAAGCCGGTAAATCCCATAATGACAAACCATAGGCGAATACCAACGCTAAGGTAAATATGGCGGCGATACTGTATACCATAAACAGGTAGGGTAGAATCGATAACTCCTGCCTTAGAATACGGGCAATGATCAAATAGGCTGCAATACAGAAAGCCGATACCAGGGCCAGCAAGTCGCCTATAAAAGCCTTGGGATTACCTTGTCCGTGGAAATCGCCGGCGATGATCAGATACATACCCAGAATACCCAGTAAGAGAGCCGGTAATAAAGCCTTTGAGGCTTTTTCTTTCAGAATGAGAATGGATAAAATCCAGCCAAACAGGGGATGCGTGCTCTCCAGAAAAATCGAATTACCCACCGTAGTCAATTGCAGGGAAGATATCCAGGTGAAGAAATGCATGCAGAGGAAGAAACCGGCCAGCAAAAGGTGGTACTTAATGGATTTGGATTTGATCAAAGTCGATTTTAAATCGGCGACCACAAAGGGCAGTAAGGCGATAGAGCTAAAAATCAGACGGTAAAATGTGATGAGTAGCGGGTGTACATCACCCATCCAGCGAATTAAAATCGAGCTCCAGGAGATGATGAGAACCGCAACGACCAGATTAACAATGATGCGCATACTACTCTCAATCGGTCGGCGCTAATCCAGATTTGTTTTGGGCTGAAGATATCAAGGTCATTTTTTTTCTTTATAGAGATAGGCGCCATCGAGTAGCCGGTTGGTTTTCGAGTCATGAATGGCAAACTTTTTAGGCCCAAAGATGGTGGCACAACCATACTGACCGGCTTTATTGAAAGCATAAAAAGAAATGCTAAAATTTGGTTTGCCATCGGGCTGCAGCAGGGAAGGAATTTTAGCCCGGTCCACAATGCGCTGGCAGGCTTTCAGGCAGGCCTCCTCCGGGGATAGACCGGCCGCCATAAATTCAACTACTAATAGACAGGATAAATTTTTGAGATTCTCTTCACCGCGACCGGTAGATCCACAAGCTCCAACCTTGTTGTCAACATATAACCCGGCACCTATGACAGGAGAATCACCAACCCGTCCACCGATCTTGAAGGCCAAACCGCTGGTGGTAGTTACCCCGGAGATATTCCCGGCTTTATCCATGGCACAGCAAGTAATGGTTCCGGTGGAATCAAGGATTTCACCTCTTGGATTGTCTTCGGGTGGAAACCAGTTATCGTCTTTGGAAAGGTTCTCTTTCCATCGCAGCCATGTTTTTCGGGCTTTTTCCGTTAACAGATTTTCCTCAACGAATCCATGGGCGCGGGCAAAACGCAGAGCGCCTTCGCCGACTAACAATACATGATCGGTGCGTTCCATGACCAGTCGGGCTACTTTGGAGGGATTTTTAATATTGCGCAGAGCGGCAACCGCACCGGCATTATGGGTAGGCCCATGCATGCAGCAGGCATCCAGTTCCACAACTCCGTCTTCATTGGGCAGACCGCCATAGCCAACCGAGGTGTCTTCCGGATCATCCTCCACAATATTGACCCCGGCGATAACGGCATCCAGGGCATCCTTACCCTGGAGTATCATTTCCATGGCTTTTTCCGTGCTGCGCAATCCATTACCGGATGAGATTGCCACCGGCACCACCGGTTTAGTATCTTTAATAGCCGCACGGCTTATGGGTGTGATTAAAGTCGAAGAACCGATCAAAGCACTTAACTGTATAAATTGTCTGCGTTTCAAGTAGTGATCTCCTCTAGATACAAAGACTCCTTTTATGTTTCATTGTTTGTTCAAAACTATCATATATGATCCATTGAAGCAAGTAATTAATTTGGAAATTGTGTTCGTATTTCTGATAAATATACTCCCTCAGCTATAAATATGTCCAAAAATTTTTTGTTTTTTATGGCCTTGAGATTTATACTAAACAAAACATGAATATACTTTAAATGTGTGTAATCAGTCGGGATAAAAGTTATGGAAAAGATGGCCCTAGGTTTTATTGAAAAGGCTTTAAAGTCCGTTGATCCATATCAGCTGGTCCATGATCAGGTGGTAGTTAGCGATGGTGTGTTAAAAATAGCCGGGCAACAGGATTCAGTCGATTTATCGGCTTTCAGGAACATCTTTATTATCGGCGCGGGAAAGGGAACGGCTCCAATGGCCGCAGCTATGGAAGAATTGCTTGGCGACTATCTTAAAACCGGGGTAATAACCGTAAAATATGGACATGGAATGCCCACGCGAACAGTAACAGTTTTGGAAGCCGGGCATCCCATTCCTGATGAGAATACGCTGACCCATACCCGGCAAATGCTCAAGCTTGCCGATCAGGCCGGAGAAGATGACCTGGTTATTGTACTACTTAGTGGCGGGGGGTCTGCGTTAATGGAAGCCCTGCCCGAATCCATTTCCTTGCAGAAATGGGCCGACCTTAATCAATCCTTATTGGCCAGTGGGGCTGATATTACCCAAATCAACACCATCCGCAAGCACCTTTCGCTCACGAAAGGCGGCCGGCTGGCACAAAAAATAGCCCCGGCGCAAACATTGACCCTAATTCTCTCCGATGTGATCGGTGATCCCCTGAATAGTATCGCTTCGGGACCTACCGCACCTGATCCCACGACTTTTCAGGATGCTCTGGATATAGTTAAACGGTTTCAATTGGAAAAAAATATTGCCCCGGCTATTTTAGAATATTTGCAGGCAGGATGTGCCGGCCAAATCGAAGAAAATCCCAAGGAAGGGGATACAATTTTTAAAAAGGTCCGAAATCATATCATTGGTAATAATACCCTGGCACTCAAGAAATTGGAACAGCTTGCGGCAGAGCAAGGCTATCAGACTATAATTCTTACGGACCGTGCCCGGGGGGAAGCAAGAGAGATCGCTAAAATCCTGGCCGCCATGGTTGAAAATGCGTTATACTCAGGATTTCCGGTCTCATCACCGGCCTGTTTGATCCTGGGTGGTGAGCCGACCGTTACGTTACAAGGCAAAGGGAAGGGAGGACGTAACCAGGAATTAGCCCTGGCTATGCTCGAGGCGCTTCAGAACGTCAAAAAGGATTTTTATTTTTGCAGCGTCGGTAGTGATGGAACCGATGGGCCGACTGAGGCCGCCGGCGCCTGGATTGATCATCGAACGATGGCAAAAGTAAAAAAGGTGGGTCTGTCGATTGGAGATTATTTAAATCGCAACGATTCCTATCATTTTTTTAAAGAGATCGATCAGTTGATCATTACCGGTCCTACCCGCACGAATGTAATGGATATAATGTTCTGTCTGATTTGAGATTTTTATGCGATTCCAAACGCCCGATAAAAGGGTTTTTGGTTTAAATGCAGTAAAAGAAGTCTGATGACAAAAATCATGATCGGGAGTGGAATTGAGGCAACAAGAGAGCAGCAAAAAACTGTTTTACTCAACAAGTGAGGCAAAATATGGATGAAAATTTAAATGCCAAACTCAAACAATTGCATAATCCTATTCGCCTGATCTGGTTGGCGCTTCTGGTGGAAATTATTGTTCTCATTGGAGTCGGCCTACTTTTGGATTATTTAAATGCTTTAGGTGAACCTGTGATCAGCAATCGAAAGGCAATCAGTGATTTATCGATGATGTTGATCGTGGTCCTTCTTTTTGCCGTACTATTCCTGAAGCGCAACCTTTTGAACCCTGATAAATTGATTGAGCGGGCTAAAAGTAAAAAAGATGCTGTGTATAATCCCCAATGGCAAATGATTGTGCAGGAATTTGGACCCGAGGCAGAGATTATGGTGCATATTGTTGAAATTATCCGTAAATATTATCTGGTTATATGGTCAATTGGTAATGCCATTGTCCTGATCGGGTTCGTAGGTTTAGTAGTGGGTTTACCGTTGCGCCAATTTTTGATTTATGCCGTTGTCGGATTATACTCTTTGTCCGTAAATTTCCCGGTCTTTTCAATGGTTGAACGGTGTCTCTATCGATTGAAGATCTCTTGACCTCAGGATAGCCACGCTTCTATGTTTGAGGCTACATTGGAAAAGTCTGCCGGCATGATCTCTTAAATGGATAAATGCAATCATTGTTCTAGCGAGCAGTTCTGTGCGGCCCGTATATGAATGGATATTTATGGTAAAAATAGTTAATATAAATCGAAACGGTTTTCGGGGTATCAAAAAAAATCTGCAGAAATAAAATCATTTACCTGAACAGGAAATTGCTGGAGAAATTATGTTTAAAGAGGAAACTATCAAAGATGTCGTTGTTAAGGAATTTAAGGTATACAGAGATCAACGCGGTTGGTTAATTGAATTGTTTCGCCAGGACGAATTGCCCTTGGATATTTTTCCGGTGATGAGTTATGTTTCTGAAACCCTGCCACAGATTTGTCGTGGGCCCCATGAGCATGCGAGTCAAACCGACTTTTTCGCTTTTATCGGTCCATCAAATTTTAAACTTTTTCTGTGGGATAACCGAAAAAATTCTCCCACCTTTGGCCATAAACAAGTTTTTATTTTTGGTTCGGATAAACCGGCCTCCATAGTGATTCCTCCGGGAATCGTCCACGCTTACAAGAATATTGGTTCCGTGCCGGGTCTGGTTTTTAATGCGCCTAATCGATTGTTCGCCGGTGAGGGCAAAAAAGAGGTGGTTGATGAAATCCGCCATGAAGATGTTCCGGACTCCCCTTTCCGCATTGACAACTAAATGAAACGTTTCCAAATGCTCAGTTGGAAAAAGGTAAACTGTTCAGATCTGCCCATAGGTGACCGGAAGTACCCTCCCCAAAGGTCATTTTTATCGCAGATTCCTTAAAGAAGCAGGAACCGGGTGAATTGGTTATCCCTCAGAAAATTGAGGCATAAATCGTTGCCCATGGTAATTCCGAAAACAGGACCCGGGGATCTGATTTCCAATCGGGTTTGAATCAAAATTTTCGAAACCGAATCCTGCCAAATATTCTACTCGATTTCTGAAACAGGGAAAACCTGAGGATGTATCTCATAATCCTTGAGATTGTTTCCCGCTCACCATAATTTAAAATTAATCGCATCAAATTTGTAAAAGCTTTAAATTCTGCCGAATAAAAAGGGGACCTTTTGGATATTAACCAATTGTTTCAAAAGCCGCAGCATCCCGGCAATAATGCTGATCATGGTAAAAAAACCGTTTGTGTGATTGATTCATTCCTGACCGCACCATTGGTCGAAGGGCTGGATGACCATTTCCGGATAATTAAAGAGTCATCCCAAAACTGCCTGCGGATGCTTCGTGAAGGCCATTTGGATGCAGGTATTATACCGGCGATCGATTACGCAGAGGGTAAGGGGAACTGGAAAATCATACCCGGTGGAGCCATTGCTGCAGGCGAGGGAATGCGGCAATTGAATTTGTTCTTCAACACAGAAATTCGACATCTTAATAAAATTGCCTTTGATCAAAGTAGTCAAAATGCTTTGGTATTATTGAAAATCATATTACAGGAAAAATATCAGATTACACCACAATGGGTGGCCATTGAGGGCGATCTTACAAAAAAACTTGAGGGAGCGGATGCAGCTATCCTCACCGGAGACCTTGCTTATCAGCAACATTTATCCAATCACTCCTATATTGATCTGGTTGACGAATGGTATGATTTAACCGGATTACCTTTTGTATATGCGCTCTGGATTGTCAATGATACTTCGTTTCCCGAGCAATACATCCCCGCGATCAAAGAGCGATTAGCAACGATCAGCGATCACATGCCTCGGGCAGCGAAACGGGTAAGTCAAGCGTTAGGAGGAAATTGGAAAAAATATGATCAATACTTTAAAACCGTCATCTCATATCAGTTCAGTGAGCTGGAGCAGCAGGGACTGCATGAATTATTCCGTTATGCCTTTTTTTATGGCGTCATAGATCATCTGCCTGATTTACACTTTTTTTCGTTATAACAATTCTCATCGTAGTTTGTTGAATTTATAAATACAGGAGGCTTTATGCTCGAAGAAATGCTGACCAGGATTATGGAAAATAATATTCTTCTGATCATCACTTTTGTTCTACTGGTGCTGCTGGTTATCTTTGTATTAAAAAAACTGTTCAAATGGGTTTTGGGATTAATAGCTGTAATGGCATTGGGATTACTTATTTTGTATTTCACCACGGATGATCCGAGAGGAGTGATTGAAAAGGCCATTGATAAAAGTGAGGAAACGGTCAGAGAAGTACAGGACAAAGCCAAACAGGTTTCGAAGGAAATTGATAATTTAAAAGATAAAGTCGAGGAAAAAATACCGGGTAAATGATACAACCCGTTAAATGGTTTTCACGAATAATATGCGATTCGTTTAAGATGACTTCGGCAATGCTGTTTGCAATCCGACGCACCGAACCCAGGCACCATAATATCTCCTTTAATTGTCCCGTTTAAAACACATTCATTCAAATCAGAAATCTCGACGCATACGATAGAGGAGGCAGCATCGTTCAGCAGATAATCGATGTGCCAGCGCATTCTTTTACCTTCTTTCCGGTGATGGCGGGCGATACGTTTTACCATATTTTTACGCGCACTTCCCGTGTAGGCATAATATCCCCCGGAAAACACAAACGTGCCTAACTGACCTATACGAATTTTCCTATCGGTTTTGAGTCTAATAATAAGTGTATAGGAAATGGCAGGGGAATTCATATATTAAGTTTTGAAGGATTTATGTAATCATTCGCGGGTGAGGGATTCAATTATTTCGGCATGCCTTGGATACAACTTTATCAAGTCTCTGCGTTTGGCCAGTTCAAAATCGGAGAATTCGAATCCGGGTGCGACCGTGCATCCTACCAGGGCAAAAGAGTCAGGCTCGCTGACCCGGGCACCAAACCAATTCCCCGCTTTAATATGAACCTGAAAAAGCTCGCCATTTTCGAGATTATTACCCAGTTTGGTTTCGAAGAGCATACCTTCACTATCTATACGATAAAGGGTGATTGCTGTACCATGATAAAAATGCCACACTTCATCGGACTTGATGCGATGGAATGCCGAGAAATCCTCACTTTCCAACAAAAAGTAAATGGACGTGGAGAAACACCGGTCGCCACCGAAACGAGGAGGCAAATGAGCAGCAAGTATCCGTTCTGTGGAACGATAGGTTTCTTTGAAAAAACCTCCTTCAGGAAGTTTTATCAAGTTTAATCGTTGAATCCAGAATTTTGCCTCGTTTAGCAGGGAATTTTTGTGATTGCTATTATTGTGCCGGTTATTCATGGTGTTGGAACGGTTTATGATTAATTGAGTGGAAAATACGAATTTGTGTATTGTATTCCAAAGATTTTCATAGTCAGCTATTGGGAATAGTTTTAATTTTTTGATTATGGTTTTTATAATAAAAATGGCAGATCTGTGTTGGAGTTCAGGATAAGGCAACAGGAAGTAAAGGCCAGGTACATAATGGATAAGGACAATATCACCTAACCATAAATCAAAAAAAAACCCCGGACAAGGCCGGGGTTTTTTTAAGATTTAAAGATTATTTAATGAACATAACCGCTTTGGTGCTAAGGGTGTTCTTGGTCTTCAGCTGATAAAAATATAAACCAGAGGCAATAGGGTTATTGCCGTCATCGGTACCGTTCCAGCTAAACCGGGTTAATCCTTTGCTCAGGATACCATTATGTAATGTTTTAACCTTCTGGCCGATAACATTGTACACAATTAAGGAAGCCTGAACCGTTGCACCCATTTCCACTTCAATCGTTGTGGTTGGATTGAAGGGATTAGGATAAGCATTGTGCAACCGATGGCTGGTTACAAGATATTCATCCATTGGATTGATAGAAGTCGGTTCCAGTACAATATTGGCAGAACCGCTGAAATCACTGACATTAACAGTAACAACCTGCTCTTTGTAGCCATTTGCCGACACTTTTAATTCATAATTACCATTGGTCTCAACGGGCAGCTCGAATGATCCATCTTCGTTAATGAAATCAACACCACTCCATTTGGATTTACCTTCGGCCCTGACGAAGACTGTAGCTCCTTCCAAAGAGGCAGAACTACCGGCTTTAGCCAAAGCGCCGCCAATGGAAACACTACCCTTAATGAGGGCGAGAGGCAGACGGGTCGGTGCAAGCTCAGTGAGCGTGAAATTAATACCGGTTACATCTTCAGTCCCGATAGTAATCGCATCGGCATCTTCCCATCCTTCGGCTTCATTGTAAAATTCCGGTAAATATCCCCAACTCCAGGCCTGCACATAAACCGTACTATTGGTCGGGAATACGGAATCGAAAGCATAAGCGCCATCCTCACCAACCTGGGTTGTAATAACGCCAACACTCGTGGCGGTCGTATAGGCCGTGACAATTCCGGATGTCAATGCATTACCCTCGTCATCGTAAACCATACCGGAGATACTGAAGTTGTTTTCGGTATCCAGGGTGTCCAGTTCAAAATTGATTCCTTCGATCACGCTGTTGGCCTTATATACAATCGGATCAGCTGTGTGGAAAGTGGCTTTGTTATCGTAGAACTCAGCGAAAAAGTTTTCAGCCCAGGCAAAACCGATTAACGAATCTTCCAGCAAAATAGTTTTGCCATGGACTTCATAATTACCTTTTTCATCGGTCGTTTCGCCATAGCTGCGCCACAGATTGAAATACACATTGGTGCTGACAAAATTTACATTAGCACCGGCAATGGGTTTACCACTTTGAGCGCTGCTTACCATTCCTTTAATGGTGAAATCATATACAACAGCGTCAGGAAGAGTGAAGTCAATACCGGTTAAGCCGTTCTCATCAACTTTGAGAGGCGTGGCATCTTTGGGTAAATAAGCGGGATCGTCGTCTTCGGTATAAAATTCAGAATACATATACTCTTCGAAGAAGGCTAAAACCCGTACGACGTATTCTCCCGGAGCCACATCAAGGATATATTCACCATTTTCATCCGGGAACGCCATGAAAGGACGTCTGGCATCAGTAGGATGAGCATAAACCATCACATTTTCATAGTCGTCCGTGTTAGATACCGTACCGGAAATAGTCGTCATTTTCTGCAGGGCAATGGGATTCAGAGTCGTTTCACCTGAAATTTCAAAAGCACCCCAGTAAGACAAGGAATTCTCACCGGCAGGAATATAAACAATGTATTTACCGATAAGCATTTCCAGGCCGAATCCACCTTTCTCATTGGTCATGGTTTTGTAGCTGGCCCAACGGGCGGCTATGATAGGAATGTTGTAATGAACCTCGATTTGTCTGAAATCATCGAGATTGGCATCATCCGCGATTTTAAGGAAATAAACAGAGGTTCCAACAGGATTCCCTTCAAAAGTCACCACACCGGATACATTCACCAGATCTGTACGGGCCAACAATTCAAAATCCTGAACAACATTTTGACCCAAACTCTGCACCACCACTTGTGCTTTCATCGGTTCATAGGAGAATGAATCGACCGTGGATAGATTATACGTACCCGGTATTACGGGAATGATGTAATTACCTTCGCTATTCGTCCAAACAGCGAATTTGCCCTCCGGCTCCTGGGAACTCACCCAGATTCCGAATTCAGCCATGGGCTCACCATTGAAAGTAACTTTACCGGATATAGAAGCCAGGAATTGGGCCTGTACAAAGCCGGTTACAAGAAATACGATCAACAATGAGGCCAAGAGTTTACCAGTTGTTGATTGAATCATATGATCCTCCTTAAGATTGTGAGTTTAACTTGTGATTTTGGATTACAGTCTTCACCTATGCAATGCATATGCCACAATTTTTATTTTCCAGGTAAAAATTAAAAACATCCCACAAACGCCGATAAATCAATATAAATAGATCAAATATGGAAGTGTTAGCAATTCGAAGTGAGGGTTGAATTTATCATGACTATGCAAAAAATACATAGTGGCGAAATTATTACATAGCCTCATGCAACTTTCGCCTTTTTACCAAAGCAATTGAATACTCAAAGCAGGACCATTAACAGAATTACCAGCAGAAATGATTAAAGCCTGCCGGGTATGCAGGTTATACAGCGTATAAAAATTCCATACACCATAAACGGATAGCAGGGTATTCCTAATCTTAAAAGACCGGTCATACTGGTCATAAAGTCGATCATAATTGTTATCACCGCGGGCCTGCATGTATTGTTCTCTGTGATCGGATAGAATAATTGAGGAATAGATAATACTGCCGATAAAAACACCGGAAATGGACGTAAATAAAATTCCCCGTTTTCTATCGTTCTCCAGAAGATGACCACTGCCCGGCAAGAGGAC
>Ga0114946_10002988_pt1 | contig 11538 bp, 7 predicted proteins | sample WalLakDeSediment_FD_88676 | JGI IMG/M metagenome (GOLD analysis project Ga0114946, IMG submission 88676) | Lake sediment microbial communities from Walker lake, Nevada to study Microbial Dark Matter (Phase II) - Walker Lake 11/02/13 Deep Sediment | ecosystem: Environmental > Aquatic > Freshwater...
GAGGAGCGGGGGCGAAGGGGGGCATGGGAACCTCGGAGCGGGCGATCCAGGAAGGGGCGCGAAACCGCGCATCTCAATATAACCGTGGAGTTTGCGGACTCGTGGGATGCGCTTTCCGCCCTCCTGGCCGGGCTCGGACCCCTTCGGCGGACCCCTGGGGCGCCGTGAGGGCGCCGGGGGCCCACCCAGGGGGTGGTTGGCCGGATCTCGAGGGGGTCCCGGACCCTCGCATCCGCGGCACGCGAAATCCTGTCAAGCCCTTCCGGGGACTCGGAGATGGGAATCGGGGACACCCACGGGGAGGCCAGAGCGGCGGAGGGGAGGCCAGGGCGGCGGAGGGGAGGCCAGGGCGGCGGAGGGGAGGGAGCCTCGCACCGAAACGTCTCCGCGGAGACGCGGAGCTCGCTCGCCGGCGGGGATACGAGGGCCATCCACATCTGCTTGCCTGGCAAGGATCCGCTCCCTACCTTGGCTCCCGCTTCCAGAGGGCGTTCGAATCGCCTTTTCTCCCTCAACAAAGGCGTTTTCGATGTCCGCCTACACCCAGACCGGCCGGCCGCTGCGCGCGTACACCGCCCTCGATCCGGACGTGCTGCTTCTGCAGACGTTCTCTGGGGTGGAGGCGATCTCCCGGCCCTACCAGTTCACACTCGAGCTGCTCTCCGAGAGGTCGGAAATCGACCCCGGGGCGCTGCTGCGCAAGCCGGCCGTGATTGCGTTGGACCTGCCGAACGGGGGGGAACGCTTCATCCACGGCATCGTCAGCCGCTTCGTTCAGCTCGACAGGAAGGAAGGGCTGACCTCCTACCGAGCCGAGGTCGTGCCGTGGCTCTGGTTTCTCTCGCTCTCGAAGGATTGCAGGATCTTCCAGGAGCAGAGCGTCGTCGAGATCGTCGAAGAGGTTTTCAAGGAACTGGGCTATCACGACTTCCAGTTCAAGACCATCCGTAGCTATCCGAAGCGCGAATACTGCGTCCAGTACCGGGAAACGCACCTCGCTTTCGTCTCGCGACTCCTCGAGGAAGAGGGCCTCTTCTATTTCTTCGAGCACACGGGCGACAAGCACACCCTCGTCATCACGGATACCAACAGCGCCCTGGATCCTTGCGTGGGCGCCGAAGAGGTACGCATGGCAGGCCAGGTCATGCAGGACGAGGACGTCGTGCTCGGCCTGTGGCGCGAGCACACCGTGCATGCCGGGCGCGTGACGCTGAACGATTACGACTACCTGCAGCCTGCGCTCAGCCTGGAAGCGTGGACGAAGGGCAACGGGGCCGAGGAAAGCTACGACTATCCCGGAAAGTTCTCGACGCGCGACGACGGCGAACGCTATACGAGGCTTCAGATGGAAGCGCTCGAATCGCTGTACCACACCGTGAATGGCACAAGCACCTGCCGCGGCTTTCAGAGCGGTGGCCGTGTTCGACTGAAGGGGCATTACCGGAAGGACGCGAATCAGGAGTATGTACTCCTGCAGGTGCAGCATTACGCCAGCGTCGGCGGGTACCGGACCTCGCTGGGGGGAGGCAACACGACGGAATACCGCAGCGAGTTCGTGGCGATTCCTTTCAAGGTCCCCTACCGTCCGGTGGTTGCCACGGAGAAACCTGTCGTTCGCGGATCCCAGACCGCGCTTGTTGTCGGCCCGTCCGGGGAGGAGGTCTACGTCGACCGGCATGGGCGTATCAAGGTGCAATTCCATTGGGACCGCTACGGGCAGAAGGACGAGAACAGCTCGTGCTGGGTCCGGGTCGCCTCGCCGTGGGCGGGTGATGGTTGGGGTGCAGTGTCCATCCCGCGTATCGGCAACGAGGTGCTGGTGCATTTCATCGAAGGGGATCCAGACCGTCCCATCGTGGTCGCCAGCGTCTACAATGCCGACCAGACGCCGCCCTTCGCGTTGCCGGACGCCGGGATCCAGTCGGGCTTCAAGTCGCGAAGCAGCAAGGGCGGCGGTGGCCACAACGAGATCACGATGACGGACACGAAGGGCAAGGAGCTGATCAACATCCGCGCCCAGCATGACATGGTTTCAACCGTCCTTCATGACCAGACGGGCCATGTCCAGAACAATCGCACCACGACGGTCGATGTCGACGATACGGAAACCGTGGGCGGAAATCAGACCCTTGCCGTGCATGGCCATCGCAGCGCCTCCATCGGCGCCGATGACACCGCCGAGGTGGGTTCGAATCTGAAGATGACGGCGGGCGCGAACGCGGACATCCATGCCGGCGTGAACGGTACGTTCACGGCGGGTGCGTCCATTTCCATCGAGGGGGGTGTCTCCGTCAATGTGGAGGGCCCCACGGTGACGATCTCCGGGGCGGCCACCATCAAGCTCGAAAGCGGCGGTTCCAGCATCACGATGACGCCCGGCATGATCGCGCTTTCCTCGCCGATGATCACGATTTCCGGTGACAGCATGGTGACGGTGACGGGTGCCCTCGTGAAGATCAACTGAGGGACGCTCATGGCCTCCATACAGGACTGCGCTGGGATGTCGCTCGACGTCTACGACCGAGCCGGCAATTCAACGGCGGCATCGGCCGGCTGGGCACGGATCGACGGCCAGAACTGGGGCAACGGCTTCGCAGCAGGGCAGTATGTTCAGGGCTCGGAACTCGTCATGGCCTTCCGCGGCACGGACACCGACGACGCCAACGACCTGCTGAGCGATGCGATGATGGTACCGATCCTCACGACCGGCGCCGCGCAGCACGCCATCCAGACAATTTTCCGTGAAGCAGGCGTTCATGACGTGAACATGATCACGGTACTGGCACCACGGCTCGTGGAGGCGCTTGTCCACCTGCCGGCCGTCCAGGCGGCGATCTGGATCGCGGGGAACCGGGTACCGGATGGACAGCTGCAGGACGCGCTCGCGTACTTCGACCGCTGCTCGCCCAGGCCTCGGTTCGTCACCGGACATTCGCTCGGCGGAGCACTGGCGCAGCTGGTCTCCCACGAGCGATGTGTACCGGTGGTCGCGTTCAACTCTCCCTACATGGGCACGCTGCGCGGCGCGATCCGGGCGTCGTCGCAGATCATCCTCATGGTCAACGCGCGAGGCGATCCGCTGAGCGGCGCGACCCGGGCCGTCGGCAACGTGCCCCACGGGCGCGACATCGTGCTTTCGGTTGAGAGCCCCTCCCACCCACCGCCGCAGTTCCAGAGGCGAGACCTGCGCTGGAGCGATCTGCTCTCGACGCTGTCGCCGCTGGGGTCGGCCGTGAGGCTCTCGATTCGGGAGACCGAGGCTCACGCCCGGTATTACCGCGAGTTCCTCTCCTACCTCGGCGAGGTCCTTCTGCACTACCACAGCATGGGGGCTCTCATGCTGGAGCTGCTGCGAGACGGGCGCTACTCCGCACAGTTGCGGGAAGATTTCACCAACGTCTGAATCGGTCCATCATCCCCCGTCACGCCGTATCGTGGTACCCTGTGGATCGGCCAGGGTGCGGGCCTGGTTCGGCAACCTGCGACGCCCCGCGTCCGACATCCGGGTTGTCACGTACAACGTGCAGGGCGGAAATGCGCTCACCTCCACCGCAGTGGGGATGATCCACCTCTGGGAAGCGGACATCCTGGTCTTCCAGGAGTGCGGGGGCACGCTGCGTGCAGAAATCGAAGCGCTTGCCAGCTCGCTTTCCGGCTCGCCTGACGGTTCATGGTCGGGTGACACCCGTTCCGGCCTCTGCATCCTGAGTCGATTTCCGATCCAGGGGGTCGAAGAGGGGTCGAAGAGATGGAGCGGCCCTCGACCCGGAAGGCGCGCCCCCCGTCTCCCGTGTAGGTCAGGGCGAGCGTGAGAGACCGGGGGTTCCGCTCCCACTCCGAGAGGTAGGGGCTGGGGAAAGGCGACACCACGAGCTGTGCTCCCCAGTCGGGGGCCTGCGGCCCTCAAACCCTGGCCGCCGATTCAACATTCGTCCCACCTCAGGGAACATCTCCTGGAGGCCGGTGAACTCCGGCGTCGGTCCGGCCCCCGGTGTGGCGTCGATTCTCTCCCTCGTCCGCTTCTCGGCAAACGAGTGCCCTCGAAATGCACCCCATGCGTTCTTCCTTTGCGCTTCCATCTCTCGTGCGGTTCTCCTTTTTCAGGCGTCGCCGCGCGCTCGCGGCGGCCATCCTCGCGGCGGCCGTATGGTCTGCCGGGAGCGCCCAGCCGACCCAGTCGCAGGAACCGGTTGAGCGGGTGGTGCCGCAGCGGCTGGCCCTTTTCCTGGACTGCAGAACCTGCAACGAGACGTTCATCCGGCAGGAGATGACCTGGGTCGACTACGTGCGGGACCGCGAAGTCGCCGATGTGCACGTGCTCGTCACGCAGGAGGGGACGGGCGCAGGTGGCCGGGCACAGACCATCGACCTTATCGGGCGAGGTCCGTTTCTGGGCATGGACTACTCTGCGGTCTACCTCACCCGTGCCGACGCGACCGAGGCCGAGCGGCGGGCCGGGTTCCTTCGCACCCTCCAGGCGCTTCTCGTCCCCTACCTGATGCAGACGCCCCTGGCCGAGCGCGTCAGCATCGTGGTGGATCTCCTGGAAGAGGCGGGGGCCGCGCCACCACAGCCCGAGGAGGATCCATGGAACTTCTGGACCTTCGAGATCTACGCCGACGGCAGCGCCAGTTTTGAATCCAGGCAGGAATCCTTCAACGCCCGCTACGGGATCTTCGTGAATCGCGTCACGGAGGAATGGAAGATCCAGCTCCGCCCCCTCTTCAACTACAACTCCGACCGCTTCGAACGAAACGACCGGGTCATCCAGAGCATCTCGCGGCGAAACGGGTTCACGAGCTACGTCGTGCGCAGCATCTCGCCGCACTGGTCGGTGGGTGCCTTCGGCGACATCTACACGTCCACCTTCGACAACGTGGACATGCGGTACCGCTTCATGCCGGCCATCGAGTACAGCCTGTATCCCTACCGGGAAGCCAATCGGCGGCAGCTCACCGTCGCGTACCGGATCGGCGCCGCGCACATCACCTGGGCCGACACGACGATCTACAACGAGATCCAGCAGGTGCTCCCCGAGCACACGCTGAACGCGAGCTACCAGGTGACGCAGCCCTGGGGTCAGATCGACGTCGGAACGAATGCCTCGCAGTACCTGAGCGAGCTCGCGCGCTACAGTCTCCGGTTTGATGCCAGCTTCAACGTCCGCATCACCCAGGGGCTGTCTCTTTCCGTCGGAGGCAACGCGGCGTTCATCCAGAACCAGGTGAACCTTCCGAAGGGAGACGCCGACCTGGAAGAAGTGCTCCTGAGGCGCCGCCAGCTCGAAACCAACTACCGGGCCGGGCTCAACTTCGGATTCCGTTACCGCTTTGGGTCGATCTACAACAACGTGGTGAACCCGCGCCTCGGCTGGGGGGGGTCCCAGGACCGATTCTGAGGCGCGGTGCTCCCTGCTCGCGCCCGCAGTTCCTTTTTCCGTTGCACCCCGGCATCCCTGCCCGTAGGTTGCCCGAACGGAAGAATTCAGCGGTCGCGACATCACACCGGAGAAGGAATCATGCGTGGAGGTCTTCGACGGCCCGCACGTGCTGTGTCCCCGAGCGTCTTTCTGGCCATCCTGCTGGGAGGCGCCCTCCTCGTTCCTGCGGCGGGCGCCTCCCAGACGATCGCGGAGCGTACCTCTGGGATGCATTCCCATGACGGCTTCATTCCCGTGCATCTCGATGACGAGACGGGGGATATCTACCTCGAGGTGAACCGGCTGGGCGAGGAGTTCCTCCACATGATCTCCATCCGGCAGGGGACCGGAACGGTGGGCCCCGACCGGGGGTCCTCGGCGGGGACGAAGGTGCTCTTTTTCGAGCGCCAGGGGCCGCGGGTGCTCATCGTCCAGCCGAACTCGGGAATGATCGCGAGTTCGGGCGACCCCGATGAGATTCGCGCGGTGAAAGAGTCCTTCCCGCGCTCCGTGATCGCCTCGCTCCCCATCGTGGTCGAGGAGGATGGGCGGCTGCTCGTGCGTGCGAACGACTTCTTCATGGCTGACCTCCCGGGGAATGCCTCGGCCTTCAACGCCCAGGTGAACCGGGACCGGAGTTTCATCAACCGGGACTACACGCGCGCCTACCCGGGGAACACGGAGGTGTCGGTCGCGCTCTCCTTCGTGGCGAGCAGTCCGGCGCCCGGGGTCGGAGCGATCGCCCCCGACGCGCGCTTCGTGACGGTGGAGCAGCATCACTCCTTCGTGCGGCTTCCCGACGATCCGATGCCCGGGCGCCCGTATGATCCGCGGACGGCCAGCGGGTCGGTGAACTTCTGGGACTTCTCGCAGCCCTTCGACGGGGATTATCGGGTGCGACTGACCTCGCGCTGGCGGCTCGAGCCGAGCGACCGCGAGGCCTACCTCCGCGGCGAGCTCGTGGAGCCGGTCCAGCCCATCGTGATCCATGTGGATCCGGCCACACCGGAGCCGTACCGCACCGCCTACCGGGAGGGAATCGAGTTCTGGAACGCGGCCTTTGAAGCGGCCGGTTTCCGAAACGCCATCCAGGCTCCAGACCTTCCGGCGGGTGCGGACTGGATGGACTCACGCTATTCGATTCTCCCGGTTCTTCACCGCACGGCGACCGGCCCCTCGGTGGGAGGGCAGCACCGGGACCCCCGGACAGGGGAAATCTTCCGCGCCCTCCCCCGAATGGACTCCCACCGATCCCTGGTTGATTACAACATCTACGCCGGGCTGATCCCCGTCTTCGAGGACCAGGGAATCGAGCCCCAGCTCACGGCCGAAGAGTTCGCGATGGCGCGCCGCCGCCAGCACGTGGCGCACGAGGTGGGGCACACGATCGGGTTCCCGCACAACTTCATCAGCGCCACCCTGAATCGGGCATCGGTGATGGACTATCCGTTCCCCCTCATCGAGATCGATGGGGAGGGACGCCTCGACATTTCGAATGCCTACAGCCCGAGCGTAGGGTACAGCGATTCCGTGGCGGTGATGTATTCCTACACCTGGTTCCCGGATGCCGAGGCCGAGGCGGAGGGGCTGCGGCGGATTGTGGAGGAAGCGCTCGAGCGCGGGCACGTCTTCCATGGCGATGCCGGAGCCGGCGGCTCCTTCCCGGAGGTCCACCAGTGGGTCGAGGGGGCGACCATGTTCGAGGCCCTGGAGCGGACCCGGGCCGTGCGCCGCCTTGCCCTGGATCACTTCGATGAGCGGGCGATCCGCCCCGGTGAGCCGATGGCCTGGCTGAACCAGCGCCTCGCGCACGTTTACCTCCACCACCGGTATTCCGTGGAGGCGGTGGTGAAGTACGTCGGAGGGGCGCGGCACTACTACGCGATGCGGGGCGATGGCCAGACCCCGATCGAGGCGATTCCGGCCGCGGAGCAGCGTCGGGCCCTCGAGGAGATCTACCGGGTTCTCTCGCCCGAGGAGCTCGAGGTGCCGGAGCGGATCCTCGACCTCATCCCGCCCACCCCTGCGGGGTTCCAGAGCCTGGAGCCCTGGATCTCCTCCCCGGCGGGGCCGGTTCTGGATCCGCTCGCCATCGCCCGGAGCTTCGCTCAGGAGGTGGTCGACAACCTGCTGAACCGTCAGCGGGCACACCGCGTGGTCTCGCTCCACCACCGGGATCCGGGCCAACTCTCGCTCGATGAGGTGCTCGAGGGGCTCGTGGCTGCCACCTGGGGCGCTTCCGGCCCCCGCTCCGTCAACCGGGGGAACTACGCGCGGGCTGCGGAGCGGGCCGTGCTGGACGGGATCTTCACCCTGGCATCGGATGAGCAGGCCACCGCCGAGGTGCGCGACGCGGCCGAACGGCAGCTCGTGGATCTCGCCGAACGGATCCGGGTCTCCGCCGCCGAGGGTCGGCAGGACGAGAACCATCAAGCCCGGGCCCTCCGCGAGATCGAACGCTATCTGACCTACGGGACCGTGCCGTCGCTGCGGACCGGAGTCATCAGCATTTCTCTGCCCTGGCCATAGGGGGTCCCGGGGCCGGTCCGGAGGGGCTTACCCCGCATCCGCCCGGATCACGGTGAGCGAGTCGCCCCGGATCTCGAGGACCTCCCGGGGGCCGCCGTAGTAGTCGGCCATCCCGATGTCCACGGCCCAGACGCGGCCATCGCAGTGGGGGGTGATCCCCTCCCGGTGGACCGTGTGCCCCACGATCATCCGGCGAGCCCCCAGGATCTCGAGGGTTTCATCGAGGACAGCGCAGGCCTCGGCGTCAGGGTCCCGGGAGTAGAGGCGGACCCAGATCGGGCTCTCGCTCCCCCGGCTCCACTCCGGCGCCTCGGTCTCGCCCCGGAGCCAGGCCCGGATCGCTTCGTTGATGGTCTCGAGCCCCACGGTGGCGTGTTCGGGGAGGACTCCTCCATGGACGAAGACGTTCTCGCCCACCTGGACGATGGTGTTTCGCTCCGCCAGGAGGAGGGCGTAGGGACCCCCGGGGCGGAAGGCCGCCACCCGGCCCCGCTCATGGGGCTCGTACTCCGCAAGCAGGGCCGCGAGCTCCGGGTCGTCCATGGCCGCCGGATCGGTGGCCATGGGGTCCAGGTCGGCGAAGTCGTCGAAGCCCCCGGGGGTGATGTAGCGCAGATCCAGGTGCGCATTCATGAGCTCGTGATTCCCATTCAGGGTGTGGAAGGCGCCCCCGGCAGCCCGTGCCTCCCCCACCAGGCTCTGGAAGAGATGCAGGATCGCCCGCTCCTCGTCCCCCCGGTCCAGCTGGTCTCCGGTCTGCACCACCACCAGGTCCCCCCCGACCCATCGGTCCTCGTCGTCGATGGCCCCGGCCAGTCGAAGCGCCGTGCGCGCGGCCTCCAGGTCGCCATGCACGTCGCCGAAGGTCACGATGCGGGGGGCCGGCGGATGCACGGAGGCCGGCACCACGGTCTCGTGGGCGCCGCCGGCGCCGTTGGCCTGGCATCCAGCAGGTGCAACGAAGAGGAAGAGGACGAGGGCCGCCTGGAGGGCAGCACGGAGGCGGCGGGGGAGCAGCGTGCGGTGAACCATGGGCCTGGCATCCATGAAGGAGAGAAAGGGACGTGCCGAGTATCGTGCTCGCATCTGCACGGTGCAAATTCTGGTGTCCCTGGGATCAGGCCTTCATGATGACCCGGATGTCCGGGTCCAGGGTGGCTTCGGCGGTGTCCCGGGTGAGCCAGGACACGCCGAAAAAGACGAGAATGGAGAGGACGAGCGAGAGCCCCGACACGGTGAGCCCGACCGGGAACGAGTAGAGGTCGAAGAAGGCCATGGTCTCGAAGACCAGCGTGATGGAAAGGCCGGTCGCAATGGAGGCCACCGCCCCCGCCCGGGTCGCCCCCTCCCAGTTGAGCCCGATGGCCAGCGCCGGCACCAGCGTGGAGGCAAAGAGCCCCCATCCGAACACCCCCAGGAAGGCCACCAGCATGCCCGAGTGCTGGGCCAGGAGGGCGGCCGCCACCGAGATCACCACGGTGCAGACCCGCCCCCAGAAGAGCTCGTTCCCGATGGGGCGCCCGAGGGCCACGGGGATGTCATGCATCATGGCTGCCGCCCCGATGTTCATGAACGAGTTCACGGTGCTCATGATCGCCGCCGCCACCCCCGAAAAGACCAGCGCCGCCAGCACCAGCGGGGTGTAGCCCAGCAGGAAGAGGGGGGTGGCGTGATCCGGGTTCGCCAGGGGCTCCATGGCACCCTGGAGCGTGAGCGACCTGACCGCCACCCCGACGCCAAAGTACAGGAGCATCGTGAGGATCAGCGCCATGGTCGTGATGAGCGGGTACCACCGGAGCTTGAGCGGGTCCCGGAGCATGAAGAACTTGTGCATGACGTGGGGCTGCCCCAGCGACCCCACCCCGAACACGAAGAAGAACGAGAGCGCCGCGATGGGGGTGAGGTGCCCCCAGGGGCCCAGGAAGCCCGGGTCGCCGGAAAGGATCGTGGTCGAGATCCCTCCGAGCCCGCCCCCGGCCCTGAGCGTGAAGAGGAAGACCAGCACCGACGCCACGGCCATCAGCGACCCCTGGAAGACGTCGGTGTAGATCCCCGCCACGATGCCGCCCCCCACGGCATAGGCCATGGTGATCCCCATCCCGAGCCAGATCCCCCACCCGAGCCCGATCCCGAACACCGCGTCGATGACGAGCCCCAGCGCGAGGATGTTCGTGGCCATGTAACCCACCACCGCCACCAGGATCGATACGCCGGCGAGCCCCTGCGCCAGGCGGGACCGATAGCGCGCCCCGATGGCGTCCGGGAGGGTGATGGTACGCCGGATCTCGGCCAGGAGTCGAAGCCGCTTGGCCAGGACCCACGCCCCCATGGCATTCGTGAGTGCCGCCGGGAGGATGATGAACATGGCGCCGAGCCCGATGGCGTATACGAGCCCCGGCCCCCCGATGAACGCGAACCCCGACAGCGTCGCCGACATGACCGAGAGCGAGAGCGCCGCGAGGCCGATCCCCTTCCCTGCCACGAAGAAGTCCCCCGCCGTCCGGGTCCGCCGCGTCGCCCACGCCCCGATGGCCGTGACAATGACGAAGTAACCCACCGCCACCCCCACGATGACCGGCTCCACCACGTGCGGAAGCTCACCCGCCTGCGGAAGGGTCATCATGCGCCGTCTCCCTGCCCCGGCATTGCGCCCGGCATCTCGCCCCGTGCCCGGAGCGCTTCCTCGCGGATCCGGTCCAGGTCACCCGGCGCCAGCGTCAGTTCCGAAAACGTCCAGGCGTACGACACCGGCACCAGGAAGAGCGGGAGGAACCCGATCCCGAAGAGCACGATGGCGGCCCGGGGCGGAAGCCCCAGCCAGAGCGTGGGGTCGGCCGGATCCGCGGGGGGCATGGCCAGCACCGCGCCAAACCCCGCCAGCAGGATCACCAGCACGAGGGCGAAGGGGATCCAGAGCTTTCCGATGCTCCCGTTCCTGGCCGCCCCCAGCGCCATCGCCGCCACCATCATGACCGACATCCCCATCATGAAGAGCCACGCCGCCCAGGTCGGCGAACCTCCCGGCAGGAAAGCCGACAGGTAGGCCAGCAGGATCGCCAGGGCCGAGCCGAAAATGGCCCCGAGCGCCCAGCGCCGGGCATCGGGTCCGGTGCGGGTCTGGCGTGGGATCGTCACTCTGGATCTCCGTCGGAGTGGGGCATGGCCTCGGCCGGGTAGAGGGAGTCGATGGGGGGGGCGGTGGTTCCGCGCAGGACGAGCTGCACGTCGAGGGGTTTGCCGGTGAGGGCCCCCGTGTCCCGGCCGTCCAGGGTGAGGAGGAGGAGCCGGGCGGCGCGGGCGCCGAGCCCCCGGGCGGGGACCCGGACCGTGGTGAGTTCGGGCGTCACGTAGCGGGCCATCTCGATGTCGTCGCACCCCACCACCGAAAGGTCCCGGGGAACGGACAGGCCTGCGGCGGCTCCGGCCTTGAGGGCGCCGAGGGCCGTGAGGTCGTTGGCGCAGAAGACGGCCGTCGTCCCCTCGTCCTCGCGGAGGAGCGCGCGCATGGCCTTCTCGCCCCCGGCCACCGAGGGCCGCGCGCGGCGGAGTCGGGCCGAGGGGAGCGCCACGCCCGCGTCCCGGAGTTCCGC
>Ga0114946_10002989_pt1 | contig 11535 bp, 12 predicted proteins | sample WalLakDeSediment_FD_88676 | JGI IMG/M metagenome (GOLD analysis project Ga0114946, IMG submission 88676) | Lake sediment microbial communities from Walker lake, Nevada to study Microbial Dark Matter (Phase II) - Walker Lake 11/02/13 Deep Sediment | ecosystem: Environmental > Aquatic >...
AGCTAAAAATTCCGCGCTCCCAGCGGCTTAATTTCTTGACCGGTTAACTCCGCCGCCACCTGACGCCCACGATCAGTGAGCAGAAAAGTGGCGGCGGGGAATTTTTGGTTACTGTGGAGGAGTTGCAGTTTTTCCAGGCCGGCTACGGCCGTGGCCGGCACTTCTTCTCCTCTTTCACTGCCCAGGGGATGCAGCTGGTAGCGTTTATCCCCGTCCAGGGTGCGGTGGGCCTTTAGCGTGGCGCCACCAGCCATGGCCTCCAAAATCTGCTGCTGAACGGCCGTAAGCCTCATGGCCGTGAGCCTCATTTCAAGCGTCATCCCAAATTGTGGACATATTTCTGCATATCCCGCTGCCGGATTTTGATATACCGGTCGGGGATAATCTCCGTCATCTCCGCCTCGGTCAGCCGTACGCGCAAGATTTCCAGCGCATCCTCGGGCGACTCGCCATAGGCCAGCTTCTGTTTGCCATTTTTGAGATCAAACAGATACATGTAGTGGGGGTTGCTAAAACTGCTCATTGTCAAATCCATGAGGCGTGAGGCGTGAGCCATTCTCTTCAGGTCTCACGCCTCACTCTTTATGCTTTCGTCAAAGCGTCGGCCAGGATGCTGCTCTTACGCGCAGCTACTTCACCCAGGCCGCGGTTAATCGCCTCATCGTAACGGCCGGCCAGGAGTTCCCGGTAAAACGCGTAGTCAACGCCGATAACCTTCTCGTCGTCAGGGTAGCGGTGGTAATTGTCTTTGGACATCTTGCTTTTGCCCTCAGCAATGAGCTGGTAGCCGAGAGCCGAGCCAGGGTAGGGGGCGTAGTAGGAGATAGACGGGAAGACCCGGCGCATTGATTTAAGCATGCGCATCGTCTTGAAAGCATCTTCGTGCGTTTCACCGGGGATGCCGAGCATGATGTTGGCCCAGAACTTGGGCGGCGTCTTGCCTTCACGCTCCATTTCATCGCCAATGCGATCCAGCAGTTCGATGGCAAAGTAGTTGTCCTCTTCGGTACACTCTTTGTTCAACAGCCGCAAAATTCGGTCGCTGCCCGACTCAAAGCCAATCGAGATGGTGTTCCAGTTTGTTTCCTTGACCAGCGCCTCAAACAGGTCCGGCCACTGACGAATGGTGTCGGAACGGCCGGCAGCCCAATAAGGCCACACTTTGTTGGCCCGGCGGGGATATTTTTCAATCCACTCCCGCAGCCAGCTTGGGTTCTGAAAGAACATCGAGTCGTGGATGACCACCGAACCAATTGGCCCATAGGTTTCATCCAGATAATTCAGTTCATCAATGACCATGTCCACCGGGCGGCGACCCATGTTGGGAATGTAAGAGTTTTCGTTGCAGAAGACGCACTGCCAGGGGCAGACGCGGCTGGTTAACAGGGTGACTACGGGCGCTGGTCCCCAGCCGCATTCTGGTTCCAATGGCCAGTTGAAGCTCTTTTGCAGCTTGCGGCTGGCCGGTTTCGGCCAGAGTGTCCGGTCAATCGTTGGCCATTCAGCCATGGAGCGCGAACCGGTACCCATGAAAACGCGGGGGAACGAAGCCGGGTTCTTAACCAGGTCCACAATCACATTTTCCCCCGGTCCCTGACAAATATGGTCGAATTCCGGCACCGCTTCCATTTCGTCGACGGCCACGGTAGCATGCATGCCGCCGGTCAGCACCAGCCCTTCCGGGTTGACTTCCTTGAAAATCTGCGCTGCCTTGAGGGCTACAGGGAAAGTGTAGCTGCGCACATTCAAGATGACGATTTTGTAGCCCACTAGCTGTTGGCGCAGCTGCTCCCAACTGGTGACCGCCCGCGTAGACAGGACATCGGTCAGCAAACCGTTGTTGTGCATAATCGTGCGCAGGAGGCCAAGACCGTGGTCCTGCCACTGCTCGTGTGGGCCCGCCGGATTGACCAGGTCACCCAGGTCGCCCAGGTCGAGCCAGACGATGTCTGAAGTGCGGGTATGGGTTGGGCGGGGATCGGTCAATCTAGACCAAAGATCGCGTAGCATAGCTTACTCCTTCGGAGTGTTCAGTACCGCTGTCGGGACATGAAGCCGGTGTGCAGTTCGTGGAAGAATTCGATGCGTGGTTCACCATACCGCCAGCACAAATAGACTTCACGGCCGTTTCGATCGCTCAAAAAGTCAAGCAGGCCGGCGTTGAGATCCTTAATGACGCAGCCATAGCCACGGATTCTCTGGGCCAGGTTCTCGATGGCCATGAAATCCTGGACTATACGTGACGCTTCGGCGCTGCCCCGATTGCTGTGCAAATCCTCTAAAATGTCGGCAATGGCCTCACGGCTTTGCACGACACGCGCCCGCCGCTGCAGCAATTCAGCCATCAACGGTTCCAGGGTGGGCAGAAGCGCATTGGCTTCTTCAAGGGTGAAATATTTAACCATATCTTGACAGAACAAACGGGGCGTCTTATAGGGTACAAGACGCCCCGTTCACAAAGCAAATTTGAATTCGCGGAACTGCGATTAGCCGCAGCCGCCGGAGCCACAGCCGCCGGCGCTGGCGCTGTCTGTGGTCTTAAATGAGTGACCACAGCCACAGGCGGAGACGGCGTTGGGGTTGTCAATACGGAATCCGCCGCCCATCAGGTTGTCTTCGTAATCAATAGTCGCCTCGTTGAGATACATCATGCTGGTAGGGTCAACGTACAATTTTACGCCGCTGGTCTCGATCACGTGGTCATAGCTGCGGGCTTCTTTTTCCAAGGCCATGCCATACTGCAGGCCAGAACAGCCGCCGCCGGAGACAAAGACGCGCAAACCATAGTCCGGCACTTCTTTCTGTACCAGCAGGTTACGGACCATCTGCGCGGCCGCGCCGGTGATATGGATTGTTTCTGTCTGCTCAACAACGAGATCATTGATAGCGGTCATCATTCACTTCCTTATACTTGGTAGGTTTGTGTATACATATGATACAGAGTACGATCTGCATTTTAGCAATGATTAGAGTAGCTGTCAATTTTTATCAAATTGTTCTTAAAAATGCGGCTGCTGGTGATATGATTGCTCTCGCCTCGAAGCCTGAGCCTGCCGAAGTTGGGTGTTTGTCGCTCAATGGCAGCAAGGATACAATCACGCCCCATGCAGGTGGTGCCGGCGGTTGCTGTCGTTACGGCCTGACATTGCTAAATAAAGACGAGGAAGGAAGTTTATGCTTAAGACGCACCAGTGCGGCCATCTCCGCGCCAAGGATGCCGGTCAAGAAGTTGCCCTGGCCGGTTGGGTTAACCGCCGCCGCGATATGGGCGGCATTATTTTTATCGATCTCCGGGACCGGTCAGGCAAAGTGCAGGTGGTGATTGATGCCGGCCGTTCTCAGGACGCTTTTGACATTGCTGAGAATGTCCGCCCTGAATATGTGCTGCAGGTCAGTGGCGTCGTCTCCTTGCGCCCTGACGGGCTGCAAAATCCGAATATGGCTACCGGCGATGTTGAGATTTTGGTGACCCGGGTGGCCGTGCTGAACCCGGCCAAAACACCGCCTTTTGTGATTGACACTGATGAGGAAGTTGAAGAAGGTCTGCGCCTTAAGTACCGTTACCTGGACCTGCGTCGGGCGCGGATGCAGCGCAATATCACCATTCGTCATCGTGCCGTTAAGTTTATTCGCGATTTCCTTGATGAGCGGGATTTCCTGGAAGTCGAGACACCAATTTTGTTCAAAAGCACCCCGGAAGGGGCGCGGGATTATCTGGTGCCCAGCCGGGTTCACCCCGGAAAATTCTACGCCTTGCCCCAAAGCCCGCAGCAGCTCAAGCAGCTCTTGATGGTCGGCGGCTATGAGCGCTACTTTCAGATTGCCCGCTGTTTCCGGGACGAAGATCAGCGGGCCGACCGCCAGCCGGAATTCACCCAGCTCGACATTGAAGTGAGCTTTGTCGAGCGGGATGACATTATTAACCTAATTGAGGAGCTGGTGATCGGCATGGTTAAGGTAGCCAGCATCGTACCCCTGGCTTCGGAGACATTCTCCCGCCTGAGCTATGCCGAAGCGCTGGAGCGGTTTGGCACTGACCGGCCTGACCTGCGCTTTGGCCTGGAACTAGTCAGTCTGGCCGATATCGTGGGCCACAGCGCTTTCCGCGTTTTTGCTGAAAATGTAGCTGAGGGCAAGCCGGTGAAAGCGATCTGCGTGCCCGGCTGCGGCGATTACAGTCGTAAGCAGCTAGGTGAGCTGGAGGAGATTGCTTTGAAGGCCGGCGGTAAGGGGTTGGCCTGGCTGGCCATTCACCCTGAAACGGAGGAGATTCGCGGCCCTATTGCCAAATTCTTCACCGTTGAGCAGCTTGTTGCCATTACCGAGCGGATGGACGCCGGCCCAGGGGATCTGATTCTCATATCCAGCGACAGCAAATCGGTGGTCAATGGGGTGCTGAGCAGCCTGCGTGATGAAATGGCCCGCCGGCTGGGATACAAGGACCAGAAAGAGCTGGCTTTTGCCTGGGTGATAGACTTCCCCCTGTTTGAGGAGGCGCTGGAAGAAGGTCACTGGGCGCCTAGCCACCACATGTTTACCGCCCCCAAGCGGGAGCATATCCCGCTGCTGGACAGCGATCCCGGCGCGGTGTTGAGCGAGCAGTATGACCTGATCTGTAATGGGTATGAGGTGGCCGGCGGCAGTATTCGTATCCACGAACGGCCGCTGCAGCGCAAGATCATGGAGCTGATCGGCTTTTCAATTGAAGATGCCCAGGATCAGTTTGGTCATATACTGGAGGCGTTTGAATATGGCGCGCCGCCCCATGGTGGCATTGCTCCCGGCGTGGACCGGCTGGTAGCGCTCATGGCCGGTGAGCCCAACATCCGTGAGGTGATGGCTTTTCCCAAGACGCAGCAGGCGGCGGATCTGATGGCCGGGGCGCCTTCGGCCGTGACTCAGAAGCAGCTTGACGAGCTGCACATCATGTTGAAGAAGTAAATCACGGCGCTACCTGGACCGGTAAAGGAATCCAGGGCGCTTGCTGGACCAGCCGCTCATCAAGTATAGGCAACGGCCGCTGCGTAAATGCGTCATACAGGATCAACGTGCCGCCTATGGTCTGTCCCGGCACGGCCGTGGCGTCAACTGTTAACCAGTGAGGCGAGGTGACGGCCGTACCGGCTATCCATTTCAGCGTTGGCATCCCCCCCATCGCCGGCACGCTGTCATCCTGGGCGCGCCAGGCCCAAAAGTAGCCATCAGGCTGATAGCCAATCAGGGCGACCGAAACCACCAGATCGCGCAAAATGGGCTGGCTGGCTTCCAGCCGTGGCCGCCAGACAAAGCTCTGGCCAGGGGCGACCGGCCGGGGATCGTTGATGCCGGTCCAGACAATGCCCTGGCCAAGCGGTACGTAGTGGCTGCGGGTTGGCGGCGCCAGTGACAACGGCCGTGTCATCCCCCACCAATTGCGCAGTCCGGTCAGGGTGACCGCTTCTGTTGTATCTATCGTTTCGCTCCAATAGCCGGCGGCCGTCTGCCAATGAAGATAGAGCCGCCACTGCCCCGGCACGCTGCCGTCCCAGTCGTAGCCGATGAGGGTGCGGCTCTGATCGACATCCCGCCGGTAGAGGGGATTGCGGGTCACCGGCTTCCAGGTTGCCGGCACCGCCGTGACTGCAGTTAGCTGCACCCGCTCTTGCCCGGTATCTGTCAGCAGTGGTTCAGACCCATAGGCGCCGATGAAAAGGGCCAGGTCGCCCAGAGGTGTGCCGGGACGGGGCGTCAGCCGAAATTGGGTCAGGCCAACGCCGCTTACCGGGCGCAAAGGAATGTCGGCCTGGGCATACAGGCGGCCGTCAAAGCCGACCAGATGCAGAAAGAGGGTAATCGGCAGCTCACCGCTCATCTCCCAGGCCACGGTCGCCACCATTTCTTCTCCCTGGCTGACGGCCGTTTGCTCCAGATAGTAGCCGTGCAGCCGCAGTCCGTCGGGCCAATGCCGTTCAAGCGGGGTGAACTGCGCGGGCATGGCCACGCGGGGCTGTCGGCGGAAGAGAAAGGCCTCACCTATCGGTTCAGGCGGCGGTAGATCGCGGTAGGCAATTGCGTGAAAATGGGTGGCGACGACATCGTGACCGGCTGCCAGCCCTTCTTGAATGCGCCGAGCCCAGGTCCGTTCATACGGTTCGGCCGTAGGATAGACAAAGTCGATTTTTAGATCCGGTCGTGCCCCTTCCACGGCCTGCAGATACCAGAGCGGCGTGGCCCAATGCCAGTCGGCCAGCAGCAGGGCGTACGGTGGCGCCTCCTGCAGAATCGGCGTCGTGAAGCTGCGGGCGGTCTCATCCTGGCTCAGCGCGACGAAGCTGGGGTAGCGCTCGCTCAGTTGCAGGATTACAGCCGTGGTGAAGAGAAGCAGCCATGCTGTGTGTATTGTAAGGGCTGAATAGTAGAAGGACCTACGGCTTATCCAGGGCGCCAGCCAGCGTTTGAGCGGCCGCTCAAACGGCGCATCCAGCCCCAGCCCCAGGCAAATTGCCATCGGCACCAAGGCGGGCAGCATATATTCCACCGTCTGGGGGGCGCGGTAGGTGGCGGTGATGAAGGTATGGATCAGCCAGGAGCCGCCCAGCAGAAAAGCCAGCCAGCGATCCTGCCGGAAAGCGACGAAGAGCCCGACGGCCATGGCCAGGAGCAGCCAGCCGTTGAACTGGAAGGCAAAGATATTGCCCATTACCCGTAATCGCTCCAGCAGCGCGGCTGGTTCAACAAAGTAGAAAAAGTCACCTCGAAAACCGCGGGCCAGCACATGGTTCCAAAAGCCAGACCAGCTGGCCAGGTCAGCCGGCGCGTTGTAGCCGTTGGCTGCGGCCCGCCAGGGCAGATAGAGCAATGGCAGCAGCCCGGCCAGCACCGCTAATCCTGGCCCCAGCCAGAGGCGCGGCTGGCGCCATAAGCCAGGCCAGGCCCACAGCAGCGCTCCGACAAACACCAGCCCCATAAAGGCCAGGGAGAGATGATGGGTAAATCCCAGACTGAGCGCCAGCGCCAAGACCATCAGCGCCCGTATGCTCCTTGTTTGCCGGCCGTCGTTTGCTGCATGCCGGCCGTCTGCTGTGCGTAAATGTACCAGGGCCAGAATGGCCAGGGCAGCGAAGAAAGCGGTCAGGCTGCGGATGTTGGCCGTGGTTGCCTGGGCCCAGAAGGTGGTGGCGCTGCCCAGTGCAACTGTGGCCAACAGGCCGCCGGCCATACTACCACCAAGTTTTCGCGTAGTCACATAGACCAGCAGCAGGGTCGCGATGCTGATCACAGCCGAGAGCAGGTTAACGCGCCAGGCAAGATCGTGGCTCACTGGGAAACTGGCGGCGGCATGGGCCAGCAGGGTGTAGAGCGGAAAACCGGGCGGGTGGGCTATACCCAGCAGCGCACCGACCAGCTGGAATTCGCCGTTATCGGCCGTCAGCAGGCCCGGCGCTAGCGTACTCAGATAGAGCCCGAAGAAGGCGCCGCTCAATACACCGGCGGTGATCATGTCCTGGGTTTTTACCTCGGAGAGAAAGGTGTTCTTAGTGCTCATAGAACAAGGATTATACCAGCGTTCCCGTTTGGCAGAGAGACTGGCCTGCGTTATAGTTCAGATGTTAGCATAGGTGGACAATCTAGATTTCTGACAAGTGATTATATGCAAAGGAGCACATCATGGACAGTGACGAACAAAAAAGACGACCGGGCAGCGATGCATTGCGACAGAAGTTGGCGGCCCATAGGGGTCAGCCTGAGCGGGAGGCCATTCGTGCCGATGTAGATCTGCCGGAAGCCAGCGCGCCAAAAACCAGCGCGTCTCCTTCCGGTGCGCCGGAACCTTCTCAGGGTGAGGTTGAACATACAGTGGCTGCCGGCGAAAGCCTGAGCCTGATCTCCCAGAAATATTATGGTTCCCAGGCTGATTGGCCCCGTATCTACCAGGCCAACAAAGCCATCATTGGCGATGATCCCAACCGGATTCGGGTAGGGCAGAAGCTCAAGATTCCGGCTAAATAACTTGATTTCAGCGCGGCAGAGAGCATTTTGCCGCATACCAGTTTTTTGCATGCAGGCATCTTTATTTTCGGCGATTGCTGATTTTCGGCGGGCGCGTTACCAGGCTGCCTGGGAGCAGATTCTGGCCCGTTTGTCTGGCCGTTCCACCGATTTACTCTCTTACGAAGATGTGCGCCACAAGCTAAAGGGAGGCACTGCCCTGCCGCGCGGCTTGCAGGACGTACCGCTCCGGCAGATTGTTGGCAGCGTGGGGCGGTATGGTGACTTTACGCGCAGCTTTCTGCCGCGAAAGGACAGTACTGAACAGCGCTGGGCCCGGGTTAAGGTAGCTACCATGGACTTGACCGGCGTTCCTCCGGTGGAATTGTACCAGATTGGCGAGGTCTACTTTGTTCTTGATGGCAACCACCGCGTGTCGGTAGCTCGCGAGTTGGGCCTGGAGACCATTCAAGCCTACGTGCATGAGATCCAGACCAAAGTGCCCTTGACGGCCGATGTTAAACCTGACGACATCATTCTCAAGGCGGAATACGTTGATTTCCTGGAAAGGACGCGGCTGGACTGGCTGCGTCCAGAGGCTGATCTAAGCGTCACGGTACCTGGACGCTACCCCCTTTTGCTAGAGCACATTGACGTTCACCGTTACTATATGGGAATAGAACAGCAGCGCGAAATTGACTATTACGAGGCGGTTGAGCAATGGTATGATAGCGTTTATGAGCCGATCATACATATCATCCGCGACCAGGGTTTACTGCTTGACTTCCCCGAACGAACGGAAACGGACCTTTATCTCTGGCTTTCAAAACATCGTGAGGAGCTAACGGCTGCTCTGGGTTGGGAAACCTCCCCCGAAGATGCGGCTGCCGATCTGGCCGAGCAGAGCGGCAGCCGGCCATTGCATCTTGTTACCCGCCTGGGCGGAAAGCTGCTGGAGGCCATGACTCCGGATGAGCTGGAGTCAGGTCCCCCACCGGGCCAATGGCGGCGCGACCGGCTGGTCCGCCGCCGGGAGGAATGCCTGTTCCGTGATATTCTGGTGCCGGTCAGCGATAGTGACATTGGTTGGGTTGGCCTGGAGCAGGCGGCCGTTGTGGCTGAACGAGAAGGCGGTCACTTGCGGGGTCTGCACATTGTGGCCACCGCCGCTGAACGAACTGGCCCGGCGGCACAGCTTATGCGCGACCGGTTCAAGTGGCGCGTCGGCGAATTTCATCTGGAAGGTGACCTGGTTGTTGATGCCGGTGAGATTGCCCGCCGGGTTGTGGAACGCTCTCGTTGGACCGATCTGATCGTTATTGATATGGCTCACCCGCCATCCGATCGGGCGCTGTCCCGGCTCAGTTCTGGGCTGCGGACCATTCTGCGTCGTTCCCCGCGGCCCATTTTGATTGTCTCGGGCACGGTTTCGCCGCTGAACCGGGCGCTGCTGGCCTATGATGGCAGCCCTAAAGCGGATGAGGCCCTCTTTATCGCTACCTATCTGGCCAGCCGCTGGCCTATGTCTTTGGTTACTCTGTCTGTAGTCGAAAAGGATCGGGTGACGGCCGCTACCCTGACCCGGGCCAGTGACTATCTCGCCTCGCACGGCGTCGAAGCAGACTGCATTTTAGGCGAAGGCCCGGTGGTTGAGACGATTGTCGAGACGATGGCAGCCCAACAGTGTGATTGGCTGCTGATGGGCAGCTATGGCTTGAATCCGGTTATCGAAGCCATGATTGGTAGTTCATTGGATCAGCTTCTGCGTCAGGTTGACTTTCCGTTGTTAATTTGCCGCTGACGGCCGTGGCTGGCGCAGATTGGCGCCAGTGCAGATTGGCGCCAGTTTAGGTTGGCCAAGCTCTAGGATTGGGCCAATCTACAAACTAAGATATGCTTATGAATCCCTTTACCCGCTTTCTCTTTGGACAGCGCTCTGACCAGCGCCTGGCCAGTTTTGTAGCTGATTGGAATGCTTTAGAGGTATTGGTCATTCGGGTGTTTAAGGGTAAGATGGCTACGGTCGAGGATCTGGCCGAGTTTGCCCGGCTGCAAGCTGATCTACGTCGCACCTATCCTGACTGGCAGGCGGATTTGACGCCCTTATGGGCGGAGACTCGGGTTGGTGGTGTCCGGCCATCTTCAGATCCATTCCTTGATTTGCTGGAGACGCCGACGGCCGCTGATTTTGTGGACAATTGGGCGGCTATGCAGCGGCTGCCGGCGGCGCGGGAGGCGCTTAACATACTGGTACGCGATTCCGTTTAAGCCGCTGTAGCTGCCGGAATGACGGTTGTGGGCAGTTGATGATAACTGATCTATGCACGAGCCTTACGACGAATTACACCGCGAAGTAAAGCGGCGCGAAGCCCGTAAGCTGCGCGCCCGCCGCCGCAAGGATGAACGCATCTGGTTTGGCCTGGGCATGTTTGGCCTGGTTGGCTGGGCGGTGGCCGTGCCCACGCTGCTGGGCCTGGCGCTGGGCTTGTGGATTGACTCCCGCTGGGCCGGCGGCTATTCTTGGACGCTCATGCTGATGCTGCTAGGCGTAATCGTCGGCTGCTGGAATGCCTGGTATTGGCTTAGCCAGGAAGGGTCGTTGATAGAAAAGGAGAAGGAGGAAGAGGAGAGCGAAAGCGAGAACCAGAGCTAGACGAAGTGGTGTTGCCAGGAAGTGAGAATTAGAGTGACTACTGTTCACTGGCTACTGACTACTGACTACTGACTACCTCTCACTGACAATGGCTTTACTCCTTAGCCTGCTGGCGGGCGGCGCGGTTGGACTGTTCTATTTTGGCGGGCTATGGTTGACCTTGCGCTGGTTGACCCAGGTTTCGGCGCCGGCCCTGCTGATTATGGGCAGTTTTATGCTGCGCACGGCCGTGGCCGTTACTGCCTTCTACCTGATTGCCGCGGATTGGACGCGACTGCTGGCGGCCGTGGCCGGTTTTCTGCTGGCCCGCATAATCTTAGTAAGACGCTGGGGATCTGAGACGAAACATGGACATTAGCCCGGATAGTATCATCCTATGGGAATGGGATTTTGTAAAGCTGAACGCTACCATTGTCTTCACCTGGTTGGTGATGGCCTTGTTGGTGCTTATCTCCTGGCTGGTTACGCGCGGGTTCAGCGATGACCCCCGCATTTCCCCCGGTCAGAATTTACTGGAGGTTTTGGTAGAGACCTTGCGCAATCAGATTGAGGAAGTAGGCCAGCAGAACCCGGACCGGTATCTACCCTTTGTTGGTACGCTCTTTATTTTTATCGCTTTTTCCAATCTACTGGCCGTAGTGCCGGGTTTTAACCCGCCTACTGGTTCGCTGTCGACCACGACCGCCCTGGCCATTTGCGTTTTTGTGGCCGTGCCCCTGTACGGCATTTCGCGCCTGGGGCTATCGACCTACCTGAAGCAGTACGCCGAGCCAACGCCGCTCATGCTCCCGTTTAACATTATTGGTGAGCTTTCCCGGACGCTGGCGCTGGCTGTTCGTCTTTTTGGCAATGTGATGAGCGGCACCATGATTGCCGCCGTGCTGCTCTCTATTGTGCCCCTCTTTTTCCCGGTG
>Ga0114946_10002990_pt1 | contig 11534 bp, 7 predicted proteins | sample WalLakDeSediment_FD_88676 | JGI IMG/M metagenome (GOLD analysis project Ga0114946, IMG submission 88676) | Lake sediment microbial communities from Walker lake, Nevada to study Microbial Dark Matter (Phase II) - Walker Lake 11/02/13 Deep Sediment | ecosystem: Environmental > Aquatic > Freshwater...
GGGTTGTCATTGGTATTGTATTCGTCCTGGTAAACAATGCTGAGGTCAGGATAACCCAGATTTCGATTGGTGGTCGGTCCACCGAGCATGGTATATTCGTAGAGAAATGACGAAACTAACGTGGCATTGGATTTAAATCTTTTGGTATAATCCAAGCTTCCCAAAATAAAGTCCCCTCTTCGATTTTGAGTGTTGGCATTAAAGTACTGAAAAGACTCTTGGCGGACCCCATTAATTTGTCTATGGTTGTCAAAATATAAAATATCCGCAGTCCTGACCCTATCCCTGACCCCGGCATAAAAACCAAAATTCAGGTTGTTTTTTTCGTTGGGATTGTAGCCTAAGGTTAACCTGCCGGAATAATTAATTTCGTCAATACTCCTCTCTCCATTTGAAGGAAAATGGGTTGAGGTATCTCCCCTGAAGGTAATGACATTCCCGTCTCTTCTGCCTGATTGATCATTTCTTTGATAGCCCGCCCCCAAAGAAATATTCCATTTTCCTTTGACATAATTTAAGTTAAAATCACTTCCATAGCGTTTTTGTGGTTGGGCATTATCGTAGTTTTGGATGGAAGGCAGTCCAAGGCGTCCATTCACCTGAAGGTACAGTCCATCGGTAATTCCCTTTACAGTAGTGATATTGATGATTCCGGCTTTTCCTTCTGAATCGAATTGGGCAGTTGGGGAAGATATCCATTCTATTTTTTCAATAGCGTTAGCCGGAAGCTGAGCCAGTATCATCGCTGGATCTCCCTGCATTGGTAGGCCATTGATCATGACGACAAAACCTACATTTCCCCGAATGGCCAGCTGACCTTCCGCATTTATACTGACTCCCGGAAGGTTTCGAAGAATGTCTGTGGCTGTGCCTCCTATGGCTGATTCAAAGTTTTCGGCAGAAAAACTTTTCCTTTCTGTCTGGAAATCAGTCGAAATCCGTTGTCCTTGAACATCTACGGAGCTGAGATTTTGAAGGTCGGAAGTCAAAAAGACAACTCCCAGATTCTTTTTTTCATTTTTCCTTAATTGGATTCCCTCTATCAATTTAGATTTATAGCCCAAAAAACTGACAATTACATAAAAGGAACCATTGGGTAAATTTCCTACACTGAAGTTGCCGTTTAAGTCTGTGATATTGCCCCCGACCAAAGAGCTATCCAAACTGGAATAGACTGCTAGAGAAGTAAATTCAATTGCTTCTTTTTTAATATCATCCTTTACCGTACCATGCAGGATACTTTGAGCCTGTAAGGAACCGGTGAAGAACAATAGCCCCCAAAAAAGGAAAAGTTTTTTCATTTGCGTTAAAAGTAGATGATTTCGTTTTAAATAAGAGTAGAAAATTTACCAAAGGGATTAAAAAAAAAAGAGGTTAAAAATAGGCTCTTTCTTAATCGGTATTTTGACTTGATCGCTTTTGCAGTAGTCCTATGTTCTTTGAGGGAAGGTTTGTCTTACATGCATCCAATGATTTCATTAAAAAGGGGATGTTTTTTGGTGTAGATTCAGTCTTCTTTCATCTACTCCAAGGCTTCCTCGTCCAGATTTTCTTAACCAAAAGAAAACAGTTTCTTAATATTGCCTTGATCAAAATTTCCCAATATTGGGAATGAATCATGTTTCGATCCTTGTTGGGATTTTAGGTGTCTTTTTGGTTGATTTTGTGGAAGTTAACCTGACCAACCAAAACCAGCGTACTTTACTGGAAGCAGCAGACTTTATGACGGGGAATAATACTGATTCCAGCTATTTTTATTTGAAATTGTTACGTGATAATGCACAACGGGCAGGGAATGAAAAGGAAATAGGTTTGGCTTATCATGGCCTGGGTAAGCTTCTTTATCATAGAGGAATCTATTCACAGTCCTTGGAGAATCTATTACTGGCAGAGGAAATTTTTGAGAAACTGAAGTATGACAGTGCAACTGTGGGGAATAGAAATTATCTGGGGAAACTTTTTTATAAAACCAAGGGAATCCAGGAGGCTATCCATATGCACGAAGATGCACTTCTTCTTGCCCAAAAAACCGAAGATAAATTCGGAGAAGCTTACTCCTTATCCATGTTGGGGGGGATGTATGAGAAATCCGGAGATTACATTACAGCATTACATTTTCAACGGAATGCAAAATCCTTACTCCAATTTCTTGATGACAAGTATCTTTTGTCTGAAATATTTGAAAATATTGGCAGTATCCATGAAGACCTAGAAAATCTGGATTCTGCTTTTTTTTATTTCAATAAGGCATATGATGTAAGCTTAAGCCAAGGCGAAAATATCAATTTGATCTCGAAGCTGAATAATCTCGGTGATATCAAAAGAAAGAAACTCCTTAAAGAAGCAGCTCTTCAATACTATTTTGAAGCCTTGGCATTGAGTAAAAAAATGCAAGATGCCTATCAGGAAAGCAGTGCTCTGAGGGATATTGCAAGAACCTATGCTGATTTTGAGGAATTCAAACTTGCTTATTCCTATTTGGACAGTAGCAGAATGGTTTACCAAATGATTTTCTCTAATGAGACAGCAACCCAACAAGTATTGGTTGATGATCTTTTTATGCTCAAAGTCAAAGAGCGGCAGATTATAGAATTGGAAAATGAACAGGCATATAATCTAAAAATCAGGTGGTACCTGATGATTTTACTTCTGCTGTTGATCGGATTGGTGTTAGTGGTATATAGCAGACAACGTTTGAAAGTCATCACGGAAAATAAAATGATGGAGCAGCAAAAACAGCTGTTTGAGGCAAGCAAAAAGTTAATGGAAGCTGAGTTGGTTAAAAGGAAGTTGGAAGAAGATAAACTGTCAAGAGAATTAGAATCCAATGCCAAAGCCCTGACGGCCGAAACCCTTCATGTCATTGAAAAAAATAAAATGCTCACGGATATCAGGGAAAGGCTAAAAAACTCCCTGGATGATGATGCCAAGGTTCAGAAAAAGAAAATGAAAAACCTTCTCAAGATGATCGAGCACAATTTTGTTCAGGATACGGATTGGGAAGATTTTAAAATTTCTTTTGAAAAAGTGCATGAAGATTTTTTCAAAAAACTACATAACTACAGTCATGAGCTTTCGCCCGCTGATCTAAAACTGGCCTCCCTTATGAAAATGAATCTTGGTTCAAAGGACATCGCTTCCATTTTAGGGATTTCTCTGGATAGTTTGCGTATATCGCGCTATAGGTTGAGGAAGAAAATGAACCTGGAAAAGGGAGAAAGTTTGCAGCAGTTTATACTTAGTTTATAGATTACTATTTTTTAACATTATTTTAATATTAGTTAAAATATTGAAAATCAATAATTTGAATTACATTTTTCTATTTATTGTAAGCATTTTGTTAACGTTTTTTTCAGGCTTGTTTACTTCAATGGTAACACTAAATTTCCATCTCAGCTCTAGCCCCTCAATACTTTTGTGTAGTGTAAAAATGAAAAATTATGAGATTAAAATTTTACGGATTAAGTGTATTGGCTGCATTAGGTATATATGGATGTAGTCAACAAAAGCAAGAGGTATCTGTGTTGGAAGAAGTTATTTTAAAGCCTCTCTACATCACAGATTCAGTAGTACATGATACAGATGATCCCGCTATTTGGTTCAATGAAGTTGATCCTGAGCAAAGTCTTATTATCGGAACAGATAAAGACCGGGACGGGGCTCTATATGTATTTGACTTAAGGGGGAAGATCATTGATTCTTTGACTGTAAAAGGCATCCAAAGGCCTAACAATGTCGATGTAGGATATGGTTTGAACCTGGGTTCAAAGAAGGTTGATTTTGCTGTGACAGGTGAAAGAATGACCTCAAGGCTTCGCTTTTTTTTACTTCCTGAAATGAAGGAATTTCCTGAGGGTGGTATAGAAGTTTATGTGGGTGAAACAGGTGAGATGTACAGGGATCTGATGGGAGTTGCGGTTTATCATGACGAAGTTAATGATAAACACTATGTAATAGCAGGAAGAAAAGATGGTCCAACTGATGGTACTTATTTATGGCAATATCTAATAAAAGGATCAGAAGAGGGTCTCCTATTGGAGTTGGTTCGAAAGTTTGGAAACTATAGCGGCCAAAAGGAAATCGAAGCCATCGCAGTGGACCATGAACTGGGTTTCATTTATTACTCTGATGAAGGGGTTGGGGTGAGAAAATACTACGCGGACCCTTCAAAGGGAAATGAAGAACTTGCACTTTTTGCCATTTCCGGTTTTACGTTGGACCATGAAGGTATTTCCATTTACAAAACAGGAGAAAGTACAGGTTATATAATCGTTTCCGACCAAGAAGCCAATAAGTTTCACGTTTTCCCGAGAGAAGGGCGCTCTGAAGATCCGCATCAGCATGATGCCCTTGCCATTTTAAACCTTTCTACAATATCCAGCGACGGATCCGAGTCTTCCAATAGGGCATTTGGGTCAATTTTTCCGAAAGGTTTATTTGTGGCCATGTCAGATGATAAGACTTTTCAGATTTACCGATGGGAGGATTTAGAAGCAGAAATCTTAAAACAAAAAAACAAGACAACTAACTAGTTTTATTATGAAAAACGTTTACCAATTTATCATTTTCTGCATGTTGCTTTTTAGCATCAATCATGCAAATGCTCAAGGAGTATTGAGAGGAAAAGTGATCGACGATCAAAATTTATCCCTGCCAGGTGCAAACGTCGTTTTGCAAGGAACCAATAAGGGGTCTGTCACAGATCAGCTTGGTGATTTCACTGTTTTGGGTATTCCTGCCGGACAGTATAAGGTTGTGGTATCATATCTGGGATACAACACGGAGGAAAAGGAAATAAGTATCCAAGATGGACAGACAGTGGATTTGAGGTTTCAACTTTTTCCGGGAACCTTGGATGGCGTTGAGATTATTATATTTGGTGACAGGTTGAAAGGGCAAGCCAGGGCCTTAAACCAACAAAGGACCAATTCAAATATCACCAATATCGTGGCGGCAGATCAGATAGGTAGATTTCCTGATGCCAACATTGGGGATGCCATGAAGAGGATACCGGGTATCACCATGCAAAATGATCAAGGGGAGGCCCGAGATATTATCATTAGGGGTATGGCGCCTGAGTTAAATTCCGTAATGATAAACGGAGAAAGGGTTCCTTCAGCGGAAGGAGACAACAGAAGGGTTCAAATGGATTTAATTCCTGCTGACATGATACAAACTATTGAAGTAAATAAAAGTGTGCTTCCTGACATGGATGCGGATGCCATAGGCGGTGCAGTAAATTTGGTGACCCGTAAGGCCCCTAATGGTCTAAGGGTTTCCGGAACTGCTGCATCAGGAGTTAACTTCCTTACAAACAAACCCATTTGGACCGGTGGTATTATTCTTGGGGACAGGATAGCGAATGACAAACTGGGAATCATTTTCTCCGGCTCCTATAATAATCATACTTTTGGTTCTGACAATTATGAGGCGAGATGGGTTCAAACTGATAACCCGAATCATCCGGTAGTGGTTGATAGATTTGACCTGAGAAAATACAATGTGCAGCGTATAAGAAGAAGTACTTCATTGGCTCTGGATTATGATATCAATAAAAACCATTCCATTGTGTTCAATGCTATGTACAATTGGAGAGATGACAGGGAAAGTAGGTGGAGATTAAGGGTGGACAGAATGGACAGGCCATTTGCAGATAATAGCTTTACACAACTCCAGAATGATGTGTTTCAACTCAGAGGTAGGGCTGCTATTCAAACAAAAGGTGGAATTGACAATGACAGGGTACGCAATACCCGGTTGGAAGACCAAAGGGTAATCAATACTACGCTTTCCGGTAGGCATTTATTTGATAAACTTAAAATGACCTGGAATGCCACCTATGCCAAAGCTTCTGAAGACAGACCTAATGAAAGATATATTACCCATAGAGGAAATGCAGATATGGTTTTGGATATCAGGGACCCATTCAAAGTATTGACTACTTTTGCAAATCAAGACAGTGAACTGGGTTTGGGGCTGAATGAAATATATGAGTCCAACAACAATACCTTTGAAGAAGATATCAATGGCAGATTGGATTTTTCTTTACCATATGCAGGCAGTAAGGGGCTTTTGAAATTTGGTGGTCGATTGAGGACAAAATTTAAACAAAGAACCGATTCATTCGATTTGTATGATCCTTTGGGAAATTTGGGGACTAATGGAAACAGGTTGGGAGACTTACCCTTTTCCTTTCAAAATGACAGGGTTTTCCTAAATGGACCACAATATGTTCCGGGTAGATTTATTGATAAGGAATTTTTGGGAGGATTGGACCTTAAAAATCCAAATCTGTTTGAGTTTGAGGATGCCGTAGCGGAGTACATTACCGGAAATTACCAAGCTTCAGAAACAATAACCGGTGGATATGTGATGACAGACTATCAATTAAATCCTAAGTTATCTGCCATTTTTGGTTTGAGGTTGGAAAATACGAATTTGGAATACAGGGGATATGAGTTTGATGAAGATGAAGAGCTTTTTCGGCAATCTGCTACTGTTACCGACAATTACACGAACCTGATGCCTGGAGCGCATTTCAAATATGATATCACTGATAATCAGATTCTAAGATTTGCCTGGGCCAATACACTTGCAAGACCTAACTACTTTGATTTGGTTCCATATGCGATCTTCAGCCCGGACAACCAAACCCTGGAACAGGGTAATCCTAATTTAGTTCCGACTACATCCATGAATTTTGATTTGATGTTTGAAAATTATTTCAAATCTATCGGAATTTTTACTTTAGGAGGTTTTTATAAAGATATCGACAACTTTATCTATAGAAGAACTGAATTTAACGTTATTGACCCGGTTTTTGGAGAGTTAATACAGCGCTCCAGGCCTGAAAACGGAGGTACAGCCAATGTCTATGGTTTTGAAACCTCCATCCAAAGACAGTTTGATTTTCTTCCCGGAATATGGAAAGGACTAGGGGTTTTTATGAACTATACCTTTACGGATTCTAGAACTACGGGGGTTGAAGGTCGAGAAAATGACGATCTGAAATTACCGGGAACTGCCAGGAATATGTTTAATGCATCGCTTTCATTTGAAACAGCAAAAATCGTACTCAGAGCTTCCCTGAACCATGCAAGTGGGTACATAGATGAAATAGGTGGATCAAGTTTTGATGATGCCTATTATGACAGGCAAACCTTCTTGGATGTAAACGCATCTTACGCCTTTACCCCAAATTGGAGAGTATTTTTTGAGGCAAATAATTTGACCAATCAACCTCTAAGGTATTATCAGGGAATTAGGTCAAGGACACAGCAGGAGGAATATTATAACATAAGAATCAACTTTGGTGTAAAATTTGACCTGTTCAATTAATGTATTCATTACTTTTAAGCGGCTTCCATTTTGTATGGAAGCCGCTTCATTTATTTATGAACCCCTATAAAATGAAATTACTTCCATCAGTAAGCTTAGTATTATTTTTATTGTTTTCCATGTTTTTGGGTTCTTGTAAACCAAAAGAGGAAAAGCAACAAGTTTTAATTGAAGAAGCAGAACTTGCACCAAGGCATTTGAGGGTCATTTGGACTGAGGACCCTTCTTCCTATGCAGTCATATCATGGACTAGCATGTTCGAGCATGGCAAAAACCATAGGGTATACTACGATACAGTAAGTAGAGGAGGGGATAAACTCAATTATTCTTTTCAAGTGTTGGCTTCCAAAAATGGGGCGATCTCCATGGAGGATGAGGATTTTAAGGAAGGAGTTCCACAGGGATATTATCACCATGCGGATCTGAAAGATCTGAAACCCTCCACTTCCTATTATTTTGTGGTGGAAACCGATGATTTGGTTTCTGAAGAGTTTTATTTTATTTCCGGTCCCGAGGATGATAGGGAATTTTCTTTGCTTTGGGGAGGTGATTCACGGATGGGAGGGCCTGAACCAAGGTATGCGGGAAGAACGCCACATGTAGACAGACAGGCGATGAACAGAAGAATCAAGTCTATGATGGATGAAGATCCAGATATAATTGGTTTTATACATGGTGCGGATTATGGTACCACGGCTGATTGGAGACATTTATATTGGTGGTTTGAGGATCATGAAATCGTTATTGGTGAGGATAATCGATTGTTGCCCTTGATCATCTCCAGGGGAAATCACGACATGCAGATTGGTTTTGAGGAAAATTTCTGGTTGGGTGAAACACAAAAGAGAAGAGGTTTTGATTATTATTTTTCAACTCAAATGGGTTCAGAAACAACTATTTTTACTTTAAATACAGAAATCAGTGTTGCTGGCGACCAACGTGAATGGCTGGAAGAAAATCTGGCAGTTAAACGGCCCGAAAAAAGATGGGTGCTGGTAAATTACCATCGCCCGGCCTATCCTGTCGTAAAAGATCCCGAAAATGCCACATTCAAAAGGGTGAGGGAAACCTGGGTACCGATTTTTGAAAAACACAATATTGATTTGGCATTGGAATCTGATGGGCATATATTAAAAAGGACGGTTCCTATAAGGAAGAATAAATATGATGAATCAGGAATAATTTATATCGGTGAAGGTGGCTTGGGAGTACCTCAGCGGGTGGCAGACAGTACCAGATGGTTTATCCAGCCTCCGGGTTTTGCTATGAGTGCACATAATGTACACAAGCTAAGCTTTTTCAAAGACAGCATTTCTGTGAAAGCAATTGGAATGGATGGTGAAATTTTAGATAAGTTTGTAATAAAGCCAAGAAATTAAAACATGCTTCCTTCCTGTGAAACCTGATAAAAACCACATTCTCTACCTGTTGAAATTTACTTTACTCCTGCAATGCGTAGGAGTATTTTTTCATTTGCTGGGAGGGAGTGCCATTGAAACCATGCTGTTTATGGAAGTGGGCATGAAGCAGGGTGATGCCAAGTCAGTTGAGAATTCCATAGCATGGATTTTTCTTTTTGTGGGTTTTTGGGCTTTTATCAAACCCAACAAACCATTACTTGTCATTATTTCTATCATGACTTTACTGTTGGCTGTTATCATCAAGAGACAGGGGGGAAGTCCATTTACTGAATGGAGTATCCCAGCTCATATGGTCAGAATTCTTCTTCCTATAGGGATTCTGTTTTTTATTCGTGAAAAGAAAAAATTGACACTACCTTACTATATTCTGATGTCGGGATTGGTAATTACCTTTTTGACCCATGGCTTTGAGGCCTTGTCCCTACATCCCAGATTTTTGGATTATTTGATTCTTTCATTTGAGAATACTTTTGAACTAAGAATAAGGCAAAACCATGCAGAAAATTTACTCAGGATTATTGGTTCATTGGATATTCTGGCAGCCATTTTGGCAATTGTTTTTCCTAAAAAACCGGTTTTTATTTGGTTGGCTTTTTGGGGATTGTTAACAGCCTTTTCCAGAATTACTGAATTGGGAATTGGAATGTATCCTGAAGTACTTATCAGAGCAAGTCACTTTTTAGTGCCGATTTGTTTGATATTGATTAAAAATAAAAAATCAGTCAACGCTTCAATGGCTTAGAAAATCTCATTTTCTGCTAACCGATACTTTCATTTTGAACAACCTTATATGAAACCTATCTTTGAACAAAAATTAAAAAATTTGCAAAAAACAATATGTTTGACAGCCCGGATTATCCCCAAGCTTTGGAAGAATCACATTTTGAAGAATGGCTGGAAAAAGGCCGTTCCAGCAAAATACCCTATGCTTATTTATTGATTGTTTGGGATGAACTGGAGAACAAATACCTTCCTGTTTTTACAGAAGAGAGAAAGGACATTAAGCAGTTTGCCCGCTATGGTTATTCCCCGGAAAACCAACTATTGGTAGCGGCGTATGACCTGTATTCGGAAACCAGGGTATTATAAGTTTTTTAAAACAATTTTCAAGCTTCAAATTCAACATATTTATAAGTGTGGGAGCCATCATCAAATAATTCAATGACTGCATAGCCTTTGTTCGTTTCTTCGTAGGGTTCATTTTCCCACCAATTCCCACAGACAGCTCCACTACAGTAGTAATGCACATTGTTATAAACAAGTTTTTCGAGCAAATGTATATGGCCGCTGATACAGAGCTTTATGTTTTTATGTTGGTAAAAAAGCTTGATCAATTCTTTGGCATCTGTATGCATCCAGGCGCCGGGAACCACCCAATCTCCATTTTTCAGATTGTCTCCATCAAGGAATGTTGAAGCGCCTAAAATGGGGATGTGTGAAATAATCAAAATGGGTTCCTCTGATTTTATGCTTGCTAAGGTATTTTTGAACCATTGCTTTTGTTCCAAATCCAATTTGGCTGTATACCATCTTCCATCGGGCCTTAGGTGCGTACTGTCCAAAACGATAAAATGCCAGCCTTGGGTTTCAAAATGGTAATAGGGTGATTCCAATCCAAGCTCTCTTAATGCCCATTCTTTGCCCTGATATTTCTCAATATTGGGGGTAAGACCCCAAACGTCATGGTTACCCAAACAGTGGTAAAATGTTAAATCCGGAAAACTATTTTTTATATTTCTCCATATCTCCCATTGGCTTTCTACTTCTTGTTTGTTTTTGTCCAAGGCATCCATAATCAGGTCACCGCCGTTGATGATAAAGTCTATTTTTTCTTCATTTGATAGCAGATGTCGGATACATTTTTTTACGCCTTCTTCTGCGGGGCTATCAGGTAATAGGTGCATGTCAGTAAGCTGGGCAAAACGTAAAATTGGGGCCTTTAAGGATTTTTTATCCATCTGGCATCCCATGGGTGCCATTAAAGTACCCACTGCACCTGCTCCTATTAATTTTAAAATACCTCTTCTGGTGATCATGGTTTATTGGATATGAAGATTTGATGAATCCCTAATTTATGAAATGAAATTCATTTGGTTCAATGCAATCTGTTTTTTCGTTTTTTTTCACTAGGTCTATTTATTGCCGATCAGATTTTCCTCAGTATCGCGTCTTGTCCCATCCAGATTTAAAACATCCTTTAATTGCCAAGGTCTGAAGTCAGAGGTTCACTGGTGCAATTTTCTACTGTTATATTCCTCAACCTTTCTCCAAGGATCGTCAGAATGTCCGATGTAGTATTTGTCAAAAGTTGGAGAAAAAAGGATATAGATATAAAAGTTCATAGCTAAAAAATGCAAAAAGCACTACATTTCTACAAGGCTTTTGCTTCCCCTATTATCAACGATATGTTCAACGGAAATAAAGTATATTTTACTCTTCAAGAGGTTTACAATTAACTTATTAAGTTATTTTGGGTTTTGCTTTTTTAATTTAAAGGAGATTTTAAGGATTTATTCCCGTTTACTATCTCTATATATTCTTATAATCTGATCATTAAATTTCTTTGGTTCTTCGAATACAGGACTATGTCCTGACTTTTCAAAAAGGATAAACTCTTTGTAGGGTGCATTTAGATGATCAGCATATTCCTTTACCAATTCCCAAGGAGTATTAAAGTCAGCTATTCCTGAAATAAAATAAACTGGAATTTCAATAGAAGGAATTTCACTGAAGAAATCAAAATTATTAGCATGAGCGTCATTGATTATATTACCA
>Ga0114946_10002991_pt1 | contig 11533 bp, 10 predicted proteins | sample WalLakDeSediment_FD_88676 | JGI IMG/M metagenome (GOLD analysis project Ga0114946, IMG submission 88676) | Lake sediment microbial communities from Walker lake, Nevada to study Microbial Dark Matter (Phase II) - Walker Lake 11/02/13 Deep Sediment | ecosystem: Environmental > Aquatic >...
AGTTTGAATTCATTCTCACTAAAAAAGTGCCTGGTTGAGGGTAGCAGTGGAACATGCAGTGAAATAAAATCCGATTCCCTTAAAAGTGTCTCGCGATCAACAAAAATCGCGCCTGTCTCCTTTTCGAAATCTGGATTTGACTGAATATCATAGTACAGGATTCTCATATCAAAGCCCTTTGCCTTTCTTGCAAAGTTGGCTCCGATACGCCCTGCTCCAATTACGCCCATGGTTTTCCCCGATATATCTCTGCCCAGGAACAACATCGGTCCCCACCCACTGAACTTTCCTGCTCTTAAATATTTGTCCGATTCTACAATTCTTCTTGTAACAGCAAATAGAAGCGCCCATGCTATATCGGCAGTCGCATTATCCAATACCCCGGGGGTGTTTGTTACTATTATTCTCCTTCTGGTCGCAGCGGCAATATCAACATTATTATAGCCTACAGCATAGTTGGCAAATATTTTACATTTTGGACTGGCGGCTTCAAACACCTCATCGGTTATATTATCGGTAAGAAGGCATAATACAGCATCTCTTCCTTTTACCTTCTCCAATAACTCCTGTCTGGTTAAAACCCTGTCATCCGGATTAATCTCCACTTCACAGTGTTTTTTGAGGAGCTCAATTGCCGGCATAGGTATCATCCTTGTTACATAGACATTTGCCTTATTCATTGCCAACACCCTCCTTGACAGAGATCAGGAATGCGGATAAATGATAATAAGAACAAGGTACAACTTCAAAATTGCTTAAATAGGAGGTAGTTTTTTTAAAAAACAATCTTGCACAATCATTTGGCTAACCAAACAGAATCCTCTCAGCTTCCAGATAACCGGATTCTCCCACCTTAAAAACCGGCTTACCAGGGTCATGTGTAATTCTGGCCAGAGAAATCTGTCCCAACAGTATAGCGTCGACTTCTTTGGCAAGTTTATCCATTTCGGTAGCGATAATGGCATTATGATCATCAGTTCTTCCTGCCAAAAGGGCTTCAAATGCGTCCTCCCTTACAACAATCCTAATGTCAATTTCTTTTTTAGCATTAGTCGCTGCTTCCAGAAGAAGCCTCTCTGTTGCAAGCGGGCTTGTAGGTACTGAGCCTATGATACCGAACTTGTTTCCAGCCATTATAGCTTCCTTTGCCATTGGCTCGTCAATATTGAAAACAGGCGTCCTCATCATGGTTCTTGCTATTTTGGAGGCTTCATTAACAGATGTACATGTTACCATAATCGCATCAGCGCCTGCATTCTCTGCCATAAAGCAGTAATCCACTACTCTTCTCCTTACGTTAGCGGTAGCCGCTCCTTCTCTCACAGACTCAACAAGAAGGCTGTCATCAAGGAGGTTGTAGACCTCCAGATCAGGATGCCTCTCAAGTACAGGTGCAATAAATGGTTTTACAATAAGATCCATGAACCAGTTAACGGTATGTATTAAAAATAATTTTTTCCCCATCTTAAAAAATCCCCTTTGCCTTAGTTATTGGAATGCTGGCTCTATACAGGTGCTTTCTTAATGTGTACCAAGTCACTCCCCTTTATCAACTGGAATATTTTCAATTCTTTCTTCTTTTGCCGCTTTTTTAGAATCAATTACCTGTTTAACTATTGTAAAAATAATAATCGCAAAGAATATGCCGGATATTGGGCGCGTAATAAAGGGTAGGAAGCTTCCATTATTGGTTATCAAGGCAGTCCTGAATTTAACGTCCATCATATTTCCCAATATCAGGCCTAAAACAATTGGCGCAGGGGAATAGTGCATTTTATCCAGAAAATACCCTATTACACCAAACGCAAAAACGGTAAATAGATCGAATGAGGATAGATTTATGGCATATCCTCCGATTACAGAAAGCACTGCTACAATAGGCATGAGGTATACTATCGGTACATTTAATGTCTTCGATATAGGCTTGGCAAGCAGCGTTGCCGCTATCCACAGCATGATAACTGAAAGTAACAATAGAGAGGCCATTTGACCTATAAACCCGGGAGACTCAATATTGATCATCGGTCCTGGCCTTATCCCGTGAAGCATGAGAGCGCCAAGCAATACTGCAGCGGGTGGACTTCCAGGTACAGCAAGTGTAAGCATCGGTATAAGAGCACCGCCAATAGCTGCATTATTGGCTACCTCAGGGGCAATTACCCCTTCATATAAACCTGTACCATACTTATCTCTATTCTTGCTAGATTTTTTGGCCGTATCATATGCTACCCATGCAGCTACATCTTCTCCTACCCCCGGAAGCGAACCTATCCCCACCCCTACCAGGGCTGACTGGATAACTACCCTTAATCTGCTAAATACTATTTTGTAAATATTTACTTTTTCCTTCACCTTTTCTTCGATTGCAGCAACTGAAAATTTATCCGTCCTTGCAAAGGCCTTTATCACTTCAGGTACTGCATAAAAACCAATCATAGCCGGTATAATCGAAATACCGCTGAGTAAATCTGTGTACCCGAATGTAAAGCGCGAAGCTCCCTCTATATCATCCAATCTTACAAATGCAAGCAGCAATCCCAGCATACCTGCTATCCATCCCTTAATTGTTAAATCTTTAGCTCCGATTGAACCACAGATCAACACCCCAAAAAATGCCAGCATAAAAAATTCTGTTGATCGAAACTGCAGTGCAACTTTAGTGAGCGGAGGAGCAAGCAAGGCCAGCGCTGTAACGCCAATAAACGTACCAATGATAGACGCAAACCGTGTTACCTTGATAGCTGTTACCGCTTTACCCTGTAATGCAAGCGGGTGGCCATCCAAAGCTGTTGCTGCCGCCGATGCCGTTCCCGGTATATTTAACAGGATGGCCGAAATGCTCCCTCCATATATAGCTCCTACATAAACTCCCATAAGGATTGTAAACGTATAATTCAGTGACACATTGTATGTTAAGCCTGTAAGAAGCGCAATTCCCATAGTTGCCGTGAGTCCGGGCAAAGCCCCAATTATGATGCCCAACGTCACGGAACCAAGCATTAACAATATTACTGTGACATCTAATAAATCAATAAACGCATTAATAAAACTTAGAAGATTCGTCATATTACCTCTCCCTTCCTCATGGCAGGGGTATCATTGCTAACTGGCTGAATCCATATGTTATTGCTGCCGTTGCTAAAACAGAAATACCAAGCGAATAAATAATATTCTTTATATTCTTTTGCTGAAAAGCCAGCATAAAAATACAGAGGTAAATAAATGTTGCTACTTCGAACTGCCTCCCGGGCCTCATTAGAATATAAATGTATACTGCCAGTAGACTTACTACAGTTACAGCCACCTTGAATTCACGTGATTCGATAACTTCTACTACTTTCTCTCGAGTAAAAAATTTGAATGTCGCTCCATCTTTTCTTGCCCTAAAAAATAAAGAGAGAGAACATATTCCGAGGAGAAGTGACACAATCCCTGGAAACAGCCCTGCTGATTGAAACCAATCTCTGCCCCTTTCGATTGTTGTAAACATTAACCGGTACGACATGAAGAAAACTGATACAGACAGTACCATTAGAATTATACTGGTTACCAAATCCGCTACTCTCAAGGTTGTTTTATCCACCCCGAAACACCTCCGATACTTTTTAGTAATGCATAAGGTGCGCTTACGCACACCTTATGCACGGACGTGATATCCAATTTTACTCTTATTTCGAAAAGCTGCCAGCTGGTTTCGGAATGCCAAGATCTTCAGGGTTACGCTCGGTCATACCCATTTCGAAAAGCTGCCAGCACAAGTTGCTTTGAGACGCTGCAGCAAATTTACTTGCTTCCTCGCCGGTTATATTGAAGATTACGGCATACTGTTCTTCGGCAAATTGCTTAATTTCCTGACTATTCATAGCCACAGCAAACGCTTCAGTCAATTTTGCCTTTACATGGTCTGGAGTATCCACCGGTACTTTGAAGCCCAACCACTGCTTGAGAGGCAGATTCTTTTCAATCTGTGGAACGAACTTGGTAATAGCTTCGATATTTCCGTATCCAGGGAACTCATAGTCCTCTGTATCAAATACAGCAAGAGGAATCAGGTCGCCGGATTTGATAAAATCGGCAACTTCACCGGCTGAAGCAGCAACAGCTGCAGTTTCACCCGATACACATGCCACGATGGATGGGCGGCTGCCATCATAAGTTACATTGCCCAGGGGTACATCGCCGTAGTTAGGTAGCAAGTTTGCCAGAAGGAACCAAAGCCCGCCCGCTGTGCTGGCAATTTTGATTTCGTTGGGTTTCTCATTTGCAGCTTCTATAAGTGATTGCAAATCGCTGTACCCGCTGTTCGCGTTTACCAGCAACAATCCCGGCGAACCTGCTGCAATAAAAAATTCCCAATCTTTTGCCGTCTGATCAATATCCATTGTCATAACCGGAATTGTTAAAGGCGTTTCAGATGTTCCTGCAATCGCATAGCCATCATGCGGCTGGTTCCATACATAGGATGTACCCGTTCCGCCCGGACCGCCACCGGTCATGTTGTTAGCAAGTACTTTGACGCCAAGAGTTTCTTCCATAGCTGCACCCAATGCACGATTCCATACATCTGTACCTCCACCGGCACCAAAAGGTATGATCAGGTTAATAGGTCTAGTGGGCCAACTTTCTACTGAAACGTCCGTAGTTTCCCCTTCACCACTATCACCACTATCACCACAGCCTGTGAACAACATCGATACAACCAACACCAATGCTACTAGCAACGCTAGTTTTTTAAACATTATAAAGCCCTCCTCATTTTTTTAAATTTCATGCACTATCTTTTTTTCGTAAGACCTCCTTCTTTGATAAGAGTTCCTCAGCCATCTTCAGTATATAGCTGCTATCCATTTCATACTTCTCGAGTAATTGGTGGTAATCTCCGGATTCGGCATATGTGTCCTTAAGTCCAACGATTCGCATAATACCCTTACCCTGCGTGGCTACTACATCTGCAACAGCGCTTCCTAAACCATTAAAGATATTGTGATCTTCAACGGTAATTATTCTGCCAGTTTTATGTAAAGTCTTCTCAACCAATTCCACATCCAGGGGTTTTAGGGTATGCATATCAATCAGTTCTACACTCACCCCCCTCTTTTCCAGTTTTTCTGTAGCGCTAAGAGCTTCGTGTAAAAGGTCTCCTATGGCAATGATAGATATGTCCCTGCCCTCCTTTATCAACTTGCCCTTGCCTATCTCAAAATTCTCTTTCTCATTATAAAAAACAGGGACCGGGTCTCTTGTAAACCTCAGATATACGGGCCCGTAGTATTCGGCAGCACAGGCAACAAGCTTTTTCGTAGCGTTGTAATCTGCCGGCATGATAACTGTCATTCCAGGGATGGTTCTATATATACCCATGTCCTCAATGGCCTGATGGGTAACTCCATCATTTCCGGGTGTTAATCCTCCATGGCTGCATGCAATTTTGACATTCAGGTTGGGATAGCAAATTGATGTTCTTACCTGTTCACACATCCTCATGCTTCCAAACACTGCATATGTACTTACGAATGGAATTTTACCCATTGTGGACAATCCTGCGGCAAATGTTGCCGCATTCTGCTCGGCTATCCCTACATTCACATGCCTTTCCGGAAAGGTTTTTGCAAAATTTGTTGTCTTTGTTGATTTTGATATGTCACAGTCGATCACGAAGATTTTGTCATTTCCCCTGGCCAATTCAACAATAACGTCACCAAAAGCGTCCCTGGTAGCCATCATTTTTTGCACAATAACTACACCTCCCCTCCGAGTTCTCTTTCCGCGGTTTCATATTGTTCTTGATTGGGGCACATACCGTGCCAGTTGCATTCATCCTCCATGTATGAAACACCTTTTCCTTTTACGGTTTTTGCTATTATACAAATCGGCTTTTCCTGAACTTTCTTTATTTTCTCAAAAACATTCAGGATTTCTTCAATGCAGTGACCGTCTATTGTAAATACCTCCCAGCCGAAGGCTTCCCACTTCTGATCTAGCGGCTCGATCGGCATGACTTCCGAGCAAGTGCCATCAATTTGTAGATTATTGTTATCAATTATAGCTATCAGGTTGTCAAGCTTATACTTAGAAGCCAGCATGGCCGCCTCCCATACCATTCCTTCTTGAATCTCCCCATCGCCCAGAATTACAAATACCCTGGAATCAAGATTGTCGAATTTGGCACCGAAAGCCATTCCAGCGCCAACAGACAGCCCATGCCCCAGTGATCCTGTAGTGATATCAATGCCTGGCGTTTTTTTCATGCAAGGATGTCCCTGCAAAATTGACCCCATTTTCCTTAAGGTATAAATCACATCCATGGGGTAAAAACCTTTCATCGCGAGAGCGGCGTAGATTACAGGGCATGCATGCCCCTTTGAGAGGATCACTCTGTCTCTGTCTTTCCATTTTGGTTCAGAGGGTCGTACCTTTAACTCGTTGAAGTATAGTACTGTTACGATATCAGCTGCCGACAAGGAGCCTCCGGGATGCCCCGACTGGGCTTCAAATATCATGGTTATGATATTTGTCCTAAGCTCTCTTGCCTTCTCTTTTAGAAATTTAATTTTTTCTGCATTTTTCATTTTTGTCTCTCCTGGTTGACATTACGTAATACATGGAGGTATTATATATACTACGTAAAACATAGGATGTATGATGTAGTATATTTCTACGCTAAAATGAAAATTCCTTCTTTTTATAAAAAATATTTTTTAAAGTGGCATTGGAAACCATATTTTTGTTACTCAGTGACAAATCTACCAACCACGTTGGCCTGGGACAAGAATGCCTGGTTGGCTTAAGCGTAGCGAAAATCCCAAGTAGGGAAAAGATAAACTGTCGCATAATATTTAACTAACGACAACCTTATGAATAAGATTGACAAACAAATAGTAATAAAGGGAGGTTCACATGACAAAGAAAACTATCGGGTTACTGACTGGAGGGGGTGATGTGCCGGGGTTAAACCCGTGCATGAAAGCCCTGGTTGTGAGCGCGCTGGAAAACGACTACCGGGTGATCGGAATTCGCAGGGGCTGGGCCGGGTTGTTAAACTATAATCTCAATGATCCATCTACCTACCACCATTATGTAAAAAACTTAGCTTATATCGACGTCCGTACCATCGACCGGACGGGCGGCACGTTTCTGCACACTTCACGAACTAACCCGCAGCGGGTTCTTGAGGAAAGCATTCCTGATTTCCTGATAAATTCCAACCTGGGAGAGAAAATTGATAATCAGGGTACCATGGATTTTACCAACCACATTAAGCAGGTTATCGACCACCTGGAGATCGATGTTCTGGTGACCATCGGCGGCGACGACACCCTCAGTTATTCCCTCCGGCTGCATAAAGAAGGTATGCCGGTGATTGCTATCCCGAAAACCATGGACAACGATGTATTTGGAACAGAATACTGCATCGGTTTCTCCACCGCAATAACCCGCAGTGTCGATTTCATTACCAATATGCGCACGGCAGTCGGCTCTCACGAGCGTATCGGCGTCATCGAGCTGTTCGGCCGGAATTCGGGTGAAACAAGCCTGATAACCGCTTATCTGGCCTACGTGGATCGAGCCATTATTTCAGAAGTACCCTTCGATATCGATAGGTTATGCCAATTCTTACAGGAGGACAAGCGGAACAATCCTTCCAATTACGCTATTTTGACCATTTCCGAAGGAGCTCGTATGGAAGGCGGCGATGTTTTCGAAACGGGTAAAGCCGATGCTTACGGCCACCGCAAACTCGGCGGTATCGGTGCCATCGTTTGTGATGAAATAAAAAAAAGGACCGGCCAGGATACGATGTACCAGCAGCTGGCATATTTAATGCGCTCCGGTTCGCCTGATTCACTGGATCGGATGGTGGCGGTTTCATTTGGACATCTAGCTGTACAGCTGATCAACCGCAAGGATTTCGGCAAAATGGTGGCACTGCACGGGGGCAAGTATACCACAGTACCGATAGACATTGTGCTGACCGGTAAAAAGCGGGTGAATGTGCCAAGCTTCTATAATATCGAGACTTACCGCCCCAAGATCAAAGATTTTTTAGGCGTACCCATGTTTTTAAGTTGAGTTCATCTTAACTGCCCCTCCCCCGGCTTGTAAGACACTGAGATAAGAGTTTATAATTATCTCAGTAACACAGGGGCACTGCTTCTGCTGATCATGCTTATTATTGTAAGGTCAACCCGTAAGAAGAAGCCCTGACCCCAATTATTTTGCTGTTAGATTTGCCTTGGCCCTTTCAGCTTTTTTATAGCAGCTTCGAGGCCTTCCAGGGATAGTTCAAACATGGGAAAGATTTCGCGGATTACCTGGATTGTATAATTGCCCAAGCCCCGCTCCCAAAATGGAGCAGGAATAGGATTAAGCCATACAGTGTGGTTAAAATGATTTGCTACGCGCTTTAACCAAGTTATACCTGTTTCGTTATTATGATAGCTGTAATCAATTGCTCCCCCGGGCATGGTCAATTCACTGGGAGCCATACTTGCATCTCCGAGCAGTATTATCTTGTACTCTGGTCCAATCATGCGCAAAAAATCCTCGGTTCGGATAGAATCTCTCAAAAAGCAAGACGGTTCATGATAAAGGTGCTGATAGATACAGTTATGAAAATAGAAAAAACGCAGATCCTTAAAGTGACTGGTTCGATTCATGGCTGTAAACAATTGACTGCACAACCTGCTGTAAGGACTCATTGAGCCGCCTGAATCCATCAGCAGTGCAACTTTTATAGTATTTTTCCGGCTCCTGGCCCAGACTAAGTTCAGCAACCCGCCTTTATCGCTTGTTTTGTTGATCGTCTCTTCTAAATCCAGCTCTTCAAGCGGTCCTTCCACTTTGCTGCTTAGCTGACGCAGCTTGCGCAGGGCAATTTCAAACTGCCGGACTCCAATAATTGCATCAGACCGGTATCCTCTAAAGTTACGCTGGGCTGCCACCTGGACGGCTGATCTGTTCAGCGACTCGCCGCCGATCCTTACACCTGCAGGGTGTTGACCCGAATGACCAAAAGGAGAAGTGCCCCCGGTCCCGATCCACTTGCTGCCGCCATGATGCTCTTCTTTTTGTTCACGCAGGCGTTCTTCAAGCTGTTGACGCAATTCATCAAGATCCCATTCCTCATAAAGGCGGCGCTCTTCAGGTGATAACTTTAAAGCGGGTAGAGCATTTTCAAGCCACTGTAAAACCGATTCCATCAATTCAACCGGGGTTTCCACCCCGCGAAAATAACTGTAAAATGCCATATCGAAACGGTCATAATAGGCTTCGTTTTTTACTAAAACAGCCCTGGCCAGATAATAAAAACCAACCAGGCTTGAATGCGCCATACCCTTTGACAGCGCTTCCACAAACAGCATCCACTCGGTTATCGAGATCGGTATGCGGTAAGCCTTTAACTGGTAAAAGAAGTTTATGAACATCGTATTCTATTGCTCCACCGGATCACCAACTGCGTTGCATTCCAGTAACCGGTTTTACCTCTTTCCCTTCCTGGTGCAACCTCTGTAATACTGTCTCATAATCCTGATCTTTCTTAATCAATACACCGAGAAAAGGCAATTCTTTCCTCACCTGTTCCGGTGTAATACCGCCAACAGTCAAAGCCTGTACCCAATCTAAAAGTTCACTGGTACTGGGCTTTTTCTGTAACCCACCAACCGATCGAAGCCAATAAAAAGTCTCTAAGGCTTCATCAAGCAGTTTGCGCTTAAGTTCAGGGTAATGAACATTTATAATCTGGTTCATCATCTCCGCATCCGGAAATGCTATATAATGGAAGATACAGCGACGCAAAAAAGCATCGGGCAGTTCTTTCTCCGCATTACTGGTTATAACCACTATCGGGCGATGTCGTGCTTCCACCGTTTCTTTTGTTTCGGGAATGTAAAAGTTCATAATATCCAGCTCCCACAACAGGTCATTCGGAAATTCCAGATCAGCTTTATCGATCTCATCAATCAACAAAACAACCTGCTCTGGAGATCTAAAAGCCTCACCGATCCTGCCCATTTTAATATAATAGGAAATATCGGCAACGTTATGATCCCCGAACTGACTGTCGTAAAGCCTTTGAATAGTATCGTAAATATATAAGCCATCTTTAGCCTTTGTAGTCGACTTGATGTTCCATATAAGCAGTTCTTTCTCCAACCCATCAGCAATGCTTTTGGCCAGCATAGTTTTACCTGTACCCGGTTCACCTTTTATCAACAGGGGGCGGCCAAGCGCCACAGCTACATTAACACTGTTTTGAAGCTCCTGGGAAGCAATATAATCACTTGTCCCCCGGAAAGAAAAATCTTTATCACTCAAACCTTGCACCTCCAGAATATTTACTTTGCAAAAACTAATCATTCCAGACCCAGGTATTGTCAATCAAACTATAATCCGAAAGCTTAGCTCTATTTATTATTGTAGTATCCTTAATCGGCTCACCCATGGTCCAGTAATAATGGTCATCAATTATGCGGCCGTATTATCTTGTATTCTAAAATCCACTTCCTGGTCAATACTTCTACTTCAAACATAGTATCAAATATTTCTCCGTTTAAAAACTCATCTCGCATCTTACCATTAAAACTTTCGTGGTTGATAGGTAGTCTTTCCTTAACATCGCCGTTATCCGCCGGTAAACATAGCGACCATTTAAGTTAGTTTACAATTTTTCTGACTAACTTAAAATCTGGACTGGTTTTCGGGGGGCAGGTTAACATATCCTGGATTACTCATAAATTATATTTCTCAAAATAAAGGAATATTTTGATTTGGCATCGTATTTAGGTACAACCAATTTCAGAAAGGAGGAAAAGCAATGTCTAAAGAAATCAATGTTCGGTGGGGGTGGCTCAAAGGAATGTACGTTTACACCATCGTTGGCGCCGGTGGATTCGGATTGGGAATAATTCTCATGCCTAATGTCATGCGCTCTATATTCGGTTGGCCTGGTCAAGATCCAATCGTTTTAGGTGTTACTGGTAGCGTCTATCTATCATTTGCTCTTCTATCAATATTGGGGCTACGGTCTCCTCTCAAATTTGTGCCGGTTCTGCTCCTACAGCTGAGCTACAAGGTGGTCTGGTTTATTGGTGTAATAATTCCTATTCTGGTTGCGGGGACTTTTCCGGCTCACGCCATATTGCTTGTCGTGATATTCTTGAGCTATATTATCGGAGACCTTATAGCAATACCTTTCCCATATGTCTTTGCGAAGCAATCAGATCAGTAGCTCAAATTGAAATCTCAAGCTGCGAGTGCTCCCGAGACACAGAACGTTTTTTTAAATTACAGTCATTCCAGATTTCATATAACCAGGCGCTCCAGCCGACCGCGCAAACACAGAGGGACGGTTCTTCTGTGTTGCTCCATTTTTAGTCGTATGAATAAGTGTTGCAGATAAATCGATATTTCATAAGCATTTAAAGCAATTTGTGTTGGGTGGTCATCATTTTAGAGTAATAGAATCTGACGTGACGGGTTTATGAAATGCAAATGAAAAGTTTACTGCAAAAGCATAAGTCTAATATAGCTC
>Ga0114946_10002992_pt1 | contig 11531 bp, 12 predicted proteins | sample WalLakDeSediment_FD_88676 | JGI IMG/M metagenome (GOLD analysis project Ga0114946, IMG submission 88676) | Lake sediment microbial communities from Walker lake, Nevada to study Microbial Dark Matter (Phase II) - Walker Lake 11/02/13 Deep Sediment | ecosystem: Environmental > Aquatic >...
CTACAAGTTTCGGCGACACCGCCCTCGGCGAAAAGGCCAAGCGAGGCGGCGCGAGGACTTTCACCACGGGCTGCTAGGAGCCGAAACGCAGTTGTACCGGGCGTACTACAAGTTTCGGCGACAACGCCCTCGTCGGAAAGACCAAGCGAGGCGGCGTGAGGGATTGCGCCACGGGCTGCTAGGAGCATCAGGGTATACTGCGACGCCGCATGGCGTCCTACGATCTCATCCTCGTTGGCACGAGCTTCGCCGCGTCATTCTTCTTGCAAGAATACCTGCGCCAGGCCAAGCCCAACGCCAAGATCCTCGTGCTCGAGCGTGGCCGTCGGCGGCCGCACTCGGACCTCGTGCAGATGCGCTTTGACCTGCGCAAGATCGGCAACCGCACGTTCAAGCGCGACGGCAAGAAGCCGTGGTGGTACGCGCCGACCTTCGGCGGGACCTCGAACATGTGGTACGGCAACACCCCGCGGATGCTGCCCGAGGACTTCGAGCTCCACCGCCGCTACGGCCAAGGCGTGGACTGGCCCCTGAGCTACGACGAGCTCGAGCCCTACTACTGCGACGCCGAGGCGCTGATGACCATCGCCGGGCCCAGCGACCACACGCCGTTCCCACGCAGCCGGCCCTACCCCCACGCGGCCCATCCGCTGAGCAACCCCGAGAAGCTCCTCGCCGAGACCCACGGCGAGGATTTTTATGCGTGCCCGACCGCCCGGGCTCATCACGCGCCTCGACCGGGGATCGCGACCGATCGCGCGCCGTGCTGCGCGAGCTTCGTCTGCAATTTTTGTCCGATCGACTCCAAGTTCACCGTTCAAAACGGCCTCGCGCACCTCTACGACGATCCCCGCGTGACCTTGACGCTCGGCGCGGTGGTCCAAGCCGTGAGCTCGACCAACGGCGTGGCGACTGGCGTCGAGTGGCTGCAAGAGCAGCCCGAGGCCCACGGGACCGCGGCGGCGATCAAGTCACGCAAGGACAAGTCGGCCCGCGGGGAGCTCGTCGCGCTCGGGGCCAACGCGCTCTTCAACCCGCACATCCTGCTCCGCTCGGACCTCGACGACGGCGTCGTCGGCCGCTACCTCCACGAGCAGATCGGGATCCCGGCGTTCATCCACTTCGATGGGGTCGAGGGCTTCAACGGCGGGACCAGCTGCACGGGCCATCACTACCGGTTCGCGCGGGGCGAGGTTCGGCGCGAGCGGGCGGCGATGCTGCTCGAGACCTTCACGCGGATCTGGCTGCGCATGGTCTCGGGCAAGTGGCGCGACAACATGCGGGTCACCGGCGTCATCGAAGACATCCCGCAGGCCGAGAACCGCGTCACCGTCGACCCGAGCGATCCAACCCAGCCGCTGACCACCTACAGCACCCACGGCGCCTACGCCCAAGCGTCCATCGACCGCTTCGCCGAGGACCTCGAGCTCATGTTCAAGGACCTCCCGATCGACAAGATCGTCGTTGGCAAGCCCCGCGCGAGCGAGGGCCACATCCTCGGCACCGCGCGCATGGGCAACGACCCCGCGACCAGCGTGGTCGACGGCGACCAGATCCACCACAAGCTGCGCAACCTCTACGTGCTCGGTGGCAGCAGCTTCGTGACCGGCTCCGTCGCCAACCCCTCACTCACGATCGCCGCGCTCTCGCTCCGCTCGGGCCGACGGCTGTTCTCCTGAGAGTCACCCTCATGCCCCAGCCCACGCGACGAACCTTCCTCGAGCTCACGGCCGCCGGCGCGGCGCTCGCCGCGACCGGTGGCATCGCGTGGTGGGTCACCCAGCGCGGCCCGCTGCGCCGCGTCGACCTCGACGTGCCCGCGCAGGGCGAGCTTCCGGAGCCGCCCCCGCCGTTGAGCGAGACCGGCGTCGCGCTCGCGGCGATGCTCGTCGACAAGCTCGACACGCTCAAACTACCCGAGACCACGGTCGCCCGGTGGGTCCACCGCTACGAGGAGCACAAGGGGCCGTGGACCCGTAAGAAGGTCTCGCGGAAGGTTTTACAGAATTTCCTGCTGTCGACGGACTTCTTCCCGGCCGCCGACGAGGACAAGCCCCTGCGCTTCGTCGCCTACTATGACCCCTACATTAGCGTCTGTTACAACCCGCTGCGCCGCGCCGGTTGACGCCCAACGGCACAGCGCCCAGGCCAGCAGCGCGCCCAGGATCAAGCCGAGGGCCCCGACCAAGCACGCGTCGCGGAGCCGTCGCGCCGGCGGCCGCTCGCACAGCTCCGAGAGCGCGCGGACGAGCGCGTGCATGTCTTCGTGACGGTCGCGCGGGTCGACGGCCAGGCCCTGCTCGAGGATTGCGCGCAGTCGGCGGGGGATCTTGGGTAGCGCCTCCCGCGTCCGCCGCTCGCGGCGCTCGATCGACGCGAGCAGCTGTTCACGGGCCTCACCGACGAAGGGCGTGGCCCCGTAGAGCAGCTCCCACAGTGATACACAAAACGAGAACTGATCGGAGCGCGGGTCACTAGGGCCCCCGCGGAGCCGCTCGGGGGCCATGAACGCGAGGGTCCCGAGCTTGTGGTAGCGCTGGGCCTGATCACCCTTGGCCGTGTACTTCGCGATCACTTGGGCGAGGCCAAAGTCGGCGACGCGGACCCGACCATCGTCGCCAACCAAGACGTTGCCAGGCTTGAAATCGCCGTGCACGACGCCCTGGTCGTGGGCGGCGGCGAGCCCGGAGCCGGCCGCGACGTAGATCCCGACGGCCTCCTGCCAGCTTCCGCACTCGCTGAAATACTCGTAGGCTGAGCAACCTATGACGAACTCCATCACATAGAAAACCTCATCCCCGTAGCGCCCGGTCTCGTGGACCGTCACCACATTGGGGTGCGAGAGCCTGGCCAGCAGCTGCGCTTCGCGAAGCAGCGCCGCGCCCGCCTCGGCACCGAGGGTCTTGCACACTTTGAGCGCCACGGTCCGGCTCAGCTCTGGGTCCCGGACCTCGAACACCAGGCCCACGCCGCCGATCCCGACCAATTTGATCCCATCAAAACGACCGATTTTATGTAATTTCGCCGTCGGATTGAACACTTGTCCATCCCTGGCCAAGCGTACGTCACTGGCCAACTGTTCCCAGTGGGGAGGTAGGTGATCGGATCCACGGCTTTGCGACTGAGAGCTCGACGACGAATTCATGATCTAATTCGTGGCCGTTTGTACAAATCGCGAAAGACCTGCGCGTTTACGCGCGGGCGGGTGAGCTTGACCCGCGCGAGGGTCGATGGCCGACACTGGCGGCTCACGCCTGGTCTTCGGTACAGGTGCCAATCACACGCTTGGTGTATCCTGTAAGCGCATGAACCTGGATGAACTGCGGTACGCCGCCCGCTCCCGCGCTCCCGATGCATGGGAGGCGCTGGGCCGCGCGCTGTCCGAAGAGCTGCACCGGTTCTTCTCCCACTCCTTCGACAGGCCCTCCGCCGAAGACCTGGCCCAGGCTACGGTCTTGATCATCTTGCGCAAGTTCGACGAGTTCGAGCCCGAGGGGCCCCACTCGTTTCGCAACTGGGTGCTGGCGATCGCCGGTCGCAAGGGGCGCGCCCGGGTCCACGCGCCCCGTCGCGATGCCGCCCAGCGAGGCAAGCTGCGGGCGAAGCTCCCTCCGAGCCCGCCGACGAGCCCAAGCTCGCTGGTGCTTCGCCACGAGCAGCTCGAGATCATCGCCGACAGCCTCCCCGAGTTGCGGGACACCCACCGGCGCGCGCTCGAGAGCGAGCTCGCGGGCAACGATTATAGCAGCCTCGCGGCGACCGAAGGCATTACCGTCACCAGCGCTCGGGTCCGTCGGCATCGCGCGATCCAAAGCTTGCGCCAGATCGTCGCGGCCCGTCGAGCAACGCCCCGGTGAAACTACGCAAAAAGTAATGAAAAAGTGGAACGCGTTCGCCGCATCGTGGATATTGATTGATGCCGCTCTCGCACTTTGAACCCATCCTCCACCAAGCCGAGCGACGCGCAATCGTAGCTGTTCTACGCGCGCACCCGGAGTGGACCCTTGGCCAGCTCTACAGCCAGCTCGAATGTGACGCCCCGCGAGCAGCCGTGCTCCGCAAGCTGACCTTCGGCGAGCTCCTCGCCGGGCCCAAGCCCGAGCACCTCGAGCGGATCGCTCCGGCCAAAGACGGCGGCCCGGCGATCGATCGCAAGCGCCTCGAGCTCGCCAAGCAGCTCGGCGGGCCCGAGTTTGATCGGATCCTCCACGCCGTGTTGATCGAGGCCGGCGGTCAGGCCGTCGCCGCGAGCTACCTGCGGGTCCGCGCCGGCGGCCCCCGTTGGAAGCTGCAAGCCTCGCTGCGCCGGCTAGTCGACGCTGGCGCCGTCGAGCGCAGCGGGACCACCAGCTCGACCCGCTATCGCGCGACCGCGACGGCCCGCGCGCGAGCCGGGCAATGATCCGCCCCGTCAATCATCGATCGTCGGCCCCGCCGAACCCAGAAATGGCCGCAGCAGGATGAACGAATACGCCAGGGCATTTGGCAAGCACGTCCGCAGCCTCCGCCGCGCGCGCGGGGTGACGCAGGACATCCTCGCCCAGCGCAGCGGCGTGTCCGCCGACACCATTCGCAGGATCGAGCACGGCAGCTTCTCGGCCAGCATCGACACCTTGCGTAAGCTGTGCGGCGGGCTCGGTCTCCAACCCAGCACCTTGTTCGAGAGCTTCGAGCTCGGCCGCAGCGATGAGCAACGCGAGCTGCTCGATCTGATCTCGAGCCGCAGCCCCGAGCAGCTGACCATGCTCGCTCGGATCGTGCGATCGCTGCTCGACGAGCTCGACGGGCTGTGCGCCGCGAACCACACCGACGCTCGCGCTGACGAGGAGCGCCCGCGCGTCCGACCGCTCGCGCCCGACCGCTCCTCCTGATCACGCGGTCGTGATCACGCGGCCTTGCGAGCGGCGCGGAGCGTGTCGCGGCGCCGCGCGATCAAGCCGTAGAGGAACATGCCGAGGACCATGGCCGCGAAGAAGACCAACACCGGGCCCGCGGCCCCCGTCGCCGCCACGATCGCGGGCCCCGGGCAGTAGCCCGCGATCCCCCAGCCGACCCCAAACAAGACCGCGCCGCCGACCAGCTTGCTGTCGATGTCGCGCTTGGTCGGCCAGTGGAACTGGTCGGCGAGCCGGGGCGAGCTCTTGCCTTGGAGCCAGCGTGAGACCGGCGCGTAGACCAGGATCGCGCCGCCCATGACCAGCGCGAGGCTTGGATCCCAGTCGCCGAACAGATCGAGGAAGTTCAGGACCTTGTTGGGGTCGGTCATCCCCGCGAGCCCGAGGCCAAGAGCGAACAACAGGCCCGCGATCCCGGCGACGAGGTGCTGGCGCTTGCGCGGTTGGGCGTGAGTCATCCCGCACCTCCCGCCCCAACCCAGGGCCCGAGCACGTGGCGCGTGACGCCAGTGGTGAGCATCGCCGCGCCCATGAAGATGACCGTGGCGGTGAGCGAGCGGGTCGAGAGCCGCGAGAGCCCGCAGACCCCGTGGCCGCTGGTGCAGCCCCCGCCCATGCGGGTGCCAAAGCCGACCAGCAAGCCGGCCACGGCCAGCAAGGGCAGCGAGTCGATCGCGGCGCCCGGGACGGTGGCCGGAGCGAAGATCAGCAGGCCCACGCCACCGAGCACCATCCCCAGCAAGAACACGCCGCGCCAGGACCAGCCTTCGGCGGCTTCGAGCAAGCCGCCGAGGATCCCGCTGATGCCCGCGATCCTGCCGTTGAACACGAGCAGCAACGCGGCGGCGAGGCCGATGAGCATCCCGCCGAGGGTCGATGCGATGGGGGTGAAGTCGGTGTGCATGCTTGGCCCACGCAATACAAACCCCGTGCCACCGGTGCGATGCCCCCCGAGCCCCGTGAGCGGCGGTTCCCGACGCGCACGCGGGCACGCGTCGCACCCCGAGAAACACCCGCGAAACGTTCGCAGCTACATGCAGGCCGCGGCCTGCTCCTCACAGCCCTGCGGCTTGGGCAGGAACAGGCCGAGCCCGATGCAGCCGATGCAATCCTCGGTGGTGAAGTCGGTCAGCGAGCACTGCTCCTTCTCGATGCACAGCTGGCCGAGACACAGCAGCAGCGAGCCGGCCTTTTGGACCTCTTCTTGATCGAAGCCCTCGCCGCAGGCTTGGACGCACTCGAGGCCGAGATCGCCCAGGCACATGAACACGCAGTCCAGCATCTCGCGGCAAGTTGGCGGCGGCAGGTCCTCGCCGGTCTCGGTCTCGTCGGGCACGAAGCCGCCGTCGTCCTCGGTCTCGGTCTCGGTCTCGGTCGCGCCGACCTCGTCATCGGCGGCGGTCTCGGTTGCGAGCGGACCGGTCTCGCCGGACTCCGTCTCATCCCCGCCAACGCCGGGATCTTTTTCACAGCCGAACACCACTAGCGAGAGAGCGCCAACGAGGAGGACGAGGCAAGGCCGACGCATGCGCGGAGCTTAGCGCGATCGATCCGGCGCCCAGTGTACAAGCGAACAGGATCCGCGTGAGCCAGCGCGGCCCAGCCGTCCGTGCATACAGCGGATCGCGCGACGACCTTCGAGGTCCGGGTCGGCTTGCGTTCGTGCGGGGTGTGATACGTTGCGCGGACCGTGAAGCCCTGCCCCTTCTGCGGAGAATCTATCCAACCTGCGGCCGTGAAGTGTCGGTTCTGCGGGGAGTGGCTCGATCCGAGCCAGCGTCCTGCGTTGTCTGGACCCGACATCGCTGCGCTGACCCAGCACATCGCTGGCGAGGTCGCGCGCCAAGTCGCGTCGCAAGTCGGGCTTCAGGCCGTCGCGCCCGCCGTCGCGGAGCACCTGAACTCGCCGCCGCGCCGCCGCTCCTCGACCCGCGACATCCCGAGCGATCCGCACGCTGCCGGCGTCATTGCGCCAGACACCGCCGGCCGCGCCGCGGGCAGCGTGGTGTTTGAGCCACGCTCGAACATGCAGCCAAACGTCGCCCCTGCCTATGAGGCGCCGGGCCCGTTCCCCGGCCTCGCAGACCCGCACACCGAGGCCCTCGGCGAGCAGGCGCGCGTACTCGGCCAGCCCGCGCCGCGCCGCGCTCGCTGGCAGCCCGGTGGTGACGAGGGCCCGACGTGGGAGCCACCCACGAGCGCGGAGCCCTCGCATGCCGTCGAGGCCGGCCAGCCCCCGCCGACCACGAGCGACGCGGTCTGGCAAGCCCCAGCGTGGTTGCGGACCGACGAACCCGCGGCTCCCGAGCCCCAGCCGGCCGAGCCGACCTGGGCCCCGCCAGCCAGCCAAGCGCCCGCTTGGACCGCGCCGAGCACCATCGAGAGCCCGGTTTGGAGCCCCGCACCCGATCCGCGCCCGCGCCCGCGGATCCCCGAGCTGAGCCTCGAGCCCGCGAGCCGGCCGAGCCCGGCTGTCAACGCTGGGTTCGACGCTGGGTTGGCCGAGATCGGCGACGACGAATTTGACGACGGACCAGCCGTCGAGCCGGTCGCGACCAAGCCCGCGCCCAAGCCCAAGCCCGCGCCCAAGCCCAAGCGCGGCAAGCCCAAGCCTGCTGCTTCAGTCGCGACTCCAGCCCAGCCCAGCTCGCCCGATCACGACGACGACGACGACGACTTCGACGACGACGACGACGACGACGACGACGACTTCGACGACGAGAGCCACTCGAGCATGTCGATGAACGATCTCGGCGGCATCTCGGTCGCCGAGATGAGCGTCCCGCCGCAGCCGCGCAAGCTCCCGTGGATCCCGATCACTGCCGTCGCTGGCGCGCTCGTGCTGGTCGTCGGCTTCATGTTCCGAGACACCCTGCTCGGCAGCGGTTCGGACACCGACGAGCTCAGCGACACCGACGCGTCCGTCGACGAAGTCGAACAAGCTCCAGCGGAGCCGGAGCCGCCCCCGCCGGACCTCGCGCCCGTCGAAGTCGAGCCGCCCCCGCCGGCCATCGATCCGGCCGTGCTCGACGAGCAGATCGCCGAGGCGACGAGCCTGGTCGACAAGAAGAAGCAGACCGACGCGCGCGTGATCCTCGACGCGATCCTCGAGGAGATGCCCGATGAGCCCCGCGCGCTGGCGCTGCTCTCGCTGATCCACCTCGAGAAGGGCAGCTACGATGACGCGCTGACGACGGCGAATCGCTGCGTCGACGCCAACGCCGAACAAGCGCTGTGTTGGATCTCGATCGGGGTCGTCGAGCAACACAACAAGAACCTCGAACGCGCGCTCGAGGGCTACCGCAAATACCTCGAGCTCGCGCCCAAAGGTCGCTTCGCCAAGAGCGCAAAAGTCGAGGCGCAGCGCTTGTCCGCGAAGCTCGAAGGCTGAGCACGCTTGCCACAGGCGCACGTGTGACGTTTGAGTAACGAGTCGGCGCCTGGCTTGACCCTCCGACCGACGCGGTCGAGCCTTCTTTGCGAGTGGGGAGCAAAAAAGCTTTGGGCCTCGGGCTCATCGATCCACGGCTGAGCAGCGAAGACGGCTTCACCGGCATTCAGCGGCGGTTCGTCGATCTGGTCCTGCAAGAGCGGTGGTTCCTCGTCATCTTGTCCGCCTGCTTCGCCGTCGCCGGCGTGACCTACGACCAACCCCACATCGCGATGTGGGTCGGCTTCGTGTTCGCCGGCTACGCCGTCATCGCCAACGACAGCATCCAGACCATCGGGACCTTCATCGCCTCGAACAGGCAGCGGCCCTGGTGGGTGTTGTGGCTGTTCATCGGCGGCGTGATGCTCGCGACGGTCGCCTACTCGTTCTTCACCCACGGCGGCGACGTGACCTACGGGCGGCTGTCGTCCAAGGGCTTCGCCGAAGCCCCGAAGAGCTTCGCGTACCTGCAGATCACCGGTCCGTTGTTCTTGCTGATCCTGACCCGCTTGCGGATGCCGGTCTCGACCACCTTCTTGCTGCTGACCAGCTTCGCTACCGATCCGGGCGGGGTCGGCAAGGTCATGAGCAAGAGCATCAGCGGCTACGTGCTCGCGTTCACCGTGGCGATCACGCTTTGGCTCGTGCTCGGGCGCGTGATGGATCGCCGGTTCAAGGGCGAGCCCCACCGGGCCTGGCACGTCGGCCAGTGGATCGCTACCACCTTCTTGTGGGCGATGTGGCTGATGCAGGACGCGGCCAACGTCGCCGTGTTCCTCCCGCGCAAGCTCTCTGGCCTGGAGTTCGCCGTGTTCGCCGGGGTCTTGTTCGCCGGCTTGGGGATCTTGTTCAGGCTCCGGGGCGACAAGATCCAGCAGGTCGTCGAGGAGAAGGCCTCGGTCGTCGACGTCCGTCACGCGACGGTGATCGACCTGACCTACGGCGGGATCTTGTGGGTGTTCAAGGTCATCTCGAACATCCCGATGAGCACGACTTGGGTGTTCATCGGGCTCCTCGCCGGGCGCGAGATCGCGATCAACGTGACCCGTGCCAAGCAGGAGCGACGACCCCGGCGAGAGATCGCCCGCCTGATCGTCCGCGACCTCGCCTTCGTGACGCTCGGCCTGGTGATCTCCTTGATCATCGCGGTGATGGTCAATCCTCGCCTGGCCGAGAACCTGTTTCACTGACCTCGGCGTCGGCCTCGGCGTCGGCCTCGACCTCGACCGGCGCGAGGCCGTCCACGAGATCGAGCGCGGCTTCGCGAGCGGCGTCGACGAAGGGCATGAGCACGTGGGTGCAGCCGGCCTCGCGCAGGGCCTCGGCGTCGGCCTCGTTGTGCGCGGTCACGGCCGTACGCCCGGCGTAGCCCTGGTCCGCGAGCGCCGCGAGCAACACCAAGTTGAGCGGGCGCTGCGGCATCGTGCTCACCACCCACTTCGCCTCTTGCAAGGGCAACAGCGCCGCGAGCTCGGGATCCTCGGCGTCGCCGTAGTGCACGGCGTAGCCCTGTTGATGCCACGAGTGCACGGCCTCCGGATCGAAGTCGACGCCCAGCACGCTGAGCCCCCGCTCGCGCAGCCCTTGGGCGAGCTTGTCCCCGTAGCGGCCCAGGCCAAACACGATCACGTCGGTGGTGCCGGTCTCGCTCGGCTGGTCCTCGGCTTGCTCACGGTGCGGCACCGTGCGCTCGAAGATCGAGAGAAACGGCGCGAGCCGCTCGTAGATCGGGCGCGAGAACAAGATGAGGTAGGTCGACAGGCCGATCGTGATCAGCCCGACGAGGGTGATCAGCGCGACGACCTCCTCGTCGATGTGGCCGAGGCCCGCGCCGAGGGCCGCGAGCACCAGCGAGAACTCGCTGATCTGCGCGACCGTGAGCCCCGCCAAGAAGCCCGTGCGCTTGCGGTAGCCGAGCCCGCCCATGATCACCATCACGATCAGCGGGTTGCCGATCAGCACGAACGCCGAGAGCACCACCGCCCGCCCGACTTGGGCGCCGAGCAGGCCCATCTCGAGGTTCGAGCCCAGCGCGACGAAGAAGAACAGCAGCAAGAAGTCGCGCAGGCTGACGAGGCGCGCGCCGATCGACTCGCGAAACGGCGTGGACGCCAACGAGACCCCGCCCAGGAACGCGCCGACCTCGGCGCTAAACCCCAGGCCCTCGCCGAGCGATCCCAGCGCGACCGCCCAAGCGATCGCAAACAGCACGAGCAGCTCTTGCGAGCGCGCGAGCTGCTGCAAGAGCGCTGGGAGCACGAACCGCGCGAGCAGCCCTAGGCCCACGAGCATGCCCAACCCCTTGGTCAGGACCATGAGCAGATCCCAGCCGATCCCAGCCTCGCCCGCCTCGCCACCAAACGCCGAGAGCACGATCATCACGAGCACGACCACGATGTCCTGGACGATCAGGAAGCCGACGGCGATCCGGCCGTGGAGCGAGTCGATCTCGCGCTTGTCCGAGAGCAGCTTGACGATGATGATCGTGCTCGAGAAGGTCAACGCGACCGCGACATAGGTCGCGGCGACCGGCTCCAAGCCCAGGGCGAGCGCGAGCAAGAACCCGCCGATCGAGGTGAACGCGACCTGGCCGAGGCCGGTCGCCAACGCGACCGCGCCCATCTTGCGCACGAGCCTAAAGTCGAGCTTGAGCCCGACGACAAACAGCAACAGCGCGATGCCGAGCTCGGCGAGCAACGCGACCTGCTCGCGGACCTGCGTCCAGCCGAGCACCGCCGGCCCGACCAAGATGCCGACGGCGATGAACGAGACGATCAGCGGCTGACGCAGGCGCGTGGCCAAGCCGCCGAGCAGCGCGGCCAAGAACAGCAGCGCGGCCAGCTCATGAAAGGCGTGTTCAAATGGGGGGATCATGATGATTGGCGCCGACCGGTCGCCGCTATCAGCGCCAATACGCGGATAGCAGCGCCCGCGCACCTACTAACATTTGATCGGGTCGTCGGCGAACAAGAACACCCCGCTGTGCACGGGCCGGCTCGTCGCCGGACCCTCGCCGACGTTCTCCCCGGTCACGACCATGCGCTTGGACGAGCCCCCGTCGAGGTTGGTCGCCGTGACGCAGCCTAGCTCGAGCAGCAGCGCGCCAAGCTCGGTCAGGGTCATGCCTAGCAGCCCGTGGTGGAAGTCCTCGTGGCGCCTCGCGCCGGAATTTTCGTCGAGGGCTAGGAGCCGAAACGCAGTTGTAC
>Ga0114946_10002994_pt1 | contig 11530 bp, 5 predicted proteins | sample WalLakDeSediment_FD_88676 | JGI IMG/M metagenome (GOLD analysis project Ga0114946, IMG submission 88676) | Lake sediment microbial communities from Walker lake, Nevada to study Microbial Dark Matter (Phase II) - Walker Lake 11/02/13 Deep Sediment | ecosystem: Environmental > Aquatic > Freshwater...
GGCGCGACCGTCGGCGTGACGCGAAACGCCAGCAGCAAAATGTACAGCATCGAAAAACCTAGCCAGGCGCTGGGGGCAAAGACGTAAAAAGCGGCCGTGCTGCCTTCTTCCAGCTGGCTCAGCGCCGCCGTATTTTGTAACGCCTCAAAAAAGCCAAGCTGGAAGGCGATCGTCGTCATCATGCCCAGCCCAAAGAGCGCGGCCAGCGCGCCCCGTGCGCGCTGGGTCATGAACCAGGCCGGCGGCGCCCAACGGCCGTCGCCGGCGGCGGCCGGGTGCAGCTTGCGAATGAGGTAGACCCCCATGCAGAATGCCAGGTAGAGGCCGGCCAACAGCAGCGCGTTGCCGCCTGACGGCGCGGCTAGACGCTGCGCCAGAGTGGTTAACCAGGCCAAAACCATTACCAGCGTAACGGCATCGACCGCTACGGGCAGGAATACGGGTAGGACAGAGTTTTTGGATTGTGTGGCGACTTGCATTGTTAAACTCACTTGAGCAAAGTGTACGGTAACCGCGGATGAGCCTAAATGGGTATTTGCATCTGCTTATCCGCGCGGATTGGTCGATTATATAGCATTTCGGAATGCGTGCGCAGGCTCCGCTGGTTACGGTTGATACTGGCTTAACCCACCCGGTGTGGCGAACCAGACAGTTCCGTTGGGCTCAACCAGGACGTGCATAACGGCGTTGTCGGCCAGACCGTCGCGGGTGGTCAGGGTGCTCCAATCCCGGCCGTTAAACGCGACCGCCCCATTGGCGGCGCCGATCCACACCGTCAAGTTGGGCGCCAGCGCCAGCGCCGTGATGGCGTCGGCCGTTACCAGATCGCGCTTCAGCGGCGTGCGGCGAATCGTAGTGCCCGCGGTGTAGCTTAGCCAATCCTGGCGCGCGTTCACGAACCAAACCTCCCCGCCCGGTGCGGTTGCCAGCACGCGCACCGGCGCCCCTTCCCAGCGCGCCTGCGGCGCCTGGCCCAGCCCGGCGCGGTAGATGGCGCCCTGATCTTCGGAACCGAACCAGACCCCGCCGCTGGCGTCGCTGCGCGCCGTCAGGACCGTAATCCCTTCTTGTAGCTCGCTGAAGGTGCACTGCGCGCTGTTGAGACCCGCTACGCCCACAATCCCCGCGGCGCTGCCCAGCCAGGCCGCGCCGTCGCGGCTGAAGCCCAGGCCGCGCAGGGGCGCCGTCAGCGCCGGACTGGGCGCGTAGAGCGTCCAGCGCACGCCGTCCAGCCGCGCCGCGCCGCCGCCCTGTGTGCCCACCCATAGGTCGTTGTTGGGCGCGTTGAAAACGGCCGTTACGGGCAGCGCCTGCCCCTGCCACTGGCTGGGGCGGTCCCCGGCAAAGCCGCGCCCGGTAAAGAGCCCTATGCCTCCCACGGAGGTTCCCAGCACGATGGCGCCATCCGCGCGCACCTGCATGCGCTGCACGCTGCCCCACCAGCCCGGCGGCTGCGGCGGTGCGTAAAAAGTCTCCCAGCTCCCGTCCTGGCCGCGCGCCGCGCCCTGCTCCGCGCCGACCCACAGGCTGCCGTCCGGCGCGAATTCCAGCGCAAAAATGTGGCGCACGAACGGTATGGGAACGGGTTGCGACGCCCAGGCGCGCCCATTCCAGCGATAAAGTCCGTCCGCGGCCCCCACCCACAGCGCGCCGTCGGGGCTTGTGCGTATGATCTGCGGGTTGGCCGGCTCCGGGAAGGCGTCCACGACCGTTCCCAGGCCGCCGTGGCCCACGTCACGCACAAACAGCCCCTGCCCATTGGCGGCGCCGATCCACAGCCGTTCGTCCGGCCCCCAGGCCAGCGCGCTGATGGGGAAGGGCTGCATGCCCGGTAACTGCCACGTCCAGCCGCGCGTGGCCGGGTCGTAAAAGCCAAAGAACAGTTCGCGCGTGTCCCGGTGCTCGCCCGCGACCCACAAACGGCCGTCGGGGTCAAACGTCGCCGCGCTGAGGGCGGCGTCGGTGGGCGGGGTGGACACCGAGAGCCAGCGCTGGCCGTTGTATACGCGCAGCCCCTCACCGAAGTTGGCGGTGGCTACCCACAGGCTGCCGTCCGGCGCCGTGAGCAGCCGGCTCAGCCGGGATGGACCGGGGCCATGCGCGGCGCTGCCATAGTCGATCCAGCGCCGGCCATCATATTGCGCCAGCCCTTTTTCCGTGATGGCCCATACGCTGTCGAAGGCGTAAGCCAGCGCGCGCACCTCGCGCCCCAGCGGCCCCTCGGCGGGGTCAAAGGCGCTCCACTGGCCGTTGGCGTACCGGTTTAGCCCGTTGGCCGTTCCCAGCCAGACGGCGCCGTCCGGCGTAGCCAGGATGGTGCCCACCGCGTTGTTGGTGAGGGCGACGCTGCCCTGGGCGCTGTTGGGATGCGGTCGCCAGCGTGCGCCGTCGAAGAAGGTGAAATCGATTTCTTGGGCATCGCCGCTGGTTGCGGCCCACACCGTCCCGTCGGCGGCGCGCGTAACGGCCGTCACGTCATTGGCCGGTAGGCCGTCGGCGGTGGTGAAGCGCCGCCAGCGCGTCCCGTTAAAATGGGCGACGCCTTCAGGCGTGGCGGCCCACACGCCGTCGTCCGCGGCGGTGATGGCGCGCACGGCCGTATCCAACGCCGGGTCCACAGGCAGCAGCCGCCGCGCGGCCAGCCGCGCGGCCAGCCGCTCGTCCAGCAGGCGCGCCACGCGGCCTTCCGTTATGGCCCATACCGTCCCGTTGGGCGCGATGGCAAGCTGGGTGAGGGCGTCAGGCGTCATCATAATCCAGCGGTCGGCCAGCCGCAGCGCCAGCCCGCCGGCCGTGCCCGCCCACAGCCGGCCCTCGGCGTCCAGCGCCAGCGCATGCGCCTCGTTGTGCGGCAAGCCGTCGACCGTCGTCTCGTGGCGCCAGGCGGCGCCGTCATAGCGGCCGATGCCGTTGTCGGTGGCGAACCAGAATACGCCCGCGGCGTCGACCAGGCCGTCGCTGATGGTGCGGCTGGGGGGCGCGGCCACGTCACAGCGCAGCGTGCGCCAGAGGCCATCCGCCCCACGGCGGCTCAGCCCCTGCAGTGGATTGGTGAAGGCGGCCCACAGTGCGCCATCCGGCCCCTGCGCCAGCGCGCGCACGTCGTCGTCCGCCAGCCCGTTAGCGCGCGTGACCGTTTGCCAGGCGCCGTCAAAACGGCCGACGCCGGCATCCGTGGCGGCCCACAGCGCATCCGGAGTTTGCAGGAGGGCGTGAAAGGCGTGGGAGGGCAGTGCGGAGGGCGGCGTGAGGGTTTCCCAAGCGCGGTCTTTGAAATGGGCAATGCCCTGCCCCGTACCGGCCCACAGGTCGCCGCGCGCGTCCAGCAGCAGGGCGTGTACCTGGGCGCTGGGCAGCGCGTCCAGCGCGCTAAAGGCGGCGAGGATGCTGTTTGTGCGGGGATCAAACTGCATCAGCCCGCCTCCCGCAGCGCCAAAGCCGATCCAGAGCGCGCCGTTGGGGGCGGGGTGCAGCCGCGCCACGGGCAGCGCATTGCGCGGTGGGGGCAGCGTGAAGCGCGTCCAGGCGTCGCCGTCGAAGCGGATGAGGCCGGCGTCGCCGCCGACCCACAGTTCGCCGTTGGGCATGACGGTGAGCGCGCGCACGTCGTCGCTGCTCAGGCCGGCGTCGGTGGTGAAGGTTTGCCAGGTACGGCCGTCGTAACGGCTGACGCCCGTAGCGGTTCCCACCCATAGGTCGTTGTTGGGAGCCAGCGCCAGGACGCGCGCCGCGCCGGCGGGCAAGGGGGCCAGCAGACCGCTGCCGCTAAAGGTGCGCCAACGCCGTCCGTCGTAGCGGCTCAGCCCGGCCGGGGTAGCGGCCCACACGTCGCCGCGCCGGTCAATGAGCAAATCAGTGATGCTGTCCGCAGCCAGGCCGTCGGCGGTGGTGAAGGTTTGCCAGGCGCGGCCGTCGTAGCGATTGACGCCGCCCGCGGTGGCCAACCAGATGGCGCCGTCCGGCCCGACCGCCACGCGCCGCACGCGGTTACCGGCGAGTCCGTGTTCGGCCGTGAATTTGACCTGTTTGCTGTCGGCCAGGCTGATTACGACCAGCCCGCCGTCCGTGGCGGCCCACAGCAGATCGTCGCGCAGCGCCAGGTCATTGATCTGTCCGGCGAAGGTGTGGCTGGTCCAGCGCGCGCGGCTGCGCGTGGGGGTGGGCAGGCTGCTCCAGGTGATGGGCGCGCCGGGGGAGGCGCCGCCGCGCCAAAGGGACGTTGTCGCGACGAGGTAGGCGGCCAGCCCCAGGCAGGCCAGCAGCATCAGGCCGCCAAACGCGGTCAGGAAGAGCGTGGCGCGTCGCGAAAAGCCGAGACGTTGCATGCTCAGTTTGCCTGCAGGTAGCCAACGGCCGTATTTTGCGCGCCGCTCATGCAGATGGTGAGTGTACGGCCGCCGGCGGCTGCCGGCACGTCGATGACGCGCAAATAAGCGGCCAAATCGGCGTCTTGCGGCGCGAGTTCGGCCAGGCGATTGGGCGCGCTGGTGAAAAACTCGCGCTGAAAGGTGTCTTGCGGATCGCCTGTGATGACGAGCAGGGCCGTGTTGGCTTCCAGCAGGTCGCGGAAGAAGGGGGTGATGGCTGAGAGATCGGTGACGTTGTTCTGATCCCGCGCGAGAATGACCAGCGCGCGCGCTTTGTTGATCTGGCGGTACAGCACGGGAATGCCGTGCGGATGGCTGACGTCGCCCCAATGCGCCGGTCCCATGAAGATAAAAGGCGTTTCCGCCAGCAGCGTGTTGAGCCGGCCGATGGCCTCGCCCAGCCTATTGCGCGTGGCGGCGTCCGGCTTCTGCCGGTACGTCTGCGGGTCGAGAAAGACGACGGTGCGCACGTTTTTAACTCTGCCGTCCGGTACAAGCCAATGGCTGTTGAAGAGCAGGTCTGCGCTGGGGATGTTGCGCGGCAGGGTGACGAGCAGGTCGCCTTCCATGCGCTGGCTGAGTGGGCGGCACTGCAGGATGGTAAGCTGGAGGTCGGGCGCTGCGGGATTGGTGTTAAGGTCAAGGGCAAATTCAATGTCGACCGGGCGCTGGTAGGCGTGCTGGAGCTGCATGAGGGCGGTGCGCATCAGCTTGACGAAGCGCGCGTCGCGCGTGAGCGCGTCGAAGGTGAGCACAAAGGTGTCGTCTGGGTGCACGGCCGTTTGCGCGGAGATAGGCTGCAAATGGTCGCCGCGGTCCACGCTGGCGATTATGTCCAGGTGGGGAAAATCGGGCCCCAGCACGTCGGCCACGGGCAGCGTTTTTAGCGTGTTTTCGTCCAGATTGAAGACGTCGACCAGCTTTTGCGAGTAGGCGCGAATGGCGGCCGTGCTGGTTTCGGGGCGTAACTGCGGATGGCTGAGGGCGACCAGGCGCGGGTAATCGCCGCCGACCCGGTTAGCGGCGCGGGTACCCAGCCCCCACACCATGCGCAAGAAGCCGTCGGCGTGCTTGATTTTGGGATGCCAGCGCACAGGGGTTTGGCTGAAGGCTATCCCGGAGACGGTGGGGAGGAAGTAACGGCCGTAGCGTTCCCCCTGTACGCGCTGCACCAGCACCGCCATACGCTCGTCGTAGTCCAGCAGGTTGTTTTCGCGCCGGTAAAGCAGCGCTTCGGGAGTGAGCGTGCTGGCGTAGACCATTTTGATGGCGTCCATCAACTCGCTTAGATTCTCTTCGTCGCTGCCCTGGTTAGCGCAAAAGTAGCTGCTGTACTTCCCGGCCAGCGAGAGCTCAAAGTTGTCTTCCAGCAGGCTGGAAGAGCGCACCGCCAGCGGGCTGCCGCGCAGCCGGGCGAGCACGTCGCGCAGCCGATCCACGATGGGCTGGGGGAACTTGCCCTGTAGATAGGCTTTGACAATCTTGGGGTATTGGGAACGGATTTCATCGGCGGGGCGGTACTTTTGGTTGAGATAATGGTCGAGTCCGTTGAGCAGGCTGAATTCATAGATGAGCTCGCTGCCGATGAAGTAGGAGTCGGGGATTTCGACCTGGTCGTGGAGTGCGGGGCCGATGTCAGGCGCGGTGTGCTGCAGGATTTTCCACGCCAGCACGACGCCGGCGGCTTTGCCGCCGATTTTGCCGCCGCCGATGCGACCGTTGTAAATGTGGCGCAAATCGCCGATGCTGAAAATCTTTTTGGCCACGCCAATGTAGGGCAGTTGATCGCTGATCATGCGCTTGATCAGCACAACCTTGATCTCTTCCAGATGATGCTCCAGGTGGGCGCGCTCAACGGGCGGCAGCCGTTCGTACATCTCTCCCTGGCGGAAGAGCAGCTCCCAGGGCGCAAGTTCAGGATTGAAATTCAGCTCGACGAAGCGCTCCGGGCCGGACTGGTTGCGTAAAATTTCGTCAATAAGCTGGTCCAGCAGCGCGCTGCCCAGATTGTCGGCAAAGTAGGCGTCGGTGTGGAGCTGGCGCACGCGCTCCTTGCGCAATTCCCACACGCTGGCCTCTTCCTGCGCGTAGGGCATTTCCAGCCCCTCGCGTCGCTGTGATTGGCGCGCGTGCTCGTAAACTTCGCGCTCAAAGGCGGCCTGGGTGATGATGCCGCGCCGGAAGAGTTCTTCGCGCATGCGCAGGCGGATGGCGTCGGCCAGGATGGGATACTGGGCGAGCTTGACGTAGATGTCAATGACGGGCGTTGTGGTGCGTAGGGGGGAGTTGTTCATTGGTTAGGTGGGGGAGGGGCGAGTGGGCGAGTGGCGAGTGGCGAGTGGCGAGGGGCAAGTTTGCAAGTGTGCAGGTTTGCAAGTGTGCAGGTTTGCAAGTGTGCAGGTGGATGCGCACTCCGCACTCCGCACTCCGTACTCCGCACTCCGCACTCCGCACTCCGCGCTCCTAAAAACTAGAAATGGTGGCCTGGATTTTGCCATTATCGGTCCAGTTGCCGTCGCTAAGGAAGCCGATGGCCTCGTCGGCGGAGCCGTCCATATAGATGTTGAGGCGGCGGTTGGGCGCGACGGCCGTTACGTCGATCACGCGTAAGTAGTCTCCCAGCGCCGCGTCTTCGGGCAGAATCTCCGCCAGGGCGTTGGGCGACTCGCGGAAGAAGGCCCAGTTGAAGCGGCTGCTGTCGGCGCCCAGGTGCAGCGGCAGCGAATGGATGCCGGCTTCGACCAGGTCCTGGAAAAAATGGGTGCCGTAGGAGAGTTCGGGCATGCTGCCGCCATGGCTGACGGCGATCTCGATGAGAACGGCCGTGTTGTGAATGTCTGCATAGGTGATGTGCACGCCCAGATCGATGTTGACGCTGCCCCAGCGGCCTGGCCCCATCAGGATAAAGGTTTTGTCGGCCAGCACGCGGTTCAGGCGGCTCACGCAGCGTCCCAGGGCATGTTTCACGTCGAGCGGCGCCACGCGGTACTTTTCCGGGTCCACAAACACCACGTAGCGAATTCCTTCCACCTTCCCGTCGGGAATCAGCCGCCGCGCCTGGAACAGGATGTCTGTGTCCGGTATGTCGGTTGGAATGGTGACCCGTTCTTCTTGGGCGCGCTGGCTTAATGGCCGGCATTGCAAAATGTGTAGTTTATAGTCAGGGTATGGATAGGTGGGGATAATCTCTACCGTAAACTCCACGTCCACCGGGCGCGCGTAAACCGTTTCCAGCCGTTTCAGCGCCGTGCGCATCAAGTTGACGAACTTTTTGTCCTTGGTCATGTAGCTAAAGGTGAGCACTTGCTTCCCGTCCGAAAGGTCAGAGCCTAGCGAGAGGATGTCTTGCAGGTAATCTCCCTGGTTGAGCGAAGCGATGTAGCGCAGGTACGGGTAGTTTGTTTGCAGCACCTCCTGGATCGGCAGGGTTTTGAAGCTGTTGTCCTCCAGGTCGATCACGTCCACGTACCATTGGGAATATTGGCGGATGGCGCTGACCGTGGTTTCGGGGCGCAGTTGGGGATGGCTGAGGGCGATCATGCGCGGATAGTCGTTGGCCACGCGGTCAACGGCGCGCGTGCCGAGACCCCATACCAACCGCAGGAAGCCGTCTTCACGCCGGATCTTGGGATTCCAGCGAAAAGGGTTCTCGCTAAAGGCCACGCCGGCCAGGGTGGGGAAGAAGTAACGGCCGTACTGCTTACCGCGCACTTCCTGCAGCAAAATCGCCATGCGTTCGTCGTAATCAATCAGGCCGTGGTGTTGGCGGTACATGATGGCGTCCGGATTGAGCGTGCTGGCAAAGACGCGGCGCACGGCGTCGAGCAGCGCCTGCAAATTCTCTTCCTCCGTGCCCTGGTTGGGGCAGAAGTAGCTGTTGTACTTGCCGGCAAAGGAGTAGCCGAAGTTGTCTTCCAACAAGCTGGAGGAGCGCACGATAATCGGCCGTTTCCCCATTTGCGCCAGCACCTCCCGCAGCTGCGCCTCGATTTTCTCCGGGAACTCGCCCTGCAAGTGGGCATTGACGATGTGGGGATATTCCGCCTCGATCTCGGGTAACGGCCGATATTTTTGGTTCATGAACTGGTCCAGGCCGTTCAGCAGACGGAATTCATAGATAACCTCCGTGCCGATGAAGAATGATTCCGGTATCTCTACGCTTTGGCTGATATCGGGCTGCAGGTCAGGCTCCTCCAGCAGCAGGATTTTCAACGCCAGCAGCATGCCGGCCGCCTTGCCCCCAATCTTGCCGGAACCGATGCGGTGGTGGTAGATGTAGCGCAGATCGGCCATGCTGAACACCCGTTTGGCCACGCCGATGTAGGGTAACTGGTCGCTGATCATGCGCTTAATCAGCACCACCTTGATTTGTTCCAGATGATGCTGCACCTGCGCGCGCCGTTCGGGCGGCAGGGCTTCATACAGCTCACCCTGGCGAAAAAGCAGTTCCCAGGGCGCGATTTCGGGATTGAAAGTCAGCTCGTCAGAGGTGGTGGGCGTGGGCTGGCTTTGCAGTATGGCCTGCACGATCTGATTCAGCAGGATTGTGCCCAGGTTATTGGCAAAATAGGCGTCGGTCAGAAAGTCGCGGATGCGCTCTTTGCGCTTTTCCCAGACGTTGCTTTCTTCCTGTGCAAAGGGATCTTGCAGCCCTTCGCGCCGCTGTGACTCAATGGCCTTGGCTTCGATCTCAGCCTCAAAATCTTGCTGGGCGATCACGCCGCGCTGGAAGAGCTCCTCGCGCATGCGCACGCGGATCTTGTCGGCCAGCACAGGGTACTGGGCCAGCTTCACGTAGACATCGATGGTTGGCGTTTTCGAGCGCAGCAGGGTCATGTTCATCGTTTATGCTTCCTCACCCTCCTATTATACCAGCTTGCGGCGCAGACAGAAGGGAAGTAAAACAGGGGCGAGTGGCGAGTGGCGAGTGTGCAAGTGTGCGAGTGTGCGAGTGTGCAGGTGGATGTGTACTCCACAATCCGAATTCCGCACTCCGCACTCCGCACTCCGCAATCCGCAATTCCAAGAGGTGATTATGTCGACAATTTTTGCGAAGATTATTCGTAGGGAGGCGCCAGGGGATATTGTATACCAGGATGATCTGGTGACGGCTTTTCGCGATATTCACCCGGCGGCCCCAACCCACATTTTGATTGTCCCGAACAAAATGATTGCCACGGTGAACGACCTGACGCCGGAGGATGAGCAAATTGCCGGGCGCATGCTGCTGGTGGCTAAGAAGCTGGCGGAGCAGGAGGGGGTGGCGCAGAGCGGTTACCGCCTGATCGTTAACTGCAACCGCCACGGGGGACAGGAGGTGTATCACCTGCACATGCACCTGATCGGCGGACGGCCGTTAGGCCCCATGATCCTGCGCCATTAGAACCGTGAATTGTGACCGAAGCGCTGCTTCAATTCACAATATTACTCATCCGCCGTGATGGCGTTGTCTTCGCCGCGGCAGGCGCAGGCTGTTTTTACCTCGTCGCCGCGTACCAGCAGGCCGTTGTACTCGCGGCCGAAGCCCTGCGAAATCCAGCCGTCCAGGTCAAAGGGCAAAGGGCCGTCGGCCGCAATCCAACGGCCGTTGTACGTGCGCGCAATGTGCAGATGCGTGCCGCTGGAAAAGCCCCCCTCGCAGGAGGGATGGCCCAACCGGTCGCCGGTCTGCACGGCCGTTCCCACCGCTACCCGGTCGCGCGTCTCCAGGTGCATGTAGGTGATGGCCCAGCCGGCGCCCGCATAGTCGCCATCCAGGGCGACTACGACCGCCCCAAAGCCGCTGCGCGTGACGATGCCGGGGGCCATCGCCGTGACCCAGGCGTCGGACGGCACGCAGCCCAGCGCGTCGCCCGGCGGCGCGAAGTCCAGCGCTGCCCAGGCTGAGCCGCTGTTCCAGCCGCCGTGGGGACCGCTGGTGAAGGACCACGTTTCGCCGGCCGCCCAGGGGAGCCGCAGCGGCGGCTGCGCCAGATCGCCCGGCAGCAGCGGCTCGACGGCGTAGCTGAACGGGCTGCCGAAAAGGCGCGTATAGGTCGCCGCCAGCCCTTCCGGTCCCACGTTGCGCAGCCAGCTTGCATAGGTGACGCCGTCGGGCGCGGCCAGGAACTGCTGGACGCCCGCCGTGCCGTGGTTGATCTCCGGCGCAAAGCTCATTACCGTTCCGTCGGCCAGGGTGAGCCGGCGCAGCCCGCCTTCGGCACGGCCGTAATAGCCCAGATTCAATAAATTTGCGGCCCAGTTTAGCTGCCGGAAGAGGCCCGCGGCCTGCGGCGCGGGGTTGCCTAGCGGGTAGACGCTTTCCGCCACGTCGGCCTGCGTCAACCAGCCGGACTGGTGCTCCAGCACGGCCAGCAGCAGGCGCGGGTTGACGCTGGTGCGGTCGGCGATGAGCTGCACAATTTCCGGGCCGCTGAGCGTTTGCCCTTCCACCGTCTCGCGATAGGCCGGCAGGTAGCCGTTGAGCGCCGCCGCAAAGGCCGCCAGGTCGAAGTCGCGCGCTGCCGGGCCGTAAACCAGCTCGCTGTCGGGGATGATCTTGAAGTCGGGGCCCTCCGGCGCGCTGTCGGCGTCCAGGGCGTAATGGGCCGGGTCGGGCGTGGGCGTGAGCGGGTAGGGCGGCACGGCCGTGCCCATCTGCACCGCCAGCGGGCGCGGGTCCGGCCGGGGCGTGATGCGCGGCGTGGGGAGATTGGCGGCCTCCACAATCGCGGCGGTTGGAACAGGGGTGGGATCGGGAACGGCCGTTGGCGCGCAGCCGCTCAGGCCAAGCAGCAGCACGAGCAGCGACAATAAAGCGCCAGGCGCGGGGCGAACGGCCGTGGCCATACAAACGCATGACGCCCGGCGCCTGGCGCTGTTTGGGCGCCTCAATCGTAGATGACCCGCAGGTTGTACCACTGCGCGCTGCCCGTGCGGCTGCGGTTGAAGATTTGGATGTAGTAGCGACCCGCCGGCGCGTTTACCGTTATCACCTCGTCCCGGTCGCCCGGCGCGCCGATGTAGCCGCCGCTCACCGGGGCCAGCGTGGCGTGGCGCAAAATAATATCGTAGTTGTGGCCCGCGCCGATGTTGGTCAGCGAAATTTCAAGGCGGCGCGGCTCCAGCAGCACGACAAAATAATAATCGTCCGTATCGCTGGGGTCGGGGAAGCGGCCGCGATA
>Ga0114946_10002995_pt1 | contig 11528 bp, 5 predicted proteins | sample WalLakDeSediment_FD_88676 | JGI IMG/M metagenome (GOLD analysis project Ga0114946, IMG submission 88676) | Lake sediment microbial communities from Walker lake, Nevada to study Microbial Dark Matter (Phase II) - Walker Lake 11/02/13 Deep Sediment | ecosystem: Environmental > Aquatic > Freshwater...
CTTTTGTATTTGACAAGGCGCTTGTAAGCATAAACTCTTCCATTAGCATCCCAGAAGGTACTAAGTTACTTGGTCCCGGGCATCCATTATTTGATTGCTTGCTCCAATACATTAAAAACATTTCACAGGAATGCTTTGCCAAAGGGGCAGCCTTAGTAGATCCAAATGTGCTTGATGAAAGCACTATATGGTTAGTTAAATCGGCAGTTAAAGATAATCGTGTTGATGAAAAATCTAGGATAGCCCATCAGCGACTTGATATTGTTTTGGAAGATAGGTTAGGAATTAGAATAACATCAGCGGCCTACTTGATTGATTGCCTACCTGGAACTAAATCAGAATCTGAATTTATCGGAACTCATTCCAAGGATGAGATCTCTGTTTGGGCTTATGAAAATATCACTGAGAAGCAGTTAGCAAAGGTGAAAAACCAAAGAGATTTAGAGTGCGAAATACGAAAAAAATATATTGAGGGTGCTTTTACAGATTTAATAATGGATCGACAAGCTGAACTTAATGAACTCGATCAATTATCACTTTATGGAGATAATGTTGAAAAAGAGCAAGAGCCACTGTTAAATCATATTAAACAACTTCAGCTTAGACGAACTGAAAGACTTAAAGAATTAGAGCTTATGCTATCATTAAATGCAGAACTTCCAGAAATTTTAACTTCTGCTAAAGTATTACCACAAGATCAGGTTTTGGTTGTGGAAGGCGAAGGAGAGGATTTTGATTTGTACAATGATCCAGAGGTTGAAAAGGTCGCTATGGAGAAAACAATCGAGTATGAAGAGTCTAAGCAGGCTGAGGTTAAAGATGTTAGTAAGGAAAATGTCGGATACGATGTAAGATCTGAAAGAACAAATGGTGAAATAAGGTATATCGAAGTAAAGGGGCGTGCTGATACAGGTATAATTGTACTCACTGAAAACGAAGTCAACAGACTTAAACAACTTGCAGACAAAGCCTGGTTGTATATTGTAACTGGATGTAAAAGAGAAGTTCCTAAAATCAATTTTATACAAAACCCAATCTCAAAGCTTAAATTAAAAGTAGTTATAAGCCAGATAAAGTATTCTGTTGATGAAAAAATTTGGAGAGATAACATTCAGGAAATAAGCAAGGGGGAATAATGGCATTACTTTACCCATCTCAGGAAAATTTGAACCGACTTACAGTAAAACTCACACCGGGAGAACAGCATCTGGTTAATTTTTTAGTAAAAAACCTGGATGACTCATATGAAATTTATGTTCAGCCATTTATCAATGGTGATCACCCTGATATAGTATTAATGAGAAAAGAATCCGGAGTTATGATTATTGAAGTGAAGGATTGGAATATTAGTAATTATAAAGTTGACAGCAAATTAAAATGGTATTTTAAAGATTCTTTAACCCGTTCACCGATTGATCAAGTTTTAAGATATAAAGAAAACTTATATAATCTACACGTAGAAGACTTACTTGAACTCAATATAAAAGAACCCAAGCACTGGGGTATTGTAACTTGTGCTGTTTATTTTTATACAGCGACTACTCAGAATCTCAAAAACCTCGTCCAGAAAAATGCTAATGAAAAACAAAAGAAGTTTCTGAATTTTATTGATTTGATTGGAAATGATGGGTTAACTAAAGAATATTTCATAAGTATACTCGCAAAAAGAAGGCTTGATAGAAAATCCTATTTCTTCACAAAAAAATTATACGATAGTCTTAAAATATTTCTACAGCCTCCATTACATACGCTAGAACAAGGTAATCCATTCAACTATACTAGAGAGCAATCAGAATTAATTCCGAGTGTTGAAGGGAAAGAACAAAAAATTAAAGGTGTTGCCGGTTGTGGAAAGACAATCGTACTAGCGAAAAGAGCTGTTAGTGCTCATATAAGAACCCGCCAAAGAATTTTAATTCTAACATATAATATTACGCTGATTAATTACATACACGACAGGATAAGTGAAGTTAGGGAAGAATTTCAGTGGGGCAACTTTTACATAATAAACTATCACGATTTCATTACCACAGAGATGAATAATTATGGAATTCCTCTTGAAATCCCAGAAAATTTCAGTAATTGGGATAATAGAAGAAGGAATGAATATTTCGAATCAAAATATTATTCAAATGAAAAACTTTTCGAGGACGTTAAAGCCAAATTATTAAAATATGATGCGATCTTCATTGATGAAGTTCAAGATTTCAAATATGAGTGGTTGAGGTTAATTAAGGATAATTTTCTAAAAACCAATGGTGAGTATGTTCTCTTTGGAGATGAAAAACAAAATATCTTCAAACAAAAAATGGATACTGATCGAAAACCAAGAACGAATGTTCCCGGGCAATGGAATCAGACTCTCAAAAAAACATTTCGGTTATCAAATAAAGCAGCGCAGATTGCTGAAAAATTCCAGAAACAATTCTTTGATAATAGATATGATCCGGATGAAATTGAAGTTGTGCAAGATGATCTGTTTGAAAAATTTGTTTATTTAAATATTCAGACAAAAGATTACGAGAAAATATTCAGTTTTGTTAAAACCAACATTGAACAAATTAAGGCTCATCCAAATGACTGTTGCATCCTGGCTGAAAAAATTGATACACTCAAAGAAATGGATTCGTTAATTCGTCATACTACCAATCAGAATACACAGACTATGTTCGAAACAAAAGAAGTGGATATGAAATTATTCTTTGAGTATCTGTACTCAGATGAAAAGAAATATATTGAAAATGCTGCTGAAAAGTTTATTGGAGACACTAACAAAAAATTAAATCAACTAGTTAAAGCATTAAGTTATTGGGAATATCTGAACCACCCTTCTGCAGAAAAAAGATTTAGTGACACAATCTCTAATTCAGACTTTGATACTGATTCTTTCCGAAAATGGTTTAACGAATATGCAAAAAGTAAAAAGGAATTAACACGGTCATCAGAGACAGAAAAATTCCAATACCGTGATACCATTGACATAATACGAAAAGGTAAGAAGCGGCAGTTCAGGATGAATCCCGGAACGATTAAGCTGTCAACTATTCACAGTTTTAAGGGTTGGGAAATAAAAAATCTGTTTCTGATAATTGAGAATGACCCGGATGATTTTAATGACTATATCTCTGCAGAACTGATATATACTGCTATTACACGAACAAGGAATAATCTGTTTATTATTAACCTGAATAACCAACATTTTCATAATTTTTTCAGTAATTTGAATATATAATTTTCAATATTGATTTCACTATGTACTACCGCAGAAAGATATTTTTAGCTTTATTAGAATCGTTCGGGGGAGCACTGGATAGTACCGATTTTGAAAAGTTACTATTTCTCTACTGTAAAACAACCAATCAAAACTACTACGATTTCTTCCCTTATAAATTTGGGTGTTTTAGCCATCTCTCCTACCAGGACAAAAGAGTACTTATTAAGCAGAAAATCCTCAAAGAATGCGAGAAATTTGAACTTAGTGCAAAAAAAGATTTTATAAGTGAAATAAATGAAGAAGATAGAAAAACATTAACACAGTTTTCGTTAAGGTGGAATAATACACGGGGAAATAATTTGATCAGGGAAACATATTTACGCTATCCTGAATTTGCCGTAAAAAGTGAAATTGCAAGTAAAATATTGAGCAGCGAAGAGCTGAAAAAGATTCGGAATAAGAATACGACTAATAATAAAAAAACTCTTTTCACTACAGGATATGAAGGAATAACTATCGACGAGTATATTAACAAGCTGATAGCTAACAACATCAACCTCGTCGTAGACGTTAGAAAAAATCCTTTGTCAATGAAGTATGGTTTTTCGAAAACTAAAATGAAAAACTATCTTGAAAGTGCAGGTATTAAATATGTTCATCTTCCTGAACTTGGAATTATTTCTAGTTTGAGAAAGAATCTCGAATCGAAGAATGATTTTGAAAAGCTTTTTGAAAAGTACTCTGCAGAGATTCTACCTCATAGCACCGAATCCATAAAAAAAATCGTTAACCTTCTCAATGAATACAATAGAATAACTTTAACCTGCTTTGAAGCAGACCATAAATCCTGTCACAGGCATAAAATTACCGAATGGCTGCAAAAACATTCATTCATTCATCCGATAACTCATATATAAATGACCGGGGGCTATGTATCTACCAAACGAAATTGAAAACGCAAAAGTATTAATAACGGTCAAAACCTATCCATTGCCCTCTAGTAAATACGAAGAGCTAGTCTGCACGGCTGGATTATTAGAAGATGGCAAGTGGATTCGTATATATCCCATTCCATTCCGCTCTCTTCCTTATGGCAAACGTTTTTCAAAATTTCAATGGATTCAGCTTAATCTAATTAGAAACAGTCTGCGAGATTTTCGGATTGAAAGTTACAGACCAGTAGGAGATGCTGCGAATTCCATTCAATTACTTGATCATTGGGATACAAAAACAAAAGGTAATTGGGAAAGAAGAAAAGAGATAGTTTTCAAAGAAGTATTCACTAATTTTAGTGAACTCATTAAACTCGCATATAGTGCCCAACCTAAATCATTAGCAACTGTTAAACCGTTGGAAATAGTAGATTTTGAAATTGAAGAAGATGAACGAGACTGGAAAGTGCAATGGCAATCATTTTATGATCAGTATAATTTATTTGATATGGATAAGGACGGTGAGAATATTCTAAAAGAAAAGCTCAATAAAGTGCCATATAAATACTTCTATAAATTTATAACCGATGGTGATGATAAGCCAAGAAGATTAATGATCGAAGACTGGGAGATCGGTGCATTATATTGGAATTCCTTAAAAAGCACTGAGGGTGACGAAGAAGCTGCAAATGAACTGGTAAAAAAAAGGTATTTTGAGGAATTCCGAAGAGATAAAGACCTCCATTTATTTGTGGGAACAACTCTTCAATATCATAGAAGGAAAGCACACAATCCCTTTGTAATCATCGGTGTGTTTTATCCGTCAAAAGATAAATCCGAACCAACATTGTTTTAGAATGGAGAATTATTGAAACGCTTAATTGAAGTTGCATTACCGATTAAAGAAATATCTGCCGAGTCTGTAAGAGATAAATCTTTACGACACGGACACATTTCTACTCTTCATTTGTGGTGGGCACGAAGACCCCTTGCTGCAAGCCGTGCAATTGTATTTGCTTCTCTTGTCCCCGATCCTGATGATCCCGAATGTCCTCAAGAGTTTAAAGATAAAGTAAAAGAACTGTTGTGCAAAGATATGGTATATATGCCTTATAGGCAGGAAGATACGCTACGAAACAGGCTGCTTACTTTTATTGCTAAATGGTCATGGAAGAAAATTGAATTTGATGAAGGAAAATCAACAGACGCTCCGGCAACAAAAGAATTACTTAATGACAGATCTTTGGTTAAATGGGAGTCTTCGATCAATCCTGAAATATTAAAAATTGCACGTGAATTAATTCATTCTGCGTATGGTTATGTGCCGACTGTACTGGATCCATTCGCAGGTGGAGGGGCAATTCCTCTTGAAGCCGTAAGACTTGGATGTAATGTAATTGCAAATGACTATAACCCTGTAGCACACTTAATTGAGCGCTGCACTTTTGAGTTCCCTTATAAATATGGAAGACCGGGCGAAGTTGAACTATCAATTGATGAAGCGAAGCGAATGGGGATTTATGAAAGGATTTTTCCTGAAACCGAAATGAACATAGTTGCAGAACCACAACTAAATTATGGAAAAATGAATCCGGGTGAGAACTGGTTCGAACTAAACTACGGTAAGGCACAGCTTATTTCTATTAAAGATGAAACAATAAAACTTAACGTTTCCAATAAGCTACTTTTTGATGTGGAAAGACATGCTAAAAATATACTTGAACGTGTACGAGAAAAGATTGGGTACTTGTATCCAGCAGGTAAGGATGGTAATCCTGTAGTTGGTTATTTGTGGGCAAGAACTGCTCCCTGCAGTAACCCAAGCTGCGGTAAGGAAATACCTTTGCTCAGATCTTTGCTCGTTTGTGATAAAAAAAGTAAGCGAGTCGCTCTTACAATGAATATTGAAGATGGTGAAATAAAGTTTGGTATTGCAAAAAACAGAGAGATTAGAAGAACTGATGGAACTATGTTAACAAGGGGTAATGTAAGATGTCCTCATTGTAATGAAACTACTTCTGTGAGTTCAATTAGAAATTCCGCAAGTGTAGGGGGAATGAGTGAAAAATTGGTTTGTGTAATTACATCAACAGAAGATGGAAAGGATTATAGGTCTCCAAATAATTCAGAAGTCAAAACATTGAATGATTTGATTTTAAGCGCAGATATTAAACCAATAACTGAAAAAATTCCTCACTTTCGGAATATTAATTTAGATTTATACGGATTATTTACCTGGGGACATTTGTTTAATAAACGTCAATTTTATGCTAACAATATTTTTCTAAATGAAATTAAAGACTGGATGTCCCAAACAACAGTAGAAGATTATAAAAACACAATGTTATTTTATTTATCACTTTGGTTAAGTAGAATAGTAATGTTCAATAGCAATGTAAATAGATGGTTTAATGGTGGCGAATTAGTTAAGATGCCTTTTAGTCGTCAAGCAATTGCAATGGTTTGGGATTATCCGGAGTCAAATTCATTGAGCTCTTCTACTGGTGGCGCATTAATACAATTAGAGTATATGTTAAACGTAATAGCTAGAGAAAGCCCTCTTATCAATTTAGAAAATAAAATGACAATAAATTGTAATTTTGGAGATGCTTCATCAATTAGTTTAGATAAAAATTCAGTAGATATTGTAATAACAGATCCACCATATTTTGATGCTATAGCTTATGCAGATCTTTCTGATTTTTTTTACGTTTGGTTGAAAAGATTATTGTTTGAATTTTACCCAGAAATATTCCACACACCGCTAGCACCAAAAACTGATGAAGTCACGGCACTACCGCACAGACATAATGGTAATAATGAACTTGCTGACAAACATTTTGAAAATAAGCTAACCCAAAGTCTTCGTGAAAGTAGAAGAGTGATTAACGAAAATGGTTTAATTTGTATAATGTTTGCTCATCAAAGCTCAAAAGCATGGACGGCGTTAATTAATGCCATATTAAATTCAGACCTCACTGTTACTGCAACCTATCCTATTGATACTGAGTTATCAAACCGACCTATCGCAATAGGAAGTTCTTCATTATCAACATCAGTTACTGTCGTTTGCCGGCCAAGAGTTTATGAAAAAGCAACGACTTATATCAAGATTAAATCTGAGATAGAAAATGTAGTTAAAGAAAGTGTGGATAGATTTTGGAGTTATGGTTTCAGAGGCGCAGATTTAATTGTTGCCTGTTATGGCCCAGCCGTGAGTGTGGTTGGCAAATATGAGTATGTAGAAAAACAAGGAGAGCCAATCCCAATTGCAGACTTATTAAATGATGTTAGAGAGATTGCCCTTAAAGCAATAGCCGGTGCATTCACCGGTGATCTGCATTCAAGGTTTTATTTTGTTGTAGCCAATATGTATGGTATTGCAGAAATAGATTGGGATGACATTGTTAAAATTGCGCAGATAGGCTCAGGTATAGATGATGCAAGAATATTCTCAGATCAACATCACTATATTATTAGAGAAGAGAATAAAGCTCGTCTCGCGATGCTTGCAGACCGAACGGAATATTTACCGGAATGGGATCAATTACACTTTGATGCTCCATTAATTGATCAGCTTCATACTGCAATGTTATTATGGAAACAGCAGAAGAGACCACAGCTTGTTCAATTTCTTAGCAACAGTCAAAGAATGAATAATGACAAATTCTGGAAACTGGCACAGTCATTGTTTGTATTAGATTCTCTGAGGGGAAGTGACGATTGGAAACAGATAAGTGCTCTGCTTTCAGAACGAGAAACACTCCGTAAAGAAACAAAGAAAAAAGTAAACGGAGATGCGAAAGAAAAAACATTATTTGACAACGAGAAAAACTAAGGTTTTGTTATGGAATTAAAATCCTGGTATTCAATATGTACACCGCACGAAGATATCCGTAAGGGGAATCTTGATGAATCAACTTTTGCAATTGATCTGTGGGGAGTTGTAAATAAGCAAGCACCTCAAATGTATCTAGATGCAGAGGATTTCTTCAAAAAAACATTTATAACTGAGGGATTAAAAACTGTTCTATCAAAAGCTGCTCAGTCTTTCACAGGTTCTGCAAATTCATCGGACAGAATTCTCGGATTGCAAACTTCTTTCGGAGGTGGTAAAACGCACTTGCTTTTATCTCTTTACCATTTTGCCAGGGAAACAAAAAGAGAAAGGATTTTAGAAAAAGTAACTGGACTTAAATTAGATAACACGAAAATTGATAAGGTTAAACTTGCTGTATTCACAAATAAGACTTGTGATGTTGTCCAGGGAAGAATAACAAAAGATGGACTTACAATCAGAACGATATGGGGAGAGATTGCCTACCAGCTTGGCGGAAAAGATCTCTATTCAATAATTGAAGTAAATGACAGAGAAAGAATTTGTCCACAGGGAAAGTTTGAAGAAATTCTTGAAAAGGCATCACCCTGTCTTATTCTTATCGATGAACTTGCCGATTACTGTGTTGCAGCATCCGGTGTGAAAATTGAAAAAACCACCCTTGCTGATCAGACAGTATCATTTATCCAACAGTTAAGTGGTGCAGTAGCAAAAACTCCAAAAACAATGGTTGTATCAACACTCCCGGCAAGCGTAATTGAAGTTGGCGGCGGTGAACTAGGTGAATCAATTCTTCAAGCACTTGAAACAAGATATTTCAGAGAAGCCGTAGATATAAAGCCAGTGCAGGATCAGGAAATATACCAGGTAATACGAAGAAGATTATTTGATACAGTTGGTTCTGAAAAAGAAATTGAAGCAACGGTAAATGAATATTATAATATGTATAAGGAGCATAACCAGGATGTTCCATCGGAAGCAACTTTGCCTGAGTATAAAAGAAAACTTTATGAAGCGTATCCATTTCACCCAGAGCTAATTGAGATATTATATCATAAATGGGGAAGTCATTCTGCATTTCAGAGAACAAGAGGTGTTTTAAGACTGCTCGCAACTTTGATCGCTGATCAGTGGAACAGAAAAAATTCTACAACACAAAAATGCTCATTGATACATCCCTGTCACATCAACTGGACATCTGATGCCTGGAGTGGTGCGTTAACCAGATTGTGGGGCAACCCATACCAAACAGTGGTTGCTGCTGATGTAAATGGAGAGTCTGCAAACGCAGTTTTGATAGACAAGAAAAAGGATTCAGAGTATGAGATAGAGAGAATTACAGAGGGAATTGCCTCTGCAATATTATTAAACAGTTTTGGAAGTAAGGCAGAAAGATCCGGATCAAATTTAAAAGAAATAAGATTAAGCAGTATCCAACCTCATCTTAACTGGGGATTGACTGATGGTGCCTTGATCGAACTCGAAGACAAGGCATTCTATCTTCATACAACCACAGGTCATGAAAAACGCTATTGGTTCAGCACAAAACCAACAGTAAGAAAACTAATTGTTCAATACCGTAATGAATTAGCTCAAAAATCATTTGATGTTGAAATAGAGAATATATTAAAAGCTCAAACAAGCCTGGGAATTAATACTCTTAGAGTGCTTGTAAATCCAGGCACCGACCTTTCAGAACAAAAAAGTTTGACATTAGTTATACTACCGCTATCCATTCATTGGATTGAAAACGGAAAAAATCCTGCCGAGCAGATGATACTGAAGCTTTCGAAACATTGCGGGAAGAGAGAAAGACTTTACAGGAATACTTTGCTGTTCTTAGCTGTAAATGAAAGTGGCGCAAGAAATTTACAAAGTGCATTCCGGGAGGTCAGAGTATTAGAATCTGTGTTGAATGATTATGCCTCTCAATTAGAAGGTGAAGATAAAAAAGAACTAAGAGATAAAATCGATGAGGCAAAGAAAACCTTAGCGCATACTTTCTCTTCTGCATATTCTGTTTTAGCCAGAGTTGAAAAAGATAATGTTAACGGACAAAGTCTGTCAGAACCAAGAATGGGTATTCGTGAATATCTGGATGCCATATTAACAAAGGCAAAAGAATTTGAGTGGGTTCAATCCAAAATAGGCACTGTTACCTTTGAGGAAAGCGGACTTATTCCGAAAGAAGACGGAGTCAAATTAAAAGATGCAATGGATTTCTTTTTAAGATTTACAGACAAACCAATGATAACGAGTTTGGATACTATAAGGACTGCCGTTAACAAGGCTGCAATGGAAGGCAGAGTAGGAATTGGTATAGGACCTTCGTTAAACAACTTGAGTAAAAAGTATTGTAAAAACTTACCTTACATTGATTGGTTTGACGACGGGGTCTGGATTATTCCCCCCTTTGAACCGGAGCAAGAGGTGATTGAAGGAGATGAAGAGACAAAACGCCTGGATGGTGAGCCCCCGGCACAAGATCAATCACAACAAACTTCAGATACAGTCGTTGAGGGAAAGAAAATTCGTAAAATTATAATCAGAGGAGATATTCCGTTAGAGGAGTGGGCACAGGTATTCAGGAGCTTTGTTCAGCCATCAACACAATTGAATTTAAAAAAACAAAAATTAAACATTCAGTTTGAATTTGAAGCAAATCAAAACAACCCGCTAAATGCCGAAGACAATAAAGTGAAAGCAATGAAAGAATCAGCAAAGCAGTTGGGGTTGGAGTTTAGGGAAGAGTAATAGAAACTGTTATTAACACAGGGAGTAACACAAGATGAAAATAGCACCAAATCAGTTTAATATCAGCCAGCTTTTTAGTACTACAAACGAACAATTTTATATTCCAGCATATCAGAGGCGATATGCTTGGGGAGAGAAGCAATTAGGTGAGTTACTTGATGATATTAAGCTGCTTAAAGAGAATGAAAATCATTTGTTAAGTACCATTGTGCTTTTGACTGATATGCACTCAGCGGGGATTAACAGATTAGAAGTTGTGGATGGACAACAGCGTTTAACCACATTATCAATATTGTTTCTGACTTTAAAAGAAAAGTTCAAACTATATGAGGATGAAGAATCGGTTAAGGAGCTTGATGCTTTTTTGAAATGTCGTGATATCCATAAGCTGGAAAATAGTAAAGTATTACTTGGTGATTTAGATAATCCGGATTATGAAAGGCTATACAAAAACATCGATTTGGAACATATAAAAAACACAAACCTCAAAGCCGCATACGATTTTTATTTAAAACACCTTCCGAATGATCATGAAGGCTTAAACCGGCTTTTCTTTAAGTTAAAAAATAACACGCTTATTATTAGGCTAGATGTATCATTTGCTAAAGATGCATATCGACTTTTTGAATCAATAAACAATCGGGGTCTCCGACTAAGTGCAACCGATATCATTAAAAATTTTATACTAGGAAATGCCTCATTGATTTCTGAGGAGGTATTATCTGATGTAAGAAATCATTGGAAGAACTTGATAATATCTCTTGATGGTATAATTGCAGATAACTTTTTC
>Ga0114946_10002996_pt1 | contig 11527 bp, 28 predicted proteins | sample WalLakDeSediment_FD_88676 | JGI IMG/M metagenome (GOLD analysis project Ga0114946, IMG submission 88676) | Lake sediment microbial communities from Walker lake, Nevada to study Microbial Dark Matter (Phase II) - Walker Lake 11/02/13 Deep Sediment | ecosystem: Environmental > Aquatic >...
AATCATCCATATATAATTTTTCTACTTAATATTTTTTTAACTTCTACTTCTGGAATCTTTTTATATACTTTTTTATCATCAAAACAAGGAACAATAGAAAAACACCCTCTTTTTAGATCACAGAAATAACAACCCCAACATTTATTATTATTATTATTTACACGTTTTAAATAAATTTTACTCATCTTATTTACACTTGTTATGGTAAAGGATAGGATCCCACTGGTCTGCTTTATTATTTACATCTTTTAATACCTCAAGATATGTTTTTACAGTTCCATCTAAATTCTTATTAAAGGGATTGACTGTGTGCTCAAATGTTTTACTTCTAGTCATTTTTTTACCGCAAACTATACAATTGCCTCGTATAGTTCTCTTTGCTTTAACTACTTGAAATGATACTTTCATATATTATTCTCCCGATATACTATATTTTCTTTCTAAATGTCTTTTTACTTTATCAATTTCTTCGACATCAAAAGAATCAGAATAAACAGATACTTCAACTCTTTCCCCATACCATGACCATTTTCTAAATGTTTTATAGGGCCAAAGATCATGATGAGAATAACTATTACTTATATCTATTACACGGGAATGCACGCACCCATAACTATCAATTACTCCTATTACGTATTGGTTTCTTGTATCAATTTTCATTGCTTTTTTCTTCAATAAGCACATTTTCTATTTTTTCCTCAAATCGTCTTAATAATATATGAAATAGTTTTCTATTTAAACAATCTTGATAAGAAGCATTAAGATAATATTCTCCTGTTTCATTATAAGCATTTTCTTGCCCCATAAACTTTTTTATTATTTCAATTAAATATATATCAGAAACTAAATAAAATAATAAATTTATTTCATAAGAATTTAAACCACCATTATTTTCTCTGATCTTATTAAAAGAGTGCTCATCAATTTGTGTATTATTTTCTTTATAAGAGTCGTACACACCTAATATATAATCAGAGCAGTGACCCCTATACTTTTTATTTTTCTCTTCTAAAAATTTTTTAAATGCTGTAAATTCCATATCTGTTATCCTTTCTAATCTTTGTTTGTGCTCATCATATAAAATCCACTCTTTTCCATCTACTAAAATTATTGTCGGATTGGTTTCTTTTAAATCTTTTGATTGAATACTATATCCTTTCATTTTTTATAGTTTCCTCGCTCTTTCTACTACAATCAACCCTCAATTCATCATCCCCTATTTCATACCCATAAGAAGATTCAGCAAAAACCGTAAAATTAGCAGGGGCTTTTATAACTATTAACTCGTCTTCTTCAACAGTTATTTTTGTTACTTTCTTATAAGAATTTTTATTTTTAGAGTAATTATTTTGCACTTTATCTCTCCTTTTTATTGTTTAAAAATAATTGCTGTAAATCAATTTAACTTCTTTACCCGCTTGTAAAGTACCAGGGACAGGTATCATAGCATTTGAATTTATACTAACCTCTTTCGCTCCCATTGCTTCTGCATCTTTACAAATTCTATTTAAATCAATTTTTCTTCCTTCAAGTGATTTCTTTATAATTAAGAAATGGTAGCCCCCTTGAGTTTGAACTATATGAAAGATAGCTTTTTCATCTATAAGTTTATTTCCAATAAAATTTTTAATATCAATATCTTTTGAATCACAATCAATATCAATAAAGTATTTTCTTGAAGAACTTTTTTGAATGCAGTTCATAAATTCCCTTTGCCCTCTTGTAATAAAAGTATAATTGGGGTTTTTATTGTTTTGGTTAGCAAAAAAGACTTCCTCAATTTGTCTATTCATTTCTTTTTGAAACTGAAAATATGCTTTAATCATTGAAGAGGGGTTAATATTGATATACATTACTAAAGCATGTTCTGGAATTTTAGAACCATTATTCGTTGTTCTATAATTCAAAGTCGCCTCAAGTTTTTTAATTGTATATGTTTTTAGCTCTTCTTTAGATTTAGCAATTTCCCTTCCAAACATTTCTGTCCTACCAAGAGAGTATTTAATTCTTTCTTCATCTGTTAAGTATTTATTACGAGCTGAAAGTGAAATAAAATATACCTCATCCTTTTCAAATTCAGGCATGAAGTTATCAATAAAATCTTCAAATTGCTTTTTATTTTGTATTAAATTCATTTTGTAACCTATCCTTTTTAATGAGTAGTATGTATTTTATCTTTTTTCGTATCTACACAACCCACTTTCTTTCCACCAGAAAAATAAGTTTTTTCACAGTTAAGACATTGCGGAACAGATACAATTTCATTATTAATTTTTGCGAAAATATACCATTTAGATTTATTTTTTTTAATTAATGTTTCCCCACAGGAAAAACAATTTTCCATTTCCACATTTAACATATCATCAATATCAAGCTTTTTCATACAAATATCTCCTCTACTCCATTAAGATGATCATATTCATGCTGAAAAACTTGTGCTTTAAAATCAATTAATTCAGTCTCAATATATTCTCCTCTCAAATTATAATAAGAAACCTTAATAGAAAAGTATCTTTTTACTTTCAATTTTTTACCAAGCCATGTCAAACATCCTTCTATTTCGTCTCTTGGATTACCTTCTTTCTTTGTAATTGTAGGGCCAATTATAAGTTCCCAACCGTTCCGATCTTTTAGAGCGAAAAATCTTTCCATAATTCTTTTACCATTGACTGATACTTGATTTGCAGCGAGGCCGGTACAATTCTTTTGCCTCATAGCAAAGGATAAGAATTTTTCTAATAATTTTTTATCTTCTGCTATTAAATCATGCGCCGTTTTCCACTGTCTTATTTCAGGTGTTTGTTCGTTTGGTATTATTTTAAATTTCATTTTTTAATTAAGCCTTTATTTAATTAATTTGATAACCTTCATTTCTAAGATAATCAATTAAAGCTTTAGAACAAGAACATTCTGTCCTTGACAAGTAAAATATATATTGTATTTGCTTTTCAGTAAGTTTCGCACCCTCAAAAATACCAAGTTTAATACATTCATCAATTCTACTATTAGGTTGATACTTTTGCTGTGCACCGCAAATCTTACATTTCTTTAACTCTACAGATTTAATATAATTATTATCACAATTACAATTCCAATAAAGTGTTGTTGTAGTTGGTGTAACAACTTTTTCTTTTTTTAAATAACTGGGTTCTATCCAATAAGACTCATTTGTTTTATATTTACTTATTGCAGAAAATATATCTTCATAAAATAATCTACCACAAACACAACAGTAATAATGAACAGCTTCAACTTCATTGTATTTATTTATATTATCTATTGTATAAGTCATTTCATTATTACATTTACAAATCATTTAAGTACCCCTCATTTATAACTATTTACTAAAATATTAAATCCGTCACCACAATAATATTTTCTAAAAGCATGCTCTAGAATCCGTATTTCATCATAAATGTTACATTTAAAACTTTTAGATTCTTTCTTGAGATAAAATCTATTCCCTTTATTCCAATAAAGACCCCACCCACTTTCTATTTCTTCAGGTTGTATAAGTCCTGATGGACAAACATAATATCTTTTCCGTCCTAAATGAGGTGCTTCTTGACAAAATTCCTGAAGCTCTTTTTTCCATTTCAATAAAAGAGGTTGATTTGCTTTTCTATATAAACCTGGAATATATTTAATTTTTTTCTCAATTCTACACTTTTTATCTCTATCTGTGTCAAAATCTTGCTTAGACATTTTAATCTCAAATAATGTAGTATAACCATTTTTAAAAGCAAGTACATCTGGAAACTCATCCGTAGCATACGATTGATATTCCCATAATACAATTGTTGATTTTTTTAATGCCCATTCTGCTGTTAATTTACACAAGTCATAATGAGTCATATTTCTTCCCCATTTATAAAAGGTTTCTTATTATAAACTATTCGTTGTATATTATCCATAATAAGTTGTGTTTCTTCCCTCGAAAGTTTTAACCAATCTGCAGGTGGGTGAGGTATTTGTGTAGCACTATCAACCATATCTATATGGGGCTGTGTTACATCCCTTAAACTATTAAAAATTTCATCATAACTTAAATTTTTACTCATTTATATCTTCCAAATTTATTTCATTCAATTTACCTGTAATTATTTCTTTTCTCCTTTCTTTTCTTTTCAGCATAGAATCTAAGTGCAGGTCTACTCTTATAAAAGCATTAGGAGAAGGAGGATTAGCTACATAATTAAATTCTTTACTTGCAAAAATGTTATTTCGTAAGGGATAAAAGATAGTGTCATAGGTTAATTTCATTAATCAAATCCATAGAATGTTTGTGTGATAGGATCGAAACGATAATCATATCGACCTATAATATTATTTACTCTGTCTCCTTCACCTTTTTCAATTTCTGATTCTAAAAGGATTGATCTATCTACAGGTATTGCTCGTATATCAGGGTGTTCTTGTTGTAATTGTGAGAATGTTTCCTCTTCATTATTTTTTAAATTTTCTGCATAGTTGATTGCATCTTCCCTTGTTTTAAACATTACGCCCTCCTTATTTATTTATTTATCTTCAACTTTATTTTTTATTAAATCTCTATGCTGAACCCATAATCTTATTAATTCACATTTAAGATTTTGAGGAATCAATGATAAACATCTACATGTTCCATCTGTTCTTACTTGATTTTCACTTATAACAGCAAAAAGGCAACTATTATCACCGCAATCAAATTTAGATAATTCAGTAAGTAAAGGATATAAGTAGTCCCTATCTTTAAGCTGTACCTCATTACCCCCTCTCCAATAATCACATATTGCAAATGCTTTATCGTGACAGTAATAACAGTCTGCCTCACTTAAGACTGTTCTTTTATCTTTTTTACAAAAACCTATCATTATTCTTTCTCCTTCTTTCTTTTAATTACTTTAATTAAAATACTTAAATCATCCTCAAGACGATCTATTATTTCTTTATGCTTAATGTAAAATTCTTCACTTATTCCGTCTATTTCCTCTACATGAAATACTTCTTTTAAAGAAGTATAATTTAGAGTTATCTCAATTAATTCTTCAAGTGCTTTCTCCATAGGTGAGCGAGTTGAGTCCTTAATATAATTATATTCTCTAATACCTCTCATAAAATGCTCTTTTGTTGTTACATTATTTTCAGAAATAATATCATGATAAAAGTTATCCCACCAACCCAATGACATTTGTATATGCTCTTCTTCAAGCATTTCTTCCTCAGAAATTATATAACCATTTGATTTTAGTTTTTGATAATAGAAATCCGCATTTATACTTCGAGTAAGATCGTCAAGATTGGGATTATCCACTAACAAATCATAAGACAGCTGTCGTGCTTGCTCTTCTGTCATCCGTTTTTTATCCTTCATTTTAATTTTCCTTTTATATTATATTTATTTTGGATGGTTTAGCATTACACAATTCTTCTGGCCATCCGAGAACCAGTTTTAAATAATTTCCTGCTTTTGCAGCATCCTCGCACTGCTCTTTTGTTTTCCCATATGTAGTAACATGCTGCATTCTAGTATCTGGATCATAGGCAAAAATAACAATTTCAGGATATTCGTATTTTTCTGATAATTGTTTGGCTGCTGATATTGGTATTTGTTTATTTTTCATGTTCCATCTCCCTTATATATATATTACTTTTTAAACTAGCCCTACTAATTTATAAGCACATAATTGAGAACAAACAGGATAATTGCCAGCCATGTCAGCATCTTCCTCTTTTATTCTTTTCCCACACTCTGAACATTCTATAACCCCATTAAACTCCTCATAATATTCAGGCATACCACCTGAGGGAAATTGTTTTCGTGTTGGGTCAATTATATTTCCGCTTTTATCTTTACACCAAAAATGTTGCTCTTTTGTGTTCCAAATCGGTTCATGGTAATATCCCCTGACTATTTCTAAATCTGGATTTTCTTTTATAAGGGCCTCACATAATTCTTTACACCTGCCCCTGTATTTCATATAGTCAGATTGTCTTTCCTCTGCAAATATACTCATTTAAATACTCCTCCTATCCCTTTCTTTTTTGCGATCATGCTTCCAATTATCACAAACTTTATCTGGATAATTGGGATCAGAATTACACCAAAGTTGTTTTAAGAACCAATCTGAAAGTTCTTTTCCTGCTGGTGTTAAGTTTTCTTCTTTTACTGTTGAGGTATTTCTTTGCTTATTTTCTTTATACCAACCACAATTCCCACACCATTTCATATCATTATCTCTTTTAATATGTCTAAAAGAAAATCTACCCCATTGTATATAAATAATCCAATATAAAAAATGAATTTCAAATACCCTCTCTGGCTTCCAACTATAAGATATACCAAAAGTAAGACAACAACTATTGATATAATTTTTAATTGTTATTTTCATATATTACCTCTTTTTTAACCCATTTAGCTCCTGTAAGAAAAAAATGACTAAAACCAATTTTAGCTCCTTTAAGTGAGCGATAAATTCCAGTTTTAGCATTTCTATCATATTCTGTAATTACATCTAGATAGTAATATTCCCCATTTTGTCTAATTACAGCGCTCTTTATAAAAGAATTTGTATTCTGTAATACCCATAAATCTATTTTTATTATTTTTATTTACTCCTCTTTTAAGTGTGGTTTTTCTGTTCCTATATGATAATCACAACCACCTCCAGCGGGGCAATCAGGACCACATGGTACTTTATAGCCCGGTTCACAATTGCTTATTGATTCATCGCAAGGAGCAAGGTCTTCGAGTCCACACCCACATTGACCGTTTTGAGACACTAAACCCTCATATCCATTTTCTTCTAAATATTTTATAGTAATTTCTATTACATTCATTTCCGAATCCTTTATTAGAATTAACACTGTATAATGCTAAAAATTTTACCGATTGTATTTCTATAATATTTTTCTTTTTCAGGAGTCCATACCCTTAGAGTTGTAAAAATATTTCCTGGGCTTTTCTCAAAAATTAGTAGTAGATGCTCCTCCTGCTTTGATAAAACATAAATTTCATCTGTATCATAATGTATGAATTGAGGGGATAAGTTTTTACGATTAACGACTAACACCTCAATCAATCTAGCTTTACCACTATGTCCTTTTAATTTTGTATAGTTATAACTAAATTTAATTTCCATTTCATTTAAACTCACAATGATTTCCTTTTACTTTCTTTTGTTAATCCTATATATAAATCATGCGCAGGATTCTCTGCATTTAAATCTATATTATCAGTATATTGTTTTGTTACCTCTTTATCTAAATTAAATAAAGAGCAGAGCTCATCATGAAGGTCAGTTCTTATAGTATCAAGACTGTAAAGTCCCTGCCCTGCATATTCAATAATATCTTTGATTGAATCAATATACTCATAACAACAAACTTGTTGTCTACTAAACATATTTATTGTGCTCCATAAAGTGCAGAAAAATTCATTATTTTAGCGTGTTGCCTCATTTCTTGTGTTACTTCATCTATTGGTACTCCGTAGATAAATTCAGAAGCAATAAGTGCATGGATATCCACACTCTCCATTCCCACACCTACTTTTTTATCAGCAATATTTTTTAAATTACTAAAGATAGTGTCGTATGTTATTCTCATTCTTTTCTACCCATATTAACAGTACTACATACTGTACAGCGATAACCACTTTTAGCGGAATCTAGTCGTGAGTTATGTAACCTCATACCAGAACCATACTTACTATCCTGATAGGTATTCTTACATGAGCACTTCATTATTTTTGTAGCCATTATTTATTTAACCTCTCTTTATTTTTTTAAAAATTTTTCAAGTTTTTCAATATTCTCATTTTCATTTAAACCTCGCTCTTTCTCTCTTATATTCCTCCTTTTTTATTCTGCAAAGTTTTGCAAATTTTTCAAGACACTCCTCATCACTTAAACATGCGTTGACGTCACTTTCATGTTTTAACTTTAGTGCTTTAAATCCCTCATAGAGAGTTGTTAAAGTAGCAATAGTATCAACCCAACTAATCTGATTCCTTTCATATCTAATAAGCCATTGAGAATAAGTTTCCTCTGCTTCCTCTATAATTGTTTTTTTAACATACCCCTGTTTTTTTAAATTAGAGATTGTTCCTTCTATACACATATCTCTATTTTCATTTGTGGTAGAGTCGGGAAAATCATAGAAGAAAATTTCATCCAAAAATTCCCTCCATTCTTCCTCCGTCATTTTTATTGTCATTTCTATTGTCTTTTTTTCCATTTATTTACCTTCCCTCTTATTTATTTAAAGTGCGTCAAGAGTAGCATATAAGTCCCTCTCCAAATCTTTTCTGTATTGATTGAGTGGGTACATGCGTGCATCCTTTTTTAAAATAGTCTTTCCATTGTCGTATGCGAGCCACTTATTGTCCTCATCAAAGTCTTCTCTAACTACGAAAAAACTACCAATGTGAGCGCTATACCAAGCATCGTCGTTAGAACACTTAGTTATTTCCACACACCTCATTGTGCTCTTTTTAACTGGTGTGTAGTTAAGTGAGGGCTGTTTTACTATTTCTTTATTCATAATCACCCTTCCTTTATAATATATATCTTCTTTATTAATTATTCTAAATAAATATAATAATAAATAATAATAAAACTAACTCCAAATGCGTAACTTTTAAAAAAAATTTTGCGATTCTGCGCGGGGTATCTATATTTAAGGGGTAGGGGTAGGGGTAAAATATGCGTATATGTATGTATATATTATGAGTGGTGTTTATTTCAAACTTTTGGAGTATAAGTGGTGTTTGTTTCAAACTTTTGAAGTTTGAGAGATTCAGAAGAGAGACATTATCTCCACCTCACACCCCCCACCCCGTCACCACCTATGAGGGGGGGTTTTTTGGACGGTGGTCACCCCCACCTTATTATATTCCCAAACATTCCCAAACCTAACTACTGTCAAAAAAAATAATTATAAAAAAATTAAATTTTTTTATATTGGCGTACGGTTCATAAAATAAATTATATATATTATATTTATAATTAATAATTAATTTAATCCCCCGCCCCCGGGCGACCGCGGATAATTAATTTTAATATTTATATAATAAATTTTAATATATATTAATTCCTATGGATTAATTTTTGATTTTATTAATTTAAAATTAAAATTTTTTTTAATAGGCGTTAGGTTTATAATTATTTTTTATTATATTATATTTATAATTAATAATTAATTTATTAACTATACCGCCGACCGACAGCCTCCATTGGGACCGCCTGTCGGGCAACCCTAAGCCAATATTTAAGAGGGACGTGCGCCTCTGTGGATTCCCTAATCGGCTCCTTATTCCATTTCCGTACTTTGGAATAGTATGGGCAAACCTGGTGCTCTTATTCATACGCAATCCGTCCATTAACGACTAAAGAAATATGGAACTGGGCAACCCTTTATGACTCCTCACAAAACAAAAACTCTTCGGGGAGGGTTGGAATGGAGGCTCTTGTAACTGAGAGCCACACCCTCCCCGTATGTAAACCGGAAAGACAAATCGAAAAGACTAAATAGAAATAGTGGGATTGTATCACTAATACCGTGGGTACTACCCCCGGGTGGTGGTCTATTAAATTCATTTAATACCTGCGGCTACCCTCTGAGACGTATGGAGGGAATGCCGGAGTTATTAAAACTCCCAAAAAATTTATTGTGAGGTAAGTCACATGGAAAAAACAAACACAACTCCAATCACCATTCACTTCGGAAAAGGCGAATATGCCGTAACCAGTAAAAATGTTGAAAGACTGGAAAAAGCAGTCAATGAGTTCACTGAGACTGGCGTATGGAAATGGATGCTGGTTGATTGTCTCGGGATTAAAGCTGACGGAACTGTTGGTAAAAGGTATGACGACGTCGTTGCTGGAATAAAAAATGTTCCCGCGTGTAACGGACTCTATACTGCTCTTACCAATTACAAAGCTCCTACAGTCGAGATTACCAGGACCCATCGCGCCACCGCTGGATCGTCTTCACAGAAAAATATGGACGAGATAAAAAGAATTGCAGAGACAATTCCTGCACAGGATCTGTTTACCGCAATTCTCGGCGACGAAGAAATGGCCAGGGAAGTTATTCAGGCTATTGCCTAAATGAATGTTATGCCTGACGCTCGTCTCTCTGCACTATAGGGAGACTTGCGCGAGTCATAACAATATCCTACCTTTCATCCCCGTTTAATACCGCATGCTATGCCCTCATTTATATATATGGGGGTCCTGCATGCCTTATTAAAAATAAAGGGGGCAGTATGTATGCAAAAAGGTACAAGTACAGAAAGGAAGCTCTATTCATTACGTAACGTAAATGCTACTTTGAAACGAGAGCTCTCTAAACTCTTGGAGGAGGGGCAAATCGTAGACTCCTCTTTTGAGTATCCCATTCACACTCCTTAATTACTTTCACTCCTTCTATATATAACTCTGTTATATATAGGAGGGGTGTGACTAATTAAGTCAATGAGGAGGTCATTTATGGATTACAATGAGAGACGTGTGTTTATCGTAACTCTTTCAAACATTTTCTTTGAGGATGTTGAGAAAGGAGTAAATGCGGACACACTAAAAGAATCCTACATCAACACCTATGGTCGGGATGCGTGTCAACTCATATTCAAACGATTGGAAATGAGGGGGCTGTATGTTTAATCTCTGATGCTTCCTTTTATAATGAAGGGAAGCATGAGCAATTAAATAGAGGAGGAATATTATGCGGATTATCTTTTTATTAGTATTAGTAGTAATGTGCATAAGTCCTTTGTACTCAGGGCCCTATGTACGGACTGAATTAGGTATAGCTGGAAATATAGAGGATACTATTTTTACTGATATTGAGGTGGGATGGAGAATACGGTATAAGGATCTTTTCTCACAGACTTCAGTAGGTATTAGGACTTGGGTATTAACTAATTTTAATGATAATGTTGGTGGTCAATTCATACCTTTCCAGACTATCTATACGGTTAACCAAACTTTTAAGTATTCCATATTTTTTATGGAATTTCAACACTACTGTGCTCACCCAGTTGTAAATTCTTATACAGTAAATGAAGGCCAGGTTGAGCCAGGAATTGTTGCTCCAGAATGGTGGAATGGTTCAGTAACTACATTTTCTATAGGAGCTGAGATTGAGTTTGATTTTTAAGCTTTACTTTTGCCCTTGGTTTTATATTTACCAAGGGCTTAAGTAAGTCTTAAGTAAAGGGCAGGAGCGTGGAAGCTGTGAGATGATAGCCTCACATAGGGTTCGATTCCCTTACTTGCCACGTATAGAGCCACTCGCAAAAGCTATAGGAACATTGTGAGAAGTAAGAAGGAGATGCCAAGTGATAGCTTACGCAGGTCACTAACTAAAGCTGGCCGTCTTGCCCACGATACGGGCACCCGCACTTATTTTAAATTAAATAAGGAGGACAAATAAGTATGACACAGATTATAAGTCAAACCTTTCGAGTAAGGACAGGGACTGAGGGTCCGAGTCATGACCCTTATTCTTATGAGGAGTATATCCTTTGTAGAAATGGAGTAGT
>Ga0114946_10002997_pt1 | contig 11525 bp, 10 predicted proteins | sample WalLakDeSediment_FD_88676 | JGI IMG/M metagenome (GOLD analysis project Ga0114946, IMG submission 88676) | Lake sediment microbial communities from Walker lake, Nevada to study Microbial Dark Matter (Phase II) - Walker Lake 11/02/13 Deep Sediment | ecosystem: Environmental > Aquatic >...
CGCTCGGACCGCTCGCCGAGACCGTAACCGAGGACCTGAGTCCGGCCGCGCAGGTCGGCGGCGAGTTCCCGGCCAAAGGGGTCGTCCAGGTTCAGCGTCGCCCATCCGGGACGATGCTCGAAAAACAAGCGACGCTTGGCCGCTCCGTAGGCTTCGACCGTGCCGTGATAATCCAGATGATCACGGGTCAGGTTGGTCAACACCGCCGCCGCGAATTCGATCCCGTTCACCCGCCCCTGGTCCAGCCCGTGCGACGATGCTTCCATGGCCGCGTAACGCCGACCTTCGGCCGCCAACCCGGCCAGCCAGCGCTGCACGACCAGCGGGTCCGGCGTGGTGTGCGGCGACGGTTCGGTCCGGCCGTACTCACCCATGCCCAGCGTGCCGAGAATGCCGCAGGGTCCGGAATTCGCATCGCTCAGCGCCTGGGCGATGAAATGCGCGCAGGACGTCTTGCCATCGGTGCCGGTGACGCCCACCACCCGCAGCCGTCGGGACGGATCGCCGTAAAACCGACCGGCGATGAGACCCAGTTGTCGGCGCAGTTCCGGCGCGACCAGCAACGGTAACGCCGGTTCGGTCGGCAACGGACCTCCGAAAGGCGGTTCCCAAACCACCGCCAGCGCGCCCGCCGCCCGCGCCGCGTCGAGAAATTCCAGCCCATGTCGGTTTGCCCCGCGCAGCGCGAAGAACACCCCGCCCGGCCGGACCGCGCGGCTGTCGAGCGCCAGCCCGGAAACCGGTCGGCTCGCCAGCACCGCCGGCACGGCGGCCACTCCGGCGAGCAGTTCGCCTAAAGTCGGCATCGACGCCGGGTTCACGGCTTGACCTTCGCGGGCTTGGCCGCGCCGGCGATTTTCATGCTGGGCATGTCGTCCGGCGTGATGTTCAAAATCCGCACGGCGCCACCCATGGTCGCGCCGAACACCGGCGCCGCCACCGTGCCGCCGTAATAGGTTCCTCTTTTTGGCTCATCGATGATGACCACCATCACCAGCCGCGGGTCGCTGGCCGGGATCATGCCGGCGAACAGGGCAAAATAACGGTTGCGCGTGTAGCGGCCGTCCACGATCTTGCGCACCGTGCCGGTCTTGCCCGCCACCCGGTATCCGGGCACGGTCGCCCGGATACCCGTGCCCTCCTGGGTGACCGCCCGTTCCAGCATCGCCCGCATCTGCCGCGTCGCCCGAGCCGACAGCACCCGTTGTTCCTCGGCCGGATCGAGCGGTTCGGACCGTTTCAGCAGGGTCAGCGGTCGCCGGACGCCATCCGCCGCCAATACCGACCATGCCTGGGTCAACTGCGCCATATTGACCGACAGCCCGTAGCCGAACGAGTGGTTGGCGTGGCCGATTTCTCCCCCCCACTTGGTGTGGTGACGGAGAATCCCCGGCTGCTCGCCGATCAGTCCCAGTCCGCTCGAGGCGCCGAAGCCCAGGTCGCGGTACAGCTTCCACAAGCGTTCCGCCGGCATCGACAACGCGATCTTGGTGGTGCCGACATTGCTGGATTTGCTGATCACGCGGGTCACGTCGATCGATTTATAGTTATGCACGTCGCGGACCGTATGGCGGCCCACCTTGACCCAGCCAGGCGCGGTGTTGACCATCGTGCCGGGCGCCCAGCGGCCGGTTTCCAGGGCCAGGGCTACCGGAAAAGGTTTCAGCGTCGAGCCGGGCTCGTACATATCGGTAATCGCCCGGTTGCGCAGCAGTTCGCCGCGCAACTCCGCGCGGTTGTTGGGATTGCCGGCCGGCTGGTTGACCATGGCCAGAATCTCGCCGGTCCGCACGTCCGCGATCACCGCCGAACCGGCGCTGGCTCTGTGCTCCTTGACCGCGGTCTTGAGCGCGCGGTAGGCCATATATTGCAAGCGCCGGTCGATGCTCAAGGTCAGGGACCGACCCGGTTGCGGCGCCCGCAAGCTCTCCACGTCCTGCACCACCCGGCCCAGCCGGTCCTGGATCACCCGCTTGCTGCCGGGGATGCCGCGCAATTCCTGGTCAAACGCCTTTTCCAGACCTTCCTGGCCGATATCGTCGATGTCGGTGAACCCGAGCAGATGCGAGGTGATCTCGGCGTCCGGGTAGTAACGGCGATACTCGCGTTGGGAATACACGCCGGGGATTCCGAGTTGCAGGACCCGCTGGGCGGAGTTCGGAGCCAAGTGCCGACGCAGATAAACAAACTGGCGGTTTTCCCGACCCACCAGTCGCCGCTCCAGGTCCGCGACCGTCGTCTCCAGCGCCGCCGCCAGCGCGGGCCAGCGGTCCCGGTGCGCCCCCAATTCCGCCGGTTGCGCCCAGATCGAATCTACCGGCGAGCTGACCGCGAGCGGCTCGCCGTGGCGATCCAGGATCATGCCCCGATGCGTCGGGACTTCCACCACCCGCAGATAGCGCCCCGCGCCCTCGCGTTGCAAGCGCTCCCGATCGACCAACTGCAGATAAGTCGCGCGCGCGACCATGCCGGTCGCCGCCGCCGCCAACAGGCCCAACACCAACCCCCGCCGGGTCATCGTTCGCACGGACGCCCACGCGCGGCGCGACAGCGCGGCTGGAGTACTTGGGTTTCTAAATTTTCTGCTAGTCCCGTTCATCCTTCTTCACAATCCTTACCTCCCTCTCCCTGCTTCAGGCGCGATATAAAAAACTTCGCTGGGATCGGGAATCACCATGTTCAGCCGTTGGCGCGCCACGTTCTCGACCGCGGCGTCCGTGATCAGCGTGCTCTGTTCCAACCGCAACAACTCCCATTCGATCTCCAAACGGTCCCGCTCTTTTTGCAATTTCTGTAATTCAATAAACAACTGCCGGTTGGCATGCTGGATGTGGACCACGCCCACCCCGGACCCCAGCACGGCGCTCGCCAGCACCCCGACCAGCAAAATCTGACCGTTCACGTCAAGCGTTCCGCGACTCTCAGCACCGCGCTGCGCGCCCGGGGATTCGCGGCGATTTCCCCAGGGCCAGGACGCGCCGGCCGACCGATGAGGCACAGGGTTCGGCCCTCCGGCTCGCCTCGCACCGGCAAATCCGGCGGCAGTTCCCGGCCTCGCGCCTGCTCGCGCATGAATCGTTTAACCATGCGATCCTCCAGCGAATGGAAACTGATCACCACCAGCCGGCCGCCGGGCGCCAACATCCGCACCGCCTGCGGCAATACGGCCCGCAACTCGTTCAACTCGTCATTCACCGCGATCCGGATGGCTTGAAACGCGCGGGTGGCCGGATGCTTGCCCGGTTCGCGGGTGGGCACGGCCCCGGCGACGATGCGCGCCAGCCGCGCCGTGGTGGCGATCGGCGCCTGCCGGCGGGCCGCGACGATGGCTCGCGCCACCCGCCGATGAAACCGTTCCTCGCCAAACTCCGCCAACACGCGCGCCAGTTCCCCCTCCTCGACCCGGTTCAGCCAAACAGCGGCGCTGTTCCCGGTGGTCGGGTCCATCCGCATGTCCAACGGCCCGTCCCGACTGAAGCTGAACCCGCGCGCCGGATCATCCAGTTGCGGCGAGGACACCCCCAGGTCGAACAGGATTCCGTCCAGCCGACCGCTCAATCCCTGCGCGGAGACAATCTCGGCCAGTTGGCTGAACCAGCCCTGAACGAAGGTAAACCGGACCTCATCGCCAAACCGCGCCGCCGCCCATCCTCGCGCTTCCGGATCCCGATCCAGGGCCAGCAATCTCCCGTCCGAGCCCAACATCTCCAGCAGCGCCGCCGCATGACCGCCCCGCCCGAAGGTGGCGTCCACGTAAAACCCCGAGGGACGCACGGCCAGCGCGGCCAGCGCCTCGGCCAGCAGCACCGGATGATGATGCGGCGGCGCGCCCGCGTCCGTCATTTCAGAACGCCAGCGTGTCCAAATCGGGCAAGGACTCGCCATCGTCGGCCTCGTCGCCGACCAATCGCGCGTCGCGCCAGGCATACCAGTCCTGCTCGTTCCAGATTTCGAACTTGTTTCCCTGCCCCACCAGCACCACGTGTTTCCCCAGATGGGCGAACTCCCGCAGGGGCGCCGGCAACAGAACGCGGCCGCTCGCGTCCAACCCACACTCCTCGGCGTGTCCCAGCAGCAGCCGTTTCAGGGTCCGGGCGCGCTGGTTGGTGCTGGAAAGCTGGATGAGCTGGCGTTCGACGACTTCCCAAACCGGCAATGGGTAAAGCAACAGGCACCGGTCGCGATCGATCGTCAGGACCAGCCGGCCTTCGCCGGCATCCCACAGGGACTGACGATATTTGGCCGGAATCGCCAACCGACCCTTGCCATCGAGCGCTAGCGGACTGATGCCCCGGAACACTGTTCGTTGTACCTTATCACGTACTGGGTCGCCATCGCGCCCCACTTTGTCCCACTTTTCGCCACTTACTATAGAAACGCCAACTCGGGGTTGTCAAGGAAGAACAGCGCCTGGAATTTTTTAACAACAATCCGGGAAAGTGATGTTATATTTTACTTAACCATATATTTTAAATAAAAAATTTTTTTTTGCTTTTTTTCGCGAGGATCGGCCGGACTTAAGAACCACTTAGAGCATTCATTATTTTGATGCAGTATAAGTCATTGTTTATATATATAGTGTAAAATATTAATGACATTTATTGGGGACCGGGGTTGGTTTCCACAAAAAACGTCAAAGAACTTCAAAATTTCAAGAACCTTCGATTTTTTCGCCGAGCAGGTTACCGGGAGTGCGGGTATCCCGCCCGCGACATTGCCAATAAAACCTTCTCGCTTGTTAAAGTGGCGGCAAGCAGTTACCTTCAATTCCATCCCGCTCCAAAGACCCAGCCCTCCGCCGCCATGACCCATCGCGCTCGCCGCAAGGTTTTCTTCCCAAAATTTGACCGACCAGGGGTCAACTCATCGGTTCTCACCATTCCCAATTAAACCCATGAACGCCCTGTTCAACCTGTTTCTGGATATCTGCCTGTTCCGTAAGGGTCCGCAGGACCTACCCGCCTCGGCGGTTTTAATGAAGCTCTGCCTGCTGGCCTACGGTGGGTCGGGATTTTTCGTGCTGTTGCTGGGAGCGCCGGCCCCGGTGGCGCTCTTGCGGATTTTTCTGGATCTGGTGTTGCTGGCCGGGCTGCTCCACCTGGTTCTGCTGCTGAACCGGCATCCCGGCCGTTTCGAACAGACTCTGACCGCCCTGACCGGCGCTGGCACGCTGATGGGCCTGCTGGCCCTGCCGTTGGTGCATTGGATCGTCCGCCAGGAGACCGGCGCCGATACCACGCTGCCCTCGTTACTGATGTTGGGGCTGATGGTGTGGAGCGTCGCGATCATCGCCCACATTCTGCGCCACGCCCTCGATACCTCGATTTGGGTGGGCGGGATGTACGCGCTCGGCTACACCCTGCTGTCCTGGACCCTGGCCGGCTGGATCGGTCCACAAGCCGGCTAATCTCCCTGAAACTTCACACCGAATCATCCCGGTCCGCTCCCGGAACCGGCGGAGAGAATCCCGTATGCATCTGCACATCCTCGGTATCTGCGGCGCCTTCATGGCCGGCGTCGCCCTGTTGGCTCGCGCGGCGGGTCATACCGTCTCCGGTTGCGACGCCGGCGTTTACCCGCCGATGAGCACCCAACTGGCCGAGGCCGGCATCGCGCTGCGGGAAGGCTACGATCCCGAGCAACTCGCCGAATTCCGGCCGGACATGGTGGTGGTCGGCAACGTCATGAGCCGGGGTCGGCCGATCGTCGAGGAGCTGCTGAACCGCGAGCTGCCCTACGCCTCCGGGCCGGCGTGGCTGGCGGATTACGTGCTGCGCGGCCGGCACGTCCTGGCGGTGGCCGGCACCCACGGCAAGACGTCCACCAGCAGCCTGCTGGCCTGGATTCTGGAGGATGCCGGGCTGGAACCGGGCTTTCTGATCGGCGGCATTCCCGCCAATTTCGGCGTCTCGGCGCGGTTGGGCCGCGCGCCGTTTTTCGTGGTGGAAGCCGACGAGTACGACACGGCGTTCTTCGACAAGCGCTCCAAGTTCGTCCATTACCGGCCGCGCACGCTGATCGCGAACAATCTGGAATTCGATCACGCCGACATTTTTCCCGATCTGGCCGCCATCCAGCGCCAGTTTCATCATCTGTTGCGCACGGTCCCCAGTGCTGGCCTGATCGTCGCCAACGGGACCGATGCGAATCTGGCCGAGGTGCTGGCGATGGGTTGCTGGACGCCGGTGGAACGCTTCGGCGCGGGCGACTGGGAAGCGCGCAACATCGCCCCGGACGGCAGCGCTTTTACCGTGCATTATCAGGGCGAACGGCAGGGCCGGGTGGAATGGACGCAACTGGGAACGCACAACGTCCACAACGCCCTCGCCGCGCTGGCCGCCGCCCGTCATGCCGGCGTGCCCACTCCCGCCGCCATCAGGGCCTTATCCGGTTTCCAGGGCGTGAAGCGGCGGCTGGAAGCGCGCGGCGCGGTCGCTGGCGTGACGGTCTACGACGATTTCGCCCACCATCCCACCGCGATCGCGACGACGCTGGCCGGATTACGCGCCCGGGTCGGCGACCGGTTGATCCTCGCGGTGCTGGAGCCGCGCTCCAACACCATGAAGCTGGGCGTGTTCGCGGACAGCCTGGCCCCGGCGCTGGCCGGAGCCGACGCCGTGGTGTTGTATCAGGCGCCCGATCTCGGCTGGAATCTCGGCGCGGTCGCGGCGGCGCTCGGTCCGCGCGGGCGGGTCTGCCACTCCCTGGAAGAAACGCTGGCCGCCATTCAGGAACAGGTCGAACCGGGGACTCAGGTGTTGATCATGAGCAACGGCGGCTTCGGCGGCATTCACGAGCGGTTGCTGGACGCGCTGCGAGCGCGCGCCGTCCATGACTGAATCGCCCGCTCCCCGCCCCATCATCCTCGGCATGACCGGCGCGTCCGGCGCCGATTACGGCCTGCGGCTGCTGCAATGCCTGCTGGAAGCGGGACGCCCCGCGCAGTTGCTGATCTCGAAGGCGGCCCAGATCGTCATCCACATGGAAACCGACCTGCGGCTGCCCGGCCGGCCGCGCGACATCCAGCGGGTGTTGACCGAACACTACCGCTGCGCGCCCGACCAGTTACGCGTGTTCGGGCAGGACGAATGGACCGCCCCCCCCGCCAGCGGCTCCGCGCTGGCCCAAGCCATGGTGGTCTGTCCCTGCACCACCGGCGCGCTGGCCGCCATCGCCAACGGCAACAGCGACAATCTGCTGGAACGGGCCGCCGACGTGACCCTCAAGGAAGGGCGCAAGCTGATCCTGGCCGTGCGGGAAACTCCCCTGTCGGTCATTCATCTGGAAAACATGCTGCGGCTGGCCCGCGCCGGCGCGGTCATCCTCCCGACCAACCCCGGTTTTTACTACCGGCCGACCGCGGCGGCGGAACTGGTGGATTTCATCGTGGCCAGAATTCTCGATCAGTTGGAGATTCCCCACGCACTGTTGCCGCGCTGGGGCGACAAACCGGACCCGAGGTAAAACGCCATGGCCACCGCCATTCAGGAATTGCCGCTGTTCCCGCTGAATACCGTGCTGTTCCCCGGCGGAGTGCTGCCGCTGCGGATCTTCGAGCCCCGCTACCTGGACATGGTCACCCAGTGCATGAAAAACGACGGGGGCTTCGGCGTGGTGACCATTCATGAAGGTTCGGAAGCGGGCGGCCAGCCGATCAGCATCTATCCGGTCGGCGCCCTGGCGCGCATCGTGGACTTCGATCCCCTGGACGATGGCCTGCTGGGCGTCACCTGTCTGGGAATTCAGCGGTTGCGGGTGGTCGGCCACCGGGTCCAGCCGGACCAGTTGTTGATCGGCCAGGTGCTCTGGCTGCTGGACGATCCACCGTTGCCACCGCTGCCCAGCCACGAACCCCTGGTACGGGTTCTGCGCGAACTGCTGGAACGCGAGGAACTGTCTCCCTACATTCGATTCATGACTCCCGATTGGGACAACGCCGCCTGGATCGGCAATCGGCTGACCGAGCTGCTGCCCCTGCCCCCCCGCATCCGGCACGCGCTGCTGGAAATGACCGAACCCCAGCAACGCCTGGATCTTCTGCTGGCGATGTTCCAGGAGCAACGCACGGCCTGACGACGGGATATGCGCTAAAATCGGCGTTACCCACGCGCATGCCATCCCCAACCCAATACCTCATCCCGCCAAGGAACCCCGTCATGCTCGAACTCGAACCGACCTCAGAGCCACAACCGGAACCCACCAGCTCCAGCCTGCTCAGGCGGCTGTTCCGCCCCGAGGACATCAGTTTCTACCTGATGATCGTGCTGGTTTGGGCCGGATCCATTTACACCACATTCGACCTGACCGGCAGCCGCTGGTACTGGCAATGGATCATTCCCCTGGTGGGCGTAATTTGCATCATCACCGAATGGTTCCACGTCGAGCCGACCCTGAAGGCCCGGGCGTTGATGATCCTGCGTCAGATCCTGCACTGGGGCGCGGTTTTGTTGTTGGTCCTCCTGATCTTCTATGCTTCCGAGCGGGGCGCCTACATCAATGCCCTCGACGACCGACAGGCCAGTTTCGTCCTCATGCTGATCATCACGCTGAGCATGTTTCTGGCGGGCATTTACCTGGACTGGCGCTTGTGCGTGGTCGCCGTTTTTCTGATCGTGACCGCCGTGATCAACGTCGCGCTGTCGAACGCCGCGCCCCTGCTGATCTGGGTCGGCCTCGGCGTGATCGTTCTCTACTTCGCCTGGGAATGGTGGTACACCCGCCGTCCTGAATCGTCCAAGACCGATCGCTCCCCCGCCCAATGACCACCGAATGGGGTTAACCTGGCGGATACCCATCCCGATGGAGCGCCTCCTCGCGCCTCCGAACTCAACACGCCCATTCATGCACCGGCCGACCGCTCCGCTGTCGGTCGAGATACGCCAGGGTCAGCGCCGTCAGGTCGGGGCCGTGCCGGGCCAGAAAGCGGCGCTGCCAGTCGGCGCCGGTGCGCCCGCTGACGACCCGCGCGGCGATGACATCCAGATACAGCGTCACGTCCGCCGCGTCCAATTCCAGCGCCTCCAACCCGCGCCGAGCCATGGGTAGCAGTTCCTCCAGCACCAGTTGCCGCAGCGGCAGGCGTCGGCCGTTCGACCACACCACCTCGGCCCGCAAGCCATCCCGCGCCGCCGCGTAGAAATTGGCCCGACTCAAGGCGAAATCCAGCATCGCGCCACGCGGCGGCGCGGTCCGCGCCAGTTCGTGGACCAGCCCGTAATATAGCGCCGCGTTGGCGATGGTATCGGGAAGACTCGGACCGGCTGGCATGACCCGATGCTCGATTCGCAGATGCGGCGTCCCATCCGCCTCGAAACCCAGCAACGGCCGGTTCCAGCGCCAGATCGTGCCGTTGTGCAGGCGCAAATGCGGCATGCGCTCCACCGGTTCGTCGCTGAGATCGACCGGCAGCAGCGGTGGGTAATGCGCCTGATTCTCCACGAACAACTCCAGCAGCGACGCCCGGACGTAGCCCCCGCCAAACGTCACCCGCCGATGGCTCGGGTCGTCGGAACGCACCCCGCCCGCCAGCGCCACCCCCTGCTCGAACAGCGGGATGCGAGTCTCTTCCCACAATCGCTTGCCGAACAACAGCGGCGAATTGGCCGCGACCGCGACCAGCGGCGCGGACAGCATCAGCGCGGCGTTGAAGAAAGCCGCCGCCACGGCCGCCTCGACCTGTAAATGGGTCTGGAAAGACGTCGCCGCCGCTTCCAGCATGACATCAGACTGGCTCAGGCGCAGGGTTTCAGTACCCTGGATCGCCAGCTCCATCGGCCGGCCGCGCCGCCGTTTCAGGATCTGATCGTTGATGGCCCGATAGCGTTTCTGGTCCGACATGTGGTCCAGGGTCAGATCCGCATCGCGCAGGGTCGGTAGAATCCCGATCAGCGCCACGGTCGCGCCCAGGCCGGCGGCGACCTGCTGGCAACGTCGCCAGAGTTCCTCGAGGTTGGCGTGCATCCGGCGCAGCGCGGCGCCCCGCAGCGGCAACGGCGGTGTGTTCAATTCGATATTGAACACGCTCAATTCCGGAACCACCAGCGGATCGCTCAGCCGCTCCAGAAATCGCTGGTTGAGCGGCGCCGGCTGGCCGCGCTGGTCCACCAGCCAAGCTTCGATCTCGAAGCCGCCGATGCCGCCGACCGGCGCGAATCGCTCCTCCCGAAACCATTCGGCCAGCGTGGCGGTTTCCTGACGCAGCCGTAGTCGAAACCGACGGAAATCCCGCCGGGCGAACTGATACTGGGAAATCTCTTGACCCATCAGCGGTCTCTCCGGCTGGTCTGGTTCCGAAGACTATAGCCGGTCGCGTTCGTCGCGGAGGGCGAAACCGCGCAAGGGCAGCGCCAGATCGCGGGCGAGCGCCAGCGCCTGAAAGCGGTCGCCCATCTCGCCGGGCAGGGTCAGCAACTTGACTTGGCGGACCTGCTCCAGATAGCGGGCCGAATTGGCGGGATTTGCGTCTTCTTCAGCCAGGTCGGTCGCCTGCGGCGACGAGGCGTTCGCGGGGATTTCCGCGGCCAGCAAATCCATCAGTCCACAACCGAACAGAAAATAATTCTGCCGAGCATAGCCCGCCACCATCAGCCCGGCGGCCAGTCCGGCGTCGGCGACGGCGGTGAAATCCACGCTGGCGGTGATGTCCTGCAAGCCGGGCCAGCGCAGCGGATCGTCGTGGGCGCGATGGCGGTAATGGCAGCGCAAGGTCCCTGCGACGCGCTGGGGATGGTAATACTCCCGGCGCGGATAGCCGTAGTCCAGGAACAGCAGCGCCCCCGCCGCCAGCGGTTCGGCGATGGCCCGCAGCCACTCTTCGAGGTGGGGCGCGTATTCGGACGTGTAACCCTCCGGCAGGGATCGGCCCAGATCCGCTTCGATGCGGGCGACCGCCGCCGCGACCGCGGGATCGGCGGCCCCCTCGATCCAGTCCAGACCGTTTTCGGTCCAGGTCACCGCCAACCGGCGCGGTCCCTGGGCGGTGACGCGGAACCGCTCGACCGGCAGGGCGTCCAGCACCTCGTTGCCGAGAATGACGCCGCGCAGCCCCGACTCCGGCAGCGTCTCCAGCCAGACCACTCGTTCCACTAACTCGGGGGCGCGTTCGATCAGAGTCTGACGTTGGCGTTCGCGCAATTCGCCGCTGAGTTCCAGAATCGCGTAGGAGTCCGGTAGTGCGCCCAGATCTTGCATCTCTAAAAGCAGATCGACGGCCATGACGCCGGTGCCGGCGCCGAGTTCCAGAATCGCGCCGCCGCCCAAGGCATCGAGAATCTCTCGGCACTGGCGGGCCAGGCACCGGGAAAACAGCGGCGACAGTTCCGGGGCCGTGATGAAATCCCCGCCGGGACCAAACTTGCGGGCGCCGGCGCGGTAATAGCCCAGGCCGGGGGCGTACAGCGCCAGGTCCATGAACTGGCTAAAGGGAATCGCGCCGCCCGCCGCGGCGATTTCCGCGCGGATCCGGCCGAGCAGCCGGGCGCCATGGGCGGCGGCGGCGTGGTCCGGCGCGGGCAAGTTCTCAAGCC
>Ga0114946_10002999_pt1 | contig 11524 bp, 8 predicted proteins | sample WalLakDeSediment_FD_88676 | JGI IMG/M metagenome (GOLD analysis project Ga0114946, IMG submission 88676) | Lake sediment microbial communities from Walker lake, Nevada to study Microbial Dark Matter (Phase II) - Walker Lake 11/02/13 Deep Sediment | ecosystem: Environmental > Aquatic > Freshwater...
ACTCCTGCCTTGACATGTCTACCTTTGGGGGAAGCTTACAGATTAAATCAGTTCAAATAATTCCAAGTTTAACCTGTTCAAGCACAAAAAAGCCGCCCCGGAATTATACCCAGAGCGGCTTATAGTTTTCTTGCTGGCAGGTGGTGAAATACTGCTTGGGGCCATGCCTCTCCCCCCCCATTTGGCATTATGGCTTACCTAATCGCCTTTTGGCTATCCTACAGTAACCAGGGAAGGGGGGCAAACAATAACTCTCAGTTCCGGACTTCAATCCCGGCTTGCCGGAGGTGGTCCTTGACCGCGCTGATGGTCACCTCCCGGCGGTGGAAAATGCCGGCGGCCAGGGCGGCCTCGGCCCCGGTGGCGGCGAAGACCTCGGCGAAGTGCTCGGGCTTGCCCGCCCCGCTGGAAGCGATCACCGGAATGGTCACCGCCTCCTTGACCATCTTGATCAATTCGAGATCAAAGCCCGAGTTGGTGCCGTCCTTGTCAATGCAGTTGAGCAGAATTTCCCCCGCCCCCAGTTCCTCGCAGGCCACCGCCAAGGTGGCGGCATCGAGCTCGCGACCCTCGCGGCCGCCCTTGATCGTACACTGGTACCAGCAATATTTTTCCCCGTTGGGACCGGGAAAGGCGGTGGTAATCACGTGGTGAGGCACTTCCTCCGGGCTCCGGACATAAACCCGGCGGGGATCGATGGAAATTACCACTGCCTGGTTGCCGTAAACGTAGGCGATCTGCTCGATGGAGCTCTGGCCGGTTTTCCGCCGGCCGGAACGGAGATATGCCTCCACCACCGCCACCGCGTCGCTGCCGATGGAGATTTTGTCGGCCCCGGCCCGGAAATAGCGGGAGGCCACATCGAGGGCCGAGTAGAAGCGCCCGTTGGCGTCGGTGAATTCGCGGATGCCGCCGCCGATGGTGAGGGGAACGAAGACCTGCTCGGAGGCGCGCTCGAGGACCTCCAGCATGGGCTGGTCCTCGAGGGGAAAATCGCGAAAGGCGGTGATGTTGAGAAAGGTGATCTCGTCGGCCCCTTCCCGGAAGTAGCGGGCCGCCAGTTCCACCGGCTTGCCCAGGTTGCGGACCTCGCCGCCGGACTCGCGGACATCATACTGGTCGCCCTTGGTCACCACCAGGTCGCCCCGGTCGTTGCTGCGCACATCGAGACAGGCGATGATCCGCTTGGCCAGCCTGGTCCCGGCGGGGGGAAAACCCGAGCCGCTCCCGGCCTCTGGACTTGCTTGGCTCGAGGATGACGCCGTTCTTTCAGTAACGGCCAAGGCTGTTTTACGGCTTTGGAGAAAATTGGCTAAAACGGTCAGGCCGGCCTGGCCGCTTTTTTCGGGGTGAAACTGGCAGGCCGCCACCGCCCCCTGCTGGACGGCGCTGATAAAGTCGGTCCCATAGGTGGTTTCGGCCAGCACCCAGTCGCGATTGGCCGGGGTGGCGGCGGCCCGGTAGGAATGGACGAAATAGAGCTTTTCTCCCTGGTAGCCGGCCAAAAGAGGCGAGGGTTTGCGGATGGCGATCCCGTTCCAGCCGATCTGGGGCACGGCCAGGCCCGGGGCCCGGAAGCGTTCAATCCGGCCCTCAATCAGGCCCAGGCCCGCCACTCCCGGCGATTCCTCGCTGCCTTCAAAAAGAGTCTGCAGCCCCAGGCAGATGCCGAGATAGGGCCGTCCGGCGCGGAGATACTCTCGCAGGGGCTCGAGCAAGCCCTGGCGGCGCAGGCTCTCCATGGCGCTGCCGAAGCTGCCCACCCCGGGAAAGATCAGTTTTTCGGCCCGCAGAATATCGGCGGGTTCGGCCACGTCCCGGACCTCGTAGCCCAGTTTGCAGATGGCGTTGCGGACGCTGCGGACATTGCCCGCTCCGTAGTCGAGCAGGGTAATCATTTGACCATTACCTCTTTGGACCAGTCATTGTGTTCGAAGGCCCGGTGGTCGGGCTTGGGATCCTTTCCCTCGGCCAGGCGCTGCTCCAACCACTTGAGAACCTTGGCAAATTCCTCCCGGAGCTGGGCCATGGCCATTCCCCGATGGCTGACCCGGTTTTTTTCCGCCAACTCCATCTCGGCAAAGGTTTTGTGCAGCGGGGGATAAAACATCACCGGATCATAACCGAAGCCCTTCTCGCCCCGGGGTTCATGGGTGATTTGTCCCTCGCAGCGCCCTTCGTAGGTCAGGGCGGGGCCGGAGGGCACGGCCAGGGAGATCGCACAGACAAAGGCGGCCCGGCGGTCGCTTTGGCCTTCCAGCTCCCGGAGCAGCTTGGCGATATTGGCGGCGTCATCGGCCTTTTCCCCGGCATAACGGGCCGAATGCACCCCCGGCGCGCCGTTAAGGGCCTCCACCACCAAACCGGAATCGTCGGCCAGGGCCGGCAACCCCAGGGCCTTGGCGGTAAAAAGGGCCTTCTTGTAGGCATTGTCATCAAAGGTGGCGCCATCCTCCACCACCTCGGGCAGGGGGCCGAAATCGGCCAGGGAGCGGATCTCCACCGGGAAATCCGCCAGCATCTCCTGCAGTTCCTTGACCTTGCCCTGGTTGCGGGTGGCCAGCACGATTATCTGTCGCATAGCGTCTCCATCCTAATTTTTGTTCTATCTTAAAGAAAACCGAAAGCCCGGCCCCTTGCTTCTTCTTAAAACCACAGATTGCAGACGATGACCGCCGCAGTGATTCCGGCGGCGTCGGCGGTCAGGGCGGCGGGCAGGGCGTGGCGGGTGCGGGTGATCCCCACCGCCCCGAAATAGACCGCCAGCACATAAAATGTGGTTTCGGTGGAACCCTGCATCACCGAAACCAGAAAGGCGAGAAAGCTGTCGGGATCCCGGGCCACGATCTCGCTCATCATCCCGAAAGCGCCGCTGCCGGAGAGGGGCCGCATCAGGGCCATGCCCAGGGCCTCGGCCGGTAGCCCGACCCGTTCGGTGAGCGGGGAAAGCACGGTGATCATGATCTCCATGGCCCCGCTGGCCCGGAACATTCCGATGGCGACAAAAATGGCGACCAGGAAGGGGATGATCCGCACCGCGGTGGCAAAGCCCTCCTTGGCCCCCTCGGTGGCCACTTCGTAGACCTTGACCCCCTTGAGGTAGCCGAAAATCAACAGGCCGGCGATCAGCATCGGGATCAGCCAGGCGGAAACGGCGCTGAAAAAGGAAACCGCGTCCTCGCCGCCGGCCCCGGGCCCGAAGAACAGGCGATAAACTATGCCCCCGGCAAAGGCGAGCAGCAGGAGCTGGATAAAAATCCGCCCGCTCCGACCCGGCGGGGTCAGAGAGGAAGCTTCCGGGAGCTCGATTCCGTTGCCGCCCGGTTTGGCCGGCACCGGGCCACCGGCGGCAGGCTCCGCTTTCGCCTCTGAGGATCCGGCGTCAGGGACGGGACTGGCGACGACGCCGCTCAAACCCAAAGTCCGGCCCGGTTCGGGTCCGGCCAGCAGTTTGGCCATTGTTATGGCCACAATAGTGGAGCAGCAGGTGGCGACAATGGCCGGGATCAGGATTTCGGCCGGGCTGGTGGCCCCGGCCGCGGCCCGCACCGTGATCACCCCCAAGGGCAGCAGGGTGACGCTGGAGGTGTTGATCGCCAGAAAAAGGCACATGGCGTTGGTGGCCGTACCCTTTTCCGACGCCAGCTTGTCCAGCTCCTGCATGGCCTTGATCCCCATGGGGGTGGCGGCGTTGCCCAGCCCCAGGGTATTGGCGGCCATGTTCATGATCATCGCGCTCATGGCCGGGTGCTCGGCCGGCACCTCGGGAAAGAGCCGGGTCATCACCGGCCGCAGGGCCCGGGCGATCATCCGCATCAGGCCCCCGGCCTCGGCCACCTTCATGATCCCCAGCCAGAAGGCCATGGGACCGATCAGGCCGATGGCCAGCATCACCCCGGCCTTGGCCGACTCGAAGGAGGCACGGGTCACCTCGTCCATCCGACCGGTATAGGAGGCGGTAACCACCGCCACCCCGATCAGACCGAGCCAGATAATGTTTATGGCCGAAGCTTTGGGCTGCATAACTGGGCCACCTTACCCAAAAACAGCCCCAAAAATCCAGCGGAAATAGCAAGGCGAGCCCCCGCGGCTGCGCCGTAAGAGAAGCAGGAACCAGTTTGGGGATGAGGGCAAAAGATGGCAGAGCCTTACGGAATGGGATCGGCCGCCGAACGGACTCCCTGGGTTGGGCCGACCTGAAGCATGTTGCTGAAAGAAAAAAAGGGGCCCTTCCTGCCAAGAAGGGGGAGAGGGAGGGAAGGCAGGAAGGGCCAGGAGAGGTTGGGTTGTAATTAAGAGACACGACCCGAACGGAAATAGTTCCCAGACCGTTCAAGGAAAATTCCCGCGCTAAGCCGGGGCTGAAAACCAGGTGGGGGGCTGTGCCCCTCTATGCCGCCCTGATCAACCGCCGCCGGCCGTTGGCCGGTTTCATTTCAGGGCGTCATACACCTTGCCCACCAGCTGCGGTCCGGGGGTCAGGGTCTTGTCCCCCTTTTCCCAGCGGGCCGGGCAGGCTTCGTTGGGGTTCTGGGCCACATGGGCGCTGGCCTGGAGCTTGCGGAGCAACTCCTTGGCATTGCGGCCGACATTGTAGAAATTGATTTCGGAGGCAACCAGCACTCCGGCCGGGCTGATGATAAAAGTGCCGCGCAGGTCCAGGCCGGTTTCCTCGTTGTAGACGCCGAATATCCGGGAAACCCGGCCGGTGGGATCGGCGGCCATGGGGTACTTGGCCTTTTCGAGGAACTTTTCCTCCCGCTTCCAGGCCAGGTGGGTATAGACGGTGTCGGTGCTGACAGTGACCACTTCCGCCCCGACGGCCTTGAGATTTTCATATTCATCGGCCAGGTCGGCCAGCTCGGTGGAACAGACAAAAGTGAAGTCGGCGGGATAGAAAACCAGCACCGTCCACTTGCCTTGCTTTTTCTGCTCGGCCAGGGAGATCTTGTTGAAGTCGCCATTGACCGGATCGTAAATTTCCAGTTCGAAATCCGGCACTTCTTGCCCTACCTGGAGGGCGCCGCAACAGCAGTCGTCGTCGTAATGGTGTTCCATGGTCAATTTCCTCCTATTAAAATGTTTATTGAAAAGCCTGATTTAAGAAAAGCCGGGCGGCGCCGGACCGGAATAGCGAAAACCAGGCTGACTCCCGGCAACACCCGGTTCTGCTATTCACTGGAGAGAGTTACACCGTATTTTTGAGAGAGATTATCATTTTCATTTCCTTTTGCAAGCACTTTTCGCCGCCCTCCGAAAATTTAAGCCCAAGGCGGCGAAGCTCAAGGCTTGGAGCCAGATTGCTTTTTTATTTTTGCCATATATATGGTAAGAGCAGGGGATGGAAAACGCAATGGCATGCAAGAGCGGCGAGCCCCCTCGGAAAATTTTTCTGATCGGCTACCGGGCTTGCGGCAAAACCCTGGTGGGACGCATGCTGGCCGCCCGCCTGGGCTGGGAATTTCTCGACATGGACGCGGAGATCAGCCGCCGGGCGGGGATGAGCATCCGGGCAATGGTCGCCCGCCATGGCTGGGAGTACTTTCGCAGCCGGGAACGGGAACTGTTGCTCGAACTGAGCCGGGCGCCGGCCCCGGCCCCAGGCCTGGTGGTGGCCACCGGCGGCGGAGCCGTCCTCCAGCAGGATCTCTGGCCGGATCTCCGGGCGGCCAGCCTGGTGGTCTGGCTCAGCGCTGATCCGGCCATTATTGCGGCCCGGATCAGCGCCGACCAGGTCAGCGGCGAACAGCGGCCGGCTTTGACCGAGCGGGGACTGCTGGCGGAAATCAGCGAAGTTCTGGCGGCGCGGACCGAGCTTTACCGGCAGGCCGCCCACCTGCAAATCGACACCGCCGCCCTGGAGCCTGCCGCCATCATCGCCCGGATCAGCGAGCGCTGGACTCAAGATCAGCAAAAATACGCGGCTTAAAACGGCTCGGTAGCCACCGAGGAGCAGGGCGGCGACTTTGCGCGCGGCTCTGCGACCGCCCCTAAACCAGCACAAGGAAAGGAAAATGGCAGGAAATACCTTCGGCAAAGTTTTCCAGATCACCACCTGGGGCGAGTCTCATGGCACCGCTGTCGGGGTTGTGGTGGACGGCTGTCCCCCGGGAATCCCCCTGGGCTCCGAGGATATCCAGGCCGATCTGGACCGGCGCCGCCCTGGTCAGGGTGGCCCGGCGGCCAGTCCCCGCCGGGAGCCGGACCGGGTGGAAATTTTTTCCGGGATTTTCGAGGGCCGCACCACCGGCACCCCCATCAGCCTGGTTATTTTCAATAAAGACGCCCACAGCAAGTCCTACGACCATCTCAAGGATATCTACCGGCCGGGCCATGGCGACATTACCTACCAGGAAAAATACGGGGTGCGGGATCATCGGGGCGGCGGCCGGGCCTCGGCCCGGGAAACCGCGGCCCGGGTCGCGGCCGGAGCGGTGGCGGGCAAGATCCTGGCCCAGGCCGGCATCGAGGTTTGCGCCTACACCGTGATGCTGGGAGGTATTGCCGCCCAGCGCCGCGATCTCGCTGAAATCACCGATAATCCCCTTTTTTGCCCCGACAACGAAGCCGCCGCCGCCATGCTGGCCCGGATTGACGAGGTCCGCCGCCAGGGCGACACCCTGGGGGGAATCGTCGAAATCAGGGTCAGCGGCTGCCCGGCGGGGCTGGGAGAGCCGGTTTTCGACAAGCTCGACGGCGAGCTGGCCAAGGCGCTGATGTCAATCGGGGCGGTCAAGGGGGTCGAGATCGGCCGGGGGTTTGCCGCCGCCGGCCTGACCGGCTCGCAGAATAACGACCCCATCACCCCGGCGGGATTCAACGGCAACAACGCCGGGGGCATTCTGGCCGGCATCTCCAACGGCGATGAGATTATCATCCGGGCGGCGGTAAAGCCGATTCCCTCCATCGCCAGAGAACAGCACACCATCAACCGCGACCGGCAGCCGGTAACGATCAAGGTCGGGGGGCGCCACGACATTTCCGCCATTCCCCGGATCATCCCGGTCTGCGAAGCCATGACCAGGCTGGTGCTGGCCGACCACTTGCTGCGCCAGCGGACCATCAGCGGTTCCTCCTCCCGGCCCGCTTGACGGCACCACCGGTCAAATACTCAGTCGCGAGGAAACCATGCCAGGTGCAGGTAAAAACAAACAAGGCGGCAGCGTTCCCGAAGTACCGCTGCTTGCGGCCAGCGGGACGGCGCCGCAAGAGGGGATGCCCCGGGAAAACCTGATGCGCGATATCTGGATGATCAGCCGCGAATATGACGGCCTGGCCGGTGCCGGCGGGGTCAAGGACGTGGTCCGCCAACTGGGCGAGGCCCTGGCCCGGGCAGGCCACCGGGTCAGCGTGGTCCTTCCCCTTTACGGCTTCATGGATCCCGAAGCGGCCGGGTTTGCTCCCCTGAACCTCCATTTCGAAGTGGGGATGAACTATGTCGGGATGGAACGGCGCGAACTGGTCCGGGTTTTTGCCCGCCACCTGGTTCCCCCCCCGGCCCGGAGGAAGGATCGCCGCCTGCGCCCGGATCCGGTCCCGCGCAACTCCGGCGGCTGCCTTTCCCTTTACCTGCTGGACGCCCAGCGCTACCAGGAAAAGCAGGGGGTTTACACCTACACCGCCGCCGAAGAGGCCCTCAACCCGGCCCATCACCAGGGTTCGGGCCATTTCGATTATTTCGCCATGAATGTCCTGCTGCAGAAGGCGGCCCTGGCCCTGATGATCCGGCTCGGTGCCCGACCGGAGGGCATCCACTGCCACGATGGCCATGCCGCCCTGCTGCCGGCGATGATCCGGGAACAGGAAGGGTTTCGCCACTATTTCGCCGCCACCGCCGCCGTGGTCACGGTTCACAACGCCGGGGTGGGCTACCACCAGGAGGTCGCAGACCTGCCCTTTGCCGAGGCGATCACCGGCCTGCCGACCCGGGTCATCGACGACAACCTCCTCGACGGCGCTTTCGATCCGCTGCTGGCCGCTTCCAGCTATGCCCCGCTCAACACCGTCAGCGAGAACTATGCCCGCGAACTGCGGGAGACCGACGACGACGCCCTCACCGGCTGGCTGGGCCACCGGCTGCTGGGCCGGGGCATCAGCCTGCGGGGGATCACCAACGGAATCAACCCCGCCGACTTCAATCCCACAGAACCGGAAAAGCTCGGCCTGCCCGCCGCCTTCTCCCCCGAGCGGGGCGAATTGGCCGGCAAGCAGCTTTGCCGGGCCGAGTTGGTCAAGGCCCTGGCCGAAGAGCGCTGGCCCGGCCTGCGCCGGGCCGGAACCCTGGCGCCGGTCCCGGCCGGCCAGGCGTTGCCCCTTTTCACCTTCGTTGGTCGACTCACCAACCAGAAGGGCGTGGACAAACTGCTCGGCGCCCTGGAAACCCTGCTGCCCCTGGACCAGGGCTTCCAGGTGCTGGTGCTGGGCTCCGGCGACAAGAGCTGCGAACAGGCTTTGAGCGGCCTGGCCGAAAACGAGGCCAACCGGGGCCGGCTCTGTTTTCTCCAGGGCTATGATGCCCGGACGGCCAACCTGGTCTATGCCGCCGGCGATTTCTTCCTGGTTCCCTCCCGCTATGAACCCTGCGGCCTGACCGACTATATCGCCCAGCTGTTCGGCAATCTGCCCATCGTCCACCAGGTCGGCGGCCTGGTCAAGGTGGTGGACGGCCTCACCGGCCTGGCCTACCGCGAGCACAAATCCGCCGCCCTGATGGGGGCCATGCAGCGGGCCCTGGCCCTTTTCCGCCAGGAGCCGGAAAAGATCCTTGACATGCGCCGGGCCGCCGTTAAGCATATTCAGGAGTATTACACCTGGGATACGGTAATGCGCCAGTATCTGGATTTTTACCAGGCGGCCCGCTCTTTCCTGCGGCCGTGAACCCAAGCAGGCGGTACTTTGCAACGCTAACCAGGGACCGCCGCGCCCAGCCGCCCCCCTTAGCCCGGGGCCGGCGAAAGCCCGGCGATCCCCCTGTGATCCCGGCAACATCAAGATCCCGGGAGTACCGGTCCGCCCTGGCCGGCCATAATCCCGCGACCATTTTCGCGGGACGATTGGAGGCCGGGGCCGGCCCTTAACGAAGGCGGGCCCTGCCGGCCCGGCCCAAGTCACCCTCACCCAGCTCTTTCAAGGAGGCAAGTTCATGACCATCCGTGTAGGCATCAACGGTTTCGGCCGCATCGGCCGCAGCATTTTCCGGGCGGTGGATACCGACCCGCTGTTCCAACAGATCGAAATCGTGGCGATCAACGATCTCACCCCGTCTCCCACCCTGGCCCACCTGCTCAAATACGATTCGGTGATGGGCACTTACCGGCGGGAGGTCAAGGCCGGGGAAGGCGAAATCAGCGTCGACGGCCGCCCGGTCCGAATCAGCAGCCAGCGCAATCCCGCGGAAATTCCCTGGGGCGACCTGGGGGTCGAATACGTCATCGAATCCACTGGTTTCTTTACCGAAGGGGCCAAGGCCCAGGCCCACCTCGACGCCGGGGCCAAGAAGGTGCTGATCTCGGCGCCGGCCAAGGGCCAGGTCAAGACCATCGTCATGGGGGTCAACGAGGATGACTACGACCCGGCCAGCGACCATGTCGTTTCCAACGCCTCCTGCACCACCAACTGCCTGGCTCCGGTGGCCAAGGTGATCACGGAGCGCTTCGGGATCAAACATGGCCTGATGACCACGATCCATGCCTACACCAACGATCAGTCGCTGCTCGATTTTCCCCACAGCGACCTGCGCCGGGCCCGGGCCGCAGCCCTGTCGATGATCCCCACCAAGACCGGGGCGGCCGCCGCCGTCGCCCTGGTCCTGCCCGAATTGAAGGGCAAATTCGACGGCCTGGCGGTGCGGGTGCCCACCCCCAACGTCTCCCTGGTGGACGTGGTCATGGAGCTGGAGCGGGAAACCTCGGTGCCGGAGGTCAACCAGGCCCTGGCCGCCGCCGCCGGCCGCTTCCTGGGCTACTCGGAAGAGCCCCTGGTTTCCATCGACTACCAGGGCGATCCCCGCTCCTCGGTGGTGGACGGGCTTTCCACCAAGGTCATCGGTTCGACGGTGAAGATTTTATGCTGGTACGACAATGAGTGGGGTTATTCCAACCGGATGCTCGATCTGCTCCTGCTGATGGAAGATCGTAAAATACTGAAAAAAAATGCAGCGGGCTCCCAGTCCGGAACAAGCCCGCCAGTCGAACGGCAAGAATCCCGCCTGACTGGCCGGCTTGCTCCGGACTCCGGTCCGACTGCGGGTTTGCGGGGCGTCGGTGGCCCAGCCCAACACCAGAGCCTATTTTGCCATGAACCATAAAGAAGACAGCCCGACCCCCGGCGAGGCCCAGGCCTGCCGGCCGGCCATCGATTCCGACGCCCTGCGGGCCAACCTGCAGGAAACGGCGGTGGCCTGCGTCGAGCTCGACCCCTCCCTGGCCGTGCTCCTGGAGGTGGTGGCCGATTACCAAGGCATTCGGGCCCCCCTGGAAGAGCTGCTCTACGAAATCAGCCACCCCTACCGCAACTGGCGCCTGATCCTGCCCAAATTACGCTCGTTTATCCTTAAGCACCTGGATCATTACCGCCGGCATGAGCGGGGCCCGGAAGCGTGTTTGCGCCTGGGCGAAATCCTGCTTGCGGCCCTGCGGGAATCGGCCAAAAACGAGGTGCTGCTGGCCCAGGCCGCCGAAGCCCTGGCGGCCCTGCTGGACAAGCTGGTCCTGCTGCTCAAGCCCGAGCAGTTGGGGGCCTACCATCAAGCCCTCAGCCACTGTTGCAACCAATTGGCCGAGCTTGACGATCCCCTGCTGCTGCCCCTGGCCCAGGGCCAGTATTCATTCAATAAAATCATCAGCCGCCTGGTCGCCAAGTGCCAAAGCGGCGGCCCCGACGCCCTGAAAGTCTGCGACTTGGGGGCGGCCGCCCGGCTGCTGCAACGGATTCTGATCCTCAATTACCGCTACTGGCTCAGCGAAGAAGATCCCCAGCCCTGGTTCGTCTCCGAGTGTGAAGCCCTCTGCCGGGGCTGGCAGGCCGGCCGCCTGTTCCAGGAAGTTTCCCATACCCGGCTTCAGCAGTGCCTGGCCGAGGCGGAACAAATCACCGCCGAGCGGGAAACGGCCACCGCCCTGGCCCGGCTGCTGGAATTGCCGGATCATCTGGCCATTATCCGCCTCTACAAGGAAATCCCCGACAAGCTGGCCGGGGAGAAGCCTGAGGGACCGGATTTACCCGAATCCGACCGTTTCGCCGAAAACCGCAAGATGTTGTTTCTCTTCCGGATCATGGAGACCCGCGGCCTGGCCCTGATCCACGAAGAGACCCTGCGGGAGATCAACCGCAGCCTGGTCCAGCTCATCCGCCGCCAGACCTTCGAGGAAATCGAGCGCTTTCTGCTGACCACCCTGGCCCTGCTCAAAACCAATGTCCGCCGTTATCCCCATACCTCCCTGCAGTGCATCCAGGTCATCGGCAGCGAGGTCTTCCGCCGCAACAACAGCCGCCTGGTGGAAACCTTTCTCTGGGAGACGGTGCG
>Ga0114946_10003001_pt1 | contig 11521 bp, 10 predicted proteins | sample WalLakDeSediment_FD_88676 | JGI IMG/M metagenome (GOLD analysis project Ga0114946, IMG submission 88676) | Lake sediment microbial communities from Walker lake, Nevada to study Microbial Dark Matter (Phase II) - Walker Lake 11/02/13 Deep Sediment | ecosystem: Environmental > Aquatic >...
CTCGTTTCCAGGGGCGTTGAAGTTGACCTGATCATTTCGAGCCATGCCGTACGCGCTTATGAAACGGCCCGGCTGATTGCCACCGCCCTGGGTTTCCCCGAAAGGGAAATAAGACAGGAACCACAAATTTATCTCGGCACCGAAGACAGCCTGCTCGACATAGTTTTATCTCTTTCTGATGAACTTGATAGCGTAATGCTCGTTGGACACAACCCCGTTATGTCGGGCTTTGCCCAAATACTGCAGGCCCGCATAGGCAATGACATGCCAACATCTGCGCTTGTCAGCATCAGTTTCGAAACCAATTACTGGAACCAAGCACTGATAGCAAAAAAGAAAGTCAATTTTTATGTATACCCCAAAATGCTTTAATCCCTGTTCTCTGAAATTTAATACCACCTTAACAAGCCGCAATTTTTTTTCGTTTATTATTGCAGTTTGATAAATTGCAGGGAAGTGGTTGCTTAAAAAACCGGAAGCCCTATGAAGAACCCTCCGATGATAAACCGCGAATTAAGCTGGCTTTCGTTTAATGAAAGGGTGCTGCAGGAAGCTGCTGATGGGCGGGTGCCGCTCATTGAACGCTTGAGATTTCTTGGGATTTACTCGAACAACCTGGATGAGTTTTATCGGGTAAGGGTGGCAACGCTGCGAAGGTTAAGGGATTACAACGAAGAAAACCCGGGTGAACTTTCGTACGATCCGGGAAAGATCCTGAAAAAGATCAGTGCAATAGAACAACAGCAGCAGGAGCAGTTCAGGGCCATTTACGGCAATTTACTGACAGACCTCGAGAAGAACAACATTTTTATCGTGAATGAAAAGCAGCTCAGTCCTGAACAGGGAGAGTTTGTTGCAAGGTTTTTCAGGGAAAACGTCAGGCCGAACCTTTTCCCCATCATGATCAAGAACTTCAAGCGCTCCTCGTTTCTTCGCGATCGTGCCATATACCTGGTGGTTCATTTGCAACATTCAGAAAAGAAAGTAAAAGACGACTCGGCCCTGATTCGGGTGCCGGCAGCCAGCGTTTCGCGTTTCGTAATCCTGCCAAAAATTAATGAAAGCAATTACATTATTTTGCTCGATGATGTGATTCGCTATAACCTGGGTGAGATTTTTTCGATTTTCGATTATGACCGCTTTGATGCCTATACCATAAAGCTTACCCGCGATGCCGAAATCGACATTGATAATGATGTATCGAAAAGCTTTATGGAGCGCATGTCAGAGAGCCTGAAGCAGCGTAAGCAGGGCCGCCCCGTGCGTTTTATTTACGATGAGAGCATGCCCGGGGGCCTTCTTAAATCTCTTACCGAAAGGCTGAAAATCTCCGAAAAGGATGATATGAACCCTGGCGGGCGTTACCATAACTTCAAGGATTTCATGGAGCTTCCTAATGTTGGGCCTGATACTCTTGAGTATTCGCCCGCACCGCCTTTGCCGCACACCCATCTGGAAGGCTGCAAGAGCATGCTGGCTGCTATGCGCCAGAAAGACATCATGCTGCACTTCCCCTACCAGTCGTTCAGGTATATTATTGACCTTTTGCGCGAAGCCTCCATCGACCCCAAAGTACGGTCAATAAAAATGACCATTTACCGGGTGGCAAAAAACTCCAATGTGATCAATGCGCTGATCAACGCCGCAAGAAATGGCAAGAGCGTAACCGTTTTTCTTGAATTACAGGCCCGTTTCGATGAAAAGGCCAACATTATCTGGTCAGAAAAAATGCAGGAGGAAGGTGTAAAGATCATTCACGGAGTGCCGGGCCTGAAGGTCCACAGCAAGCTGATCCTGATCAGGCGAAAGGAGGGTGACAAAAATGTGCTGTACGTCAACGTGGGCACTGGCAACTTCAATGAACAGACAGCCAGGCTATATGGCGACGACAGCCTGCTCACCTGCAACCAGCACATTACCGAAGAGGTCAACAAGGTTTTCAGCCTTTTTGAAAAGACCTGGTATGCCCCTGTCAACTTCAGGCATCTGATTGTTTCGCCCTTCCGAACCCGCAAATTTGTGGTTCAGCAAATTGACCGCGAAATAAAAAATGCAAAGGCCGGCAAGCCTGCATCCATATTAATGAAGCTTAACTCCTTGGTTGATGAAGCCATTGTTAAAAAACTTTACCAGGCTAGCAGGGCAGGGGTAAAGTGCCGCCTGATTGTTCGCGGCATTTGCGTGCTGGTTCCCGGAAAGCCCGGACTGAGCGAGAACATTGAAGTGATCAGCATTGTCGACAGGTACCTGGAGCATTCAAGGATATTTATTTTTCACAATGAGGGCGATGAGAAATACTTTATTTCTTCAGCGGATTTAATGACCCGTAACCTTGATCACCGCATTGAAGTGGGTTGCCCTATTCTTGATCCAGAAATTCAGATGGAGTTGCGCGATATGCTCGAACTCCAATGGAAGGACAATGTTAAGGCGCGGGTTATTGAAGCCAAGCAACGCAATAGCTATCGTGTGCCTGGCCAGGGCCAAGAGCCCCTTCGCAGCCAGCAGGCCATCTATTCTTACTTCAAACAAAAGGTTAAATAACGAAACAACATGCTTTTGGCAGCCATTGATGTAGGTTCAAACGCCGTAAGGCTATTCTTTGCCAATGTTTTCGATCAGAATAATGAAATTATTGTTGAGAAGGCTTCGCTTGTAAGGGTACCCATCAGGCTTGGAGAAGATGTTTTCAAGAAAGGAAAAATTTCGAAGGAAAAGACCGAAAGGCTTATCAAAACCATGAATGCCTTTAAGCTGCTGATCGAAGTGGTTCAGCCGGTAGCTTGGAGGGCCTGTGCCACATCGGCCATGCGCGAGGCAAGCAACGTAAAGGATGTGATCAAACTATTAAAACAAGAAGCAGGCATAGAAATCGAAGTTATCGATGGTATTGAGGAAGCAAAGATTGTGAGCATGGTAAGCAACCTGAACTTCAACGGAAGTTTTAATAGGGTCATGTATATTGATGTTGGCGGTGGCAGCACCGAAATATCAATTCTGCAAAACCAAAAAATTATCGATTCTAACTCATTTAAAATTGGGACTGTAAGGCTGCTTGATGGTTTGGTGAAAATAACGGAGTGGGAGAAGATGGAGGAGTGGCTTTCGCAGTTTAAGGATCAAAATGGCAAATTACTGCTCGTAGGCTCGGGTGGCAACATTAATAAAATTACCAAAATCTATGGTGATATTAATCAAAAAACCCTTTTGTTCGATGAGCTGAAACTTGCCATCGACCACCTTCAAAACTATTCCATTCAGGATCGCATTGAGTTGATGGGATTGCGTCCAGACCGTGCCGATGTGATCGTTCCTGCCGGGAAGATCTACCACTTTATCATGGAACACCTTAATAGCGATTTTATTTTTGTGCCCAAAATAGGGTTGTCTGATGGAATAGTTAACATGCTTTTCCGTCAGCAAAAAACAATTCTCCGTAAAGGATAAATTAAGCTTTACCCTTGGTTTTATTCCATTTTAATGAAACCCTATTCCAACTAATTAGCCTTTATTGGCGTATATTTGTATCGGGCTATTAAAGTTTTCTTTGACTACTAACGATGCAGCAAACAACCTTTGACCAGGAACGTGCCGAGATTTTAAAAAGGTACCGCCAGCTGATTTCTGCTTGTCGGCCTTTGACCACCAAGGAACAGCGGGAAAAGATGCGCGAGGCCTTTGATTTTGCCGTGGAGGCGCATAAAAACCACCGCCGCAAAAGTGGTGAGCCTTATATTTTTCATCCCATTGCCGTGGCAAAGATTGTGTTGGAAGAGATCGGCCTGGGAACCACCAGCGTGATTTGCTCACTGCTGCACGACGTAGTGGAAGACACCGACTACACCCTTGCCGACATTAAGGAACACTTCGGCGATGAGGTAGCCCGCATCATTGATGGGTTAACGAAGATCTCTGACATTTTTGACCAGACCACCTCTGTCCAAGCCGAGAACTTCCGCAAAATGCTGCTCACCCTTTCGGATGATGTAAGGGTGATCCTGATCAAGCTGGCCGACCGCTTGCACAACATGCGCACGCTCGACTCGCTTCCACCAAAAAAGCAGCTCAAGATCGCCAACGAAACCCTGTACCTTTTTGCACCTCTTGCACATCGCCTTGGCTTTCACGCCATAAAAAGCGAGCTCGAAGACCTTGCCCTGAAATATACCGAACCTGAAATTTATGGTACAATAGCTCAAAAGCTGATCGATTCGGAAGAAGAACGCAACCGCTTCATCAGCTCCTTTACCTATCCCATAAAAAAATCCCTGCAAAAGGAGGGCTTCAAGTTTAGTATACTTGCCCGAACAAAGTCAATAAGTTCTATATGGGGCAAGATGCAGAAAAAGGAAGTGCCTTTTGAAGAAGTGTATGATGTTTTCGCAATCAGGATCATTATTAACACCCCCGAACAGCGCGAGAAGGCCGATTGCTGGAAGGCCTATTCTATTGTTACGGATATTTTCCGACCCAATCCTGATCGCTTGCGCGACTGGATCTCAACCCCCAAGGCCAATGGTTATGAGTCGTTGCATACCACCGTAATGAGCAAATCGGGCAAGTGGGTCGAAGTACAGATTCGCACCCATCGCATGGACGAGGTAGCCGAGAAAGGCTATGCCGCTCATTGGAAATACAAGGAGTCGAAAACCGGCGAAAGTGGCATTGACAAGTGGCTCAGGCGTATTCGCGAAATCCTGAAAACTGCCGAGTCGGATGCCCTCGATTTTATTGATGACTTTAAACTCAACCTGTTTTCTGATGAGATCATAGTGTTTACACCCAAGGGCGAGTTACGCACCTTACCAGTGGGTAGTACAGCGCTCGACTTTGCTTATAGCATACACTCACAAGTGGGTAATCACTGCCTCGGCGCCAAGGTTAACCATAAGCTTATGCCGCTAAGCCATGTGCTCAAAAGCGGCGACCAGGTAGAAATCATAACCTCTTCAAAACAATTGCCCAAACCCGACTGGCTCAATTATGTCACAACAGCCAGGGCTAAGGGGCGCATTAAGGCCGCCCTCAAAGAAGAGCGAAAAAAGCAGGCCGAAGATGGTAAGGAAATCCTCGAAAGAAAGCTGCGACAATTCAAGATCGATTTCAACCCCACTAACATCCAAAAACTTGTTGACCATTTCAAACTCGGCTCACCACTCGATCTTTATTTTGATGTAGCCATTGGTAAAATTGGCCAGAAAGAGTTAAAGGCATACCATTCAGAACAGGAAAAGGGTGGTATACTTAGCTATTTGAAAAACCCTTTTGGCCGTTCACGAGAAATTTCTCATCAAGAAAAAGCATCTGATGCCGACCCAATCCGCCAGCAGCTTAAACAAAAACCTGACACCCTGCTTATTGGTGATAACCTCGAAAACCTGAACTATACCCTGTCGCCCTGCTGTAACCCAATTCCAGGTGACGATGTTTTCGGGTTTGTTACAATCAACGAAGGAATAAAGATACATCGAAACAACTGCCCCAATGCGGTGCAACTCATGTCGAAGTACGCCTACCGAATTGTAAAAGCCAAATGGATAACCGGAAAAAATATTGCATTCCTTTCGGGGATACGGATAAAAGGCATCGATGAGATAGGGCTGTTGCGCAACCTTACCAACACCATATCAAGCGAGTATAACATAAACATTCGCAGCATAAATATCGATACCAATGCCGGTACTTTTGAAGGTACCGTTATGCTATACATACATGATACCCAACATTTAAGTAACCTTATTAACAAGCTGAAAAAGCTAAAAGGCGTTCAAGCCGTTTCGCGAATCGGAAAATAGAAAACCAATTGTAAGATATTGTAAAACAACAATTAAGCTAATTATTTATAAAGAGTTCAAATAATAATTTTTTTTTATATCTTTGAGGCTGCCGGTCATTGAATTATTAATATGTTTCGGATGAAAGAGTCAAAGGCAACTCAGGAAGTTTACGAAGCCGTGAAGAATATTTTTTCTTCGTACCTGTCGGTTAATGGCCACCGGAAAACCCCGGAGCGCTTTACCATACTGCGCGAGATATACCTTACTGAGGGGCATTTCGATGTGGAGTCGCTCTACATCAAAATGAAGAACAACAAATACCGTGTGAGCCGGGCCACTCTTTACAACACCATTGAGCTGCTTCAATACTGCAACTTGGTAATAAAGCATCAGTTTGGTAAAAATGTTGCACAGTTCGAAAAATCATACAAATACAAGCAGCACGACCACGTTATTTGCACTATATGCGGCAAGGTGCTCGAGTTTTGCGATCCCCGCCTACAAGAAATCCAAGACTCAGTAGAAGAGATAATGAAGGTTAATGTAACCCATCGTTCATTTGTTTTTTACGGCCTTTGCCACGAGTGCGAATCGCAGAAGAACAACTGATATTTCTTATTTTTTTCTTCTTTTTTTTATAGGTAATTCATTTGCGCTCTGCATAAAATGAGTTAATTTTGACCATTCAATGAAGCGGGCATTACAGCCGCTTTTTTTATGTCATAATTTTAACAAAACACTAATGAAGCAGGCCAAGAAGGCAGATGTGCTGCTCGGATTGCAATGGGGCGATGAGGGCAAAGGCAAGATCGTAGATGTGCTAACTCCAAAGTACCAGCTCATAGCCCGCTTTCAGGGTGGCCCCAATGCTGGGCACACCCTCGAGTTCGAAAACCGAAAATATGTGCTCCATACCATTCCTTCGGGCATATTTCATGCCGGCAGCAAAAATCTCGTTGGCAGCGGGGTGGTTATCGATCCGTACATCTTCAGCCAGGAACTCGACCACCTGGATATTGACCAGGAGCAATTGCGCCAAAGCCTGCTGATCTCGGCCCGAGCGCACCTGATCACCCCAGGCCACCGCCTGCTCGATGCCGCCAACGAAACCGCCAAGGGGCAGAAAAAGATTGGCTCAACCCTCAAGGGCATCGGGCCAACCTATACCGACAAAATTGCACGCAGTGGCCTGCGGTTGGGCGACTCGCTCAACCCGGGCTTTGAAAACCATTACGAGCAGCTAAAGGAGTCGCACCTGCGACTGGTCAGCGGCCTGGGCTTTTCTAAGGACGATTTCAAGTTAGAGTGCATGCCTTTCGATGAATACGAGAAGTGCTGGTTCGAAGGCCTGCACCGCATACAGCAGCTACAGCTTGTGGAAAGTGAAGTGTACATCAACCAGGCGCTCGACAGTGGTGTGAAGGTTCTGGCCGAAGGCGCCCAGGGCACCCTGCTCGATATTGATTTCGGCTCCTATCCCTTCGTTACCTCGAGCAACACCATTGCGGCAGGGGCTTGCACCGGCCTTGGCCTGGCCCCCACCAGGATAGGGGATGTGTATGGCATATTTAAAGCATATTGCACCCGCGTGGGCAGCGGGCCGTTCCCCACCGAGCTGTTCGATGACGATGGCGAGAACCTTCGCAAAACCGGCAACGAATTCGGTTCAACCACCGGCCGCCCGCGTCGCTGCGGCTGGCTCGACCTGCCCGCACTAAAATATTCGGTGATGCTAAACGGGGTGAGCAAACTCATTATCACCAAAGTAGATGTGCTCAGCCCAATGGAACACTTTAAGGTTTGCATAGGTTATAATTACGATGGCAAAGTAGTCGAATTTCTGCCTTCGTCATATAAACCCGAAAAACTGAAGCCAGTGCTGATCGACTTCAAGGGCTGGAATTGCGACCTGGCTGCGTTTAAATCCATTGAAGAATTGCCCGCCGAATTGCACGCCTACCTGCGCCTGATCGAAGACTTCGTAAAAGTGCCCATCGAAATCGTTTCAACCGGCCCCGACCGCACCCAGACCCTTTTCAGGGAATAAACGGCCAAAAGAAACGCTATGAGACGCTTGCTTCGCAAACTATACTACCTGTTGCCACCCGTGCAAAGGCGGCTGTTCAGGCGGCTGTTCTTTCTGCCGATTGACCTGTCCGAAAGCATTCTTGGCAAGCGCCTGCTCCTGGTGCCTCCGCGGGGTAGGATATTCGTGGGGCAAGGCGACTTTGTGGAGATCGGCGACACCCTGCTGCAGCACTTTCAGCACCTTTGCCAGCTGCAATCACACCACCGCGTGCTCGATGTGGGCTGCGGCATCGGCCGCATTGCCCGGCCACTGGCAGGATTCCTTAACGAAAAGGGCAGCTACGAAGGCTTTGACATTGTAAAGGAAGGCATCGACTGGTGCAAAAAACATTATGCCCCCTACCCCAATTTCAGGTTCCTCTACACCCCCTTGCATAACGACCTTTACAACCTTTCAACCGGCATAAAGGCAGCCGACTTTAAGTTCCCTTACGGAGAAAATGAATTCGACCTGGTGGTGCTCACCTCCGTCTTCACCCATATGCAGCCCGCCGATGTGGCGCACTACCTCAAGGAGATCGGCAGGGTAATGAAGCCTGGCGGGAGCTGCTTCGCCACCTTTTTCATTATCACCCCGGCAACAGAAAAGCATCTTGATGAAGCCGAAAGCCCCTTCTTCCCGCATCGCTATGGGCATTATTTCCTGCACAATCCAAAAGTGAAAGACGCCAACATTGCCTACCGGCACGAATACCTGGCGGGCCTTTTCGGCGATGCCGGCCTGAAACAAAAGCAGTTTTACCCCGGCTGGTGGGCCGGCCTGCCAAAAGAGCAGTGCATCAACTTTCAGGATGTGGTGATACTGGGGAAGTGATGGAAGGACAGGGGTGCCTCTCAAAGATGTATAGCTCAATAATGAAAAAATATCTCGGTGCGCTGCACCTTTTTGAGATCATCCTGCACATTTCTGGCTACCGATATTTCGCGGCGCTGCCGCTTATGCTTGGGTTCTGATATTCAAGCAAGCCGGGGGGCAATTATAGTAAGCCCGGGCTTTAGGTTGGGAGTGGGAAAAATGCTCCTTTTTCCAGGTAAAGACGCGCCTTCTGGCGCGTCTCTGCATTTTTCCAACCATTACAAAAAAATCTCCTCAAAAAAACCCAATCAACAACAACTTTTTCAAAAAATTTCTATCATGCAGCCTGAAAACGATCTTTGAAAGTACACAGGGCCTGCGATTTTCAGCCCTTTCTGCCGCCATAGGCGGCACCGCCGAAGCCCTGGGTGGCGGCAAGTTTGCCAACGGCGCCGCTACTGGGGCCTATGTGATGATGTTTAATCGTTGGTTGCATGGGGCTGGAAACCCTGAAGGTCCAATCCCAACAATTGGATTACCAGATTTTGAATTAACTGCCCAAGGGATATACTATATCAACGAAATGGGCGAGAAAGTTTGGTTTGCAGATATTAATGCGAGTGGTGGATTTGGTACAATTATTACCAAGGGTTGGATGGATGCAGAAACTGCTAAAGCTTACTTTAATGCCATGATGAACGAATACAGTTCCCTTAGCACCAAATTGGCCATTGGAAGTATGCCTAGTGGCAGTGTTTCAGGACTTGTTGGTGGAGTTTTAACTGGGTCGAATGTCGCTGGCTTTGTTATAGGTGGAGTGGTTACCATACAAACTGGGGTAGCATCAATTAATGCTGGCATATTAGCAAATCGATATGGCAATTTTCAAACCTTCGTTTCACCTGGAGTAATTTATGTTAATACAACTGTGGTTGCTCCAAATCCAATGGGTTATGGCAGTCCTATGATCTTATTTAAACAGGTTTACTATTCGATAGGTGGTGGTTTAATTGGTAGTTGGTCAAGAACCATAAGACCTTAAGATATGAAGATAGAAAAAATCTTTAGAATATTCCTTTCAGGATACATGATAATTCTTGTCGTTTTATTGTATTTTGTGTTCTGGAAATTACATACCCACAAATATGAAAATATTATCGGCTTTTTCTTTTTTGTAATGTTGTTTAGAACCTCGTGTCATCTTGTGACCGCTATCTTTTTCAAGTTAAGACCTATTCCTGGTAGCCTAATTCCTGATTATGCTTCTCTTTTATTATTGTTAATAGCCTATTTTACTATTAGTTTAGTCCACTTTTTAGATAAAATCGGAACCAGCATTGGATTATTGCTGACTTATTAGTCCGGCCAATAAGTCAGTTTAGCGAACTATGTAATATTGTTCGGAATATTATGATACTTGGACTTGAATAATTCGAAAAATACTTGAATTCAAAGCCGCGCCAGTATACGCGGCTTTCTTTGGGGTTTAAGCTAAGGTTGGTTCGGGGGATTCCGCCTTCGAAAAATTTGGCCGGCATTCAAGGAAAACTGGCGTTAAAAAGATCTTCTTTAAAGGGCCTAATAATCAGGATTTCAGTATATTTGTAAAAAGACCTGAATTATGAAAGGTATCATAAATATAGAATATCCTGAGTCGTTAGCAAACTCATTGAAGTTGCGGAGAAAGGATTTTGAAAAGGAAATGAAAACCAGTTCCTTGGTTAAGCTTTTTGAATTGGGAAAAGTTTCTTCGGGAACTGCTGCCAGCGTTTTGGGAATATCGAGGCTGGACTTTTTGGACCTGCTGGAAAAATACAATGTGTCGGTATTGGGGCCTTATGATTTGGATGATCTTAGAGAGGACATTGAAAATGCTTAAGGTTGTTTCAAATTCCACCCCAATAATTTCATTGCTTAAAATATCGCGACTGGATATTCTGAGAGATTTGTATGGCGAGGTTTATATCCCATTTGCGGTATTTCAGGAAGTTGAGGCAGGAAGAAACAAAGACTATTATAAGGACCTTTCAAAAGTAAGCTGGATAAATATTGTCGAGATTCGCGACCTTAATGCCCTTAAATATTTTCTTGATTTAGATGCAGGAGAATCTGAGGCAATAGTCCTTGCAACAGAAATTGGGGCTGATTTACTTCTGATTGATGAAAAACTGGGGCGGTTTCATGCAAAACATGCAGGGTTTAAGGTAACAGGCACAATTGGTATTTTGTTAAAGGCCAAAAAACAGGGTTTGGTAAATGCCATTAAGCCCTTACTGGTTGAATTGACAAGTAAAGGTATATGGCTTTCAGATCATTTAATGGAAGAAATTTTGAAACAGGGGGGTGAGCAATAACAGCCCAAGTCAGTAATTAAGTCCTTGTAAACCAAAAGAACACTTTGTGCACATCCAGATGTGCATTTTTTTTATTTCTGCCCAAACAAAAGTGCAATTTAGTAGCATTTTAGATTACCTGAAAAGCTGAATGTTTTTTTCCAGCTGAGTGGAATTTGCAATTCCGCTCAAAATTTTCTTTTTCTTAATAAACAGCCAATCAGAAAAAATATCCCGGTGCGCTGCACCTTTTTAGTATGACCTTGCCCATTTTAGGCTACCGATGTTTCGCGGCGCTGCCGCTAATACCAGCCCACTTAACTACCGCTACTTACTACCGCTACCTACTGTCGCTACCTACTGCCGCTACCTACTGCCGCTACCTACTGCCGCTACCAACTTATCTGTCCTTGCCTGAAATATGTTGACCGTTTTCAGAGTCCAAAATCAACTCATTAATGGCAAACTTAGAAAGATTTAAGCAATTTGAACACACCCGAAAGTTACGATCGAATCGTTATTTTAGC
>Ga0114946_10003002_pt1 | contig 11520 bp, 5 predicted proteins | sample WalLakDeSediment_FD_88676 | JGI IMG/M metagenome (GOLD analysis project Ga0114946, IMG submission 88676) | Lake sediment microbial communities from Walker lake, Nevada to study Microbial Dark Matter (Phase II) - Walker Lake 11/02/13 Deep Sediment | ecosystem: Environmental > Aquatic > Freshwater...
CTCTCGTACCAGTGGCAGCGGGACGGCTCGGACATTTCCGCTGCCACGGCTTCAAGCTACACGGCCGTACAAAGCGGTGCCTACCGCGTCATTGTGAGCAACACGAGCAATTGCACTGACACCTCCTCCGTCCTCACCGTCACGGTGATCGCCGGTCCAGGAGCATCGATCACGGCCACCGGACCCACCAGCTTCTGTAGCGGCGGCAGCGTGTTGCTGAATGCCAACACCAGTACTGGTACACCGTACCGTTACAGATGGCAACGCGACGGTGCAGATATATCGGGAGCGACCAGGTCGAGCTATGTGGCAACACTGGGCGGGGCCTATCGGGTGATTGTGAGTAATAATCAGTCCTGTTCAGACACATCGTCGACAACCACACTGACGCTGTATCCTGCGCCGGTCGCGAACGCAGGTCCGGATACCGCTGTATGCCAAGGCGAAAGCGTAGCGATAGGGCGGCCAGCGACCGGCGGTGCGGGTGTATATAGTTATGCCTGGTTCCCTGCAGCGGGACTAAACTCGCCGGATCTGATGCAGCCCGTCGCTACACCTCTCGCAACAACCTCGTACATCGTGTCCGTTACAGATGGTAACGGATGCACAGCGGAGGATACGGTTCTCGTAACGGTGTTCCCAGCACCTGTACCGAGTATTTCAACTTCTGGTCCGACGAGTTTCTGTACGGGCGATTCGCTCGTGCTGAGCGTGGCGCCAAGCTATGCCACATATTTCTGGCATCCTAACGGCGAGACGGTAGATCGAATAGTCGTTACGAGAGGCGGGACATACTACGTCGAAGTAACCGATACGCACGCTTGCCGGGGCGTCTCGACGCCGATCACTGTTATTGTAAATATACGTCCGGAAGCAATCATCAGCGGACCGGTGGCCGTGTGTCCGAACACGCAGGCCGAATATGCGGTAGCTGTTCAGCACGGCGTAACATACACCTGGTCGGTGCAACGGGGCACGATCATTTCTGGAAATGGAACGGCGGCGATACGCGTGCAATGGAATGCGACGGGTTCGGGTATGGTGAGCGTTGTGTTAGTGCACACACAGACGGGCTGTGTGGGCCAGGCGACCGAAACAGTAGATATCCATTCGACGCTTCGTCCGAAAATACTTCCTGCCCGCCCGAGCTTCTGTGCGGGCGGGAGTGTCGAACTTGACGCAGGGTCCGGGTACTCACGGTACAGTTGGTCTACCGGTGATTCATCACGTCGCATTGTCGTTACTTCGGCCGGAAGTTACACCGTCGAAGTTGATGACGGGACTGGATGTCGGGGATCGGATACAGTCGTGGTGACGGAGTTGCCGTTGCCCCTTCCTGTCATTGATGCCCTTGGTCCGTTGAGTATTTGTGAAGGCGACAATGTGACACTGCGGACACAGGGTACGTATCTGCGGTATCTTTGGTTGCGCGATGATGTCCCGACCGGCGATACGCTTCGTTATTGTACAGTGAATGCAACAGGGATATACAAGGTCGAAGTCGAAGACAGGCATGGCTGCCGGGGTGTGGCACAGGCAGTTGCGGTAACAGTACATGCACCACCCGAAGCGAAGATATCCGGCCCGACATCTGCTTGCGAGCATGGCCTCGGGCGATATACTGCTTCGCCAGCCGGGTCATATCGCTATTACTGGGCTGTGTCCGGTGGAACGATAGAATCAGGTCAGGGAACACATACGCTCGTCGTGCGCTGGCTAGGTGTTGGTGGCGGATATGTTCAGCTAATGGTAACGGAAGTTGTGAACGGGTGTTCGGACACGGCCTCGGTCATCGTGCTTATTACGAAGGGGTACGAACCGCGTGTACGCGTGTTCGGTGATAGCATCTTCTGTCAAGGCGATACGGTGACACTGGAAGCCGAGTCCGGGTATGAAAATTACGAATGGACGACAGGTGAGCGTACGAGATCGATAATCATCAAGCAGTCTGGTGTTTATCAGGTCCGAGTTTTTGATTCGTTCTGTGAGGGTTGGTCGCATCCAGTGCGGATCACCGTTCTGCCGTCGCCTCTGCCATCGGTAATAACATCGGGCGCAACAATGTTGTGCGAGGGGGATTCTGTTCAGTTGTCTACAGCAGAGCAGTACGTACGCTATCGATGGCGTCCGGGTGGAGAAACGACCGCATCGATCACTGTACGAAGCAGCGGCTTTTATAGCGTCGAAGTGGAAGACGCGTACGGTTGTCATGGTGTATCGGATTCTGTGAACGTCCTTGTGGCGCCGCGTCCGGATGCATCAATAGTTGGTGTGCGAAGCGCATGCGCTGGCAGTAGGCAACAGTATAGTGCGCGTGCCGGGTATTCTTACACATGGTTCGTTACAGGCGGGACGATACTCTCGGGAGAAAACACGCGGAGCATCGAGGTAGAATGGATGCGATCCGGCATCATCATGTTGCGCGTTCGCGAATTGGCAACGGGTTGCGAAGCGGAAAGCATGGATTCAGTTCGAGTGAGCGAGACGCTTCAGCCATCCATCTATGTCGTCGGTGCAAAGGAATTCTGCGTTGGTGATTCAGTGGTACTTCGGGCGGACAAGGGGTACTACGCTTATCGCTGGTCGACGGGATCGTCGGCTGACACACTGGTTGTGTACAAGAGCGGTGAGTATTCTGTATTCGTGACCGACAACAGCGGATGCAGCGGATACTCCGAAATGGTGCGCGTTACCGTGCATGTATCGCCTCGGCCGGTGATTCTAGCCGACGGACCGGTGGAATTCTGTCGGGGTGAAAGTGTGACCCTTCGCACGGAGAAACCGTACTCTTCCTACCTCTGGTCCACGGGCGCAAGTGACGCAACGATACGGGTGCGTGAAAGGGGGAGTTATCGGGTGACAGTGTGGAACACTGCCGGCTGCGAGGGCATCTCTGAAGACCTTGCTGTAACTGTACGCCCACTACATCCGCCGCGTATTTCCGGTGCGACGTCGGTGTGTGTAGGGGGTGAACGCGAATACACCGTGGTGGATGATACGACTGGCGATTTCACCTACACATGGATGGTGGTGAGCGGTGTGATTCTTGGTACAAAAAGTAACACGGCACGCATCGCGTGGCCCACGGTGGGAACGGGACGCGTGATCGTTGGTAAACACGAAAGCGTCAGCGGCTGCATTGCCGCCGACACACTTGACGTTGTGGTAGGAAACGCGTTGCAGCCGATCGTCTCAGTGCTGCATGGGCCCAATGTATGCTTAGGGGATACGGTGATGCTGGAGGCGGAAGGTGGATACGCTACATACGTTTGGAACACCGGCGAACAGGTCGCACGCATTCGTATCGCGCGTAGTGGGTTGTACAGCGTTACGGTAACGGATAGTACGGGATGTTCGGGTACGTCTTTGCCGATATCTGTGACTGTATCAGCGACTCCGACCCCGGAAATCATGGCAATCGGCGCGGTCGCCTTCTGTCTCGGCGATAGCGTCATACTACGAACACGCGAATCGTACGCCTCGTATCTCTGGTCGAATGGAGCGACAAGCCCTGCGGTGACCATTAAAACTGCGGGCACGTTTTTCGTGGAAGTCGAGGATGCGAACGGCTGCCGTGGTGTCTCGGAAATGCTTGTAGTGAATGTGACTCCGGCTGAAACGCCGCGCATCAACGGGCCTCCTTCGATTTGCGCGGGTGAGATCGCGGAATATTCATCACAGTCATCGGCTTCCTGGTTCTTGTGGAGCGTTACCGGTGACGGTGAAATCATGGGAGGGCAGGGGAGTGCGAAAGTGAGTGTGAAATGGAACAACATAGGTATCGGAACCGTAGCCGTCAGAATTCGAGACGCGGATACGGGTTGCGAGGCGGTCGGGCGTATCGTCGTGGAAGTGCAGGATGTACTATCGATCGCTATCGAGGTTGCGGGTCGATTGCGCTTGTGCGAGGGCGAAACAGTGTTTCTGCGTGCTCCGTCAGGATATACCTCGTATCTCTGGAATACGGGAGCGACAACGGAGACGATCTCCGTGCATGATCCGGGTGCCTACTTCGTTGTTGTTCGCAGCAACGGCGGATGCACGGGAAGCTCGGATACTGTTCTGGTTGAGACGCTTCCTCTACCTCGGCCACAACTTACAACGCGCGATGCGACGATGTTCTGCAATGGGGATTCAGCCCGATTGGAAGCATCCGTTGGCTACGCGCGCTATACTTGGTGGCGTGACGGGAGCATGTTGCATGCGAGTACTGGTTTCCTGGTAATTCGTACGACAGGCAGGTACAGTGTAACGGTAGAGGACGCCCACGGCTGTGTCGGAACATCTCCACCTGTGGATATCGCTGTCTACCCATCCGTTGCTCCGGTTATTACTATGGACGGTCGTACGTTGACCGCCACGCCGGCACGCACATGGCAGTGGTATCTCAACGACACATTGCTCGCAGGTCTTGCAACGCAATCAATCGAAGCACAGCGACCAGGTCGCTACCGCGTGCGTATAACAGACCGCAACGGTTGTTCCGCCGAATCAGAGCCGGTGCATGTGACATTTGCAAACCCATCATGCATACTCGCGTTACCGGATATGCAACTGCGCCCGGGTGAGCGAGCGACGATACCAGTGCTGTTGACCGAAGAACACAATCTCTTCCTCGCAGGTGCGTCGCGATTCAGTGCTGTACTTGTGTTCGACCGCACAACGCTATTTCCGGTAACGGCAGCGTATCGCGACAGTGCTGGACTGCGGAAGGTTTCGCTTACTGGTATACCGGTGTCACCGGGTCTGGCGGTGGCGTCGCTCGATGTCGAAGCGCTTTGGGGAGCAAGCGATGAAACCGCTCTCACACTTGAGGATGCGGATTGGGAGTCGGGTGCCGTTCATGTGACCGTGCTACCCGGTCGCGTTCGCTTGGTACTCTGTCACGAGGGAGGTGTACGCTTCTACCGTGCGTCGGGCAGTACGCGAATTCTCGGTAATCGTCCCAATCCGTTCAATGTCTACACTGCAATCGATTACGAAGTTGGAGAAGCAGGGCCGATGGAATTATCGGTGCATGACGCCTTGGGCCGCAGTGTCGCAGTGTTGCATTCGGGAGAAGCGACTCAGGGCATATACACTGCAGTGTTTGATGCCACTACGCTACCGTCGGGGCCTTATGTGGCCATTCTGCGTACCGCAACCTCTGTTGCGCTTCGGCGCATCATTCTGGCGAAATAACTTCATGGTCGACAGCATGAATTAGAAACCAACGAACACCCGTATATAAAATGAAACACGAACAACGAAACATCTCATTGCTCACGCTAGTGCTTATTCTTGTCAGCGCATCCACGGCGCTGGGACAAGCCGACATGAAGCCGTCCTTTACGCTGTTCGGTGCCTTCAATCACAACATGCATGTTGCGAATTTTCGTGCGTTACCGAGCGTACCGAGCTGCTGCCCGCGATTCGAATACGGCCACGGCACAGGGTTGTCCGCTGGTGCGGGTTACGATCTCCCTTTGGGTGGGCCATTCATGCTAACTCTTCGTACTTCCTTTTCCACGCATGACGCGATATTGCGTGCAACCGAGAATCTTCCCGTCGACGTCCATGGAACGCGAATGTTAGCGGAGATCGATCATTTCATCCATGCGCACTTTTCTTCATTGGGAATTGAGTCTCTTCTCGCGTACCGTATTCGTGGTGGGTTATTCCTCAATACAGGAATACGCGCCGCTGTCGTGTTCGGAGCATCGTACGAGCAACACGAGCAACTCGTGCGTCCTGAAAGCGGTACATTCGAAAACGACCGCAGGGTTAGGAACGAGTTCTCTGGGGACATTCCGAATGCCTCCAGGCTTACGGCATCAATTCTCGGCGGAGTCAGTTACGATCTGCCACTCGACCGGGCAGGCCGCATTCGTGCAGTGCCGGAATTGCTCTACGCCTTCGGTGTCACACCTGTGGCAACAACTCTTGCCTGGAATGCGCATGCGATTCGAGCTGGTGTGTCATTGAAGTATCTGTTGATTACTGGACCGGAGAATCTTCCAGAACCACCGAGGTCTGCTCCGTCTCAGGTTGCTCCGACGCTTCCGCAGCCCCTACGCAAGCCCACACTTGAGGCGACAATCACCGCCATGGCCATTCACGAAGGCGAGGAATCCGACGTTGGTCGCATCGTCGTCGAGGAGTTTGTTTCCACAAACATACATCCACTTCTTCCGTACGTTTTTTTCGAGGATAATTCCGCCGAAATTCCTGTGCGATATGTCCGACTTCAGAGCGAAGAGACGAATGACTTCCGGGTAAACGAATTTCATGCCGCGGCAACACTGGACGTATATCGCAATATTCTGAATATTGTCGGACAGCGCCTTCGTGAACACCCATCGAGCAAATTGACCCTTGTTGGATGCAATACGGATCAGGGGAGTGAGATCGGCAATATCGAGCTTTCCCGTGCCCGCGCTCTTGCCATTGCCGGGTATCTGTCAGATGTCTGGGGTATTGATCCTGGTCGCATGCATGTCGTGGCCAGGGGACTTCCGAAATTTCCGTCAATCGTTTCCGACCCCGACGGCATGGCGGAAAATCGACGGGTGGAATTGTTCTGTAGCGACAACATGCTGTTTCAGCCAGTTAGTGCCGTAAGCGTTGAACGGCGGATCAGCCCGCCGGAGATCGTCTTCGTTCCACGCATTCTATCTGAAGCAGGTGTAGCCCGATGGAATATTCATGTTCATCAAGGTGGAAGGAAACTCACATCATTTTCCGGAATAGGAATGCCACCACAGCGTCTGAGCTGGCAGCTACAGGAAGAATCCGCTGATCTGCTCTCCGAATCACACGACATCGTATTTCATTGCGAGGTCACGGATGTCGTCGGACAAACCGTGCAAACAACCGAGGCATCCATGCCTGTCGAGCAGATCACCATACGGAAAAAACGCTTGGAAACGGCCCCTGGGGACAAGGAAATACATTATTACAGTCTTATACTATTTGATTATGACAAGACGGAGCTCGACCAACACAATCTTGCGATCGCACGCAGGATCCGAGAAGAAATTCGTTCTGGCTCTGTCATACATATTACTGGCTTCACCGATCGCATCGGAGACGCTGAATATAACGTGCGCATTTCCGAAAAGCGTGCGAAAAATACGGCGAACGCGCTAGGCGCTGCTTCGGCAATAGTACGAGGGCTGGGCAATACCGTCAAGCTCCTCGACAACGACATTCCCGAAGGACGGATGTACTCGCGTACAGTCCGGATCCGCGTCGAAACTCCACTGTACTAACGACCGAGGATGATTGAAGAAAGAGCAACCATACGTATTCATTATTCACCAAGAGGAAGCATCATGAAACAGCACATTATTACTATTCTCGTTTTCGCCGTCGTTTCTATGTGCGGAAGCTTGCAAGCCCAGATCCCGGGCAGGATCAGCTACCAAGGGTATATCGTCAAAGAAGATGGTACACCCTATAACGATGTCGTCAACATGGATGTACGCTTGTTCGACGCCGAGACGGGTGGTAGGCAAATCTGGTACGAACCCCATACAGCAACGGTCCGGAGTGGCGTATTCAGCATTATTCTCGGTAGTCGTATTTCGCTCGACAATTTACAATTCGACAAACCTTACTGGCTCGAAGTAATGGTAAATGAGCAGATCATGAAACCACGTTCTCCGCTTGCAGCCGTGCCGTATTCGATGACCGCACGAGAGGCGAATGCGTTGGTGGCAGGTGCCAGAGGCGTAGTCACGAAACTGAACGGCGCCGACGGCGAAATACTTCTTCGCGGCGACGGCGGCACGACGGTCAATCGCAACGGACAAACCATAACAATTACTTCGACAGGCAGCGGCGGGACGGGTATACAAGGCGTACAGAACACAGACAACGCGCTCACCATATTGCAGCCGGGAGGACCCACGGCAACTATCAATATCGCGAACGGTGGCCTCAAGCGAGAGATGATATCAACGGATCAAGTGGTGACCGGCGTGAAGGTGGGTGCCGCGACGTTGCGCGACGACGTGACGCTCGAGGCGGGGTCGAATGTGACGCTCACGCCGAGTGGAAACAAGGTTGTCATTGCCGCGACAGGCGGATCGGGGGGAGGTGCTGTCGAGAGAGTGCTCAATATCGACGGATCGATAGCCGTTGCGAATGGAAGTGGCCCTGATGTTACCGTCAGTCTTGCGGATAACGCCGTACGCAGACAGAAAATCGCCGACGGTCAGGTTGTACGATCCCTTGTAGTAGGTGGAACGAATATGACGGACAATGTCATATTCAATGCCGGTGCGAACATCACTTTCACACCCTCTGGGAACACTCTGACAATAGCTTCCACGGGTGGCAGCGGAGGAACGGGCATTCAGACCATACAGAATGCGAATGCTACGCTGGACGTTATTAATGAAAACGGACCCATCACCACTATCAATGTTGCGGCAAATTCTATCAACACCACTCACCTGGCTGACGGTGCAGTAAGCACATCAAAGCTTGTTCGCGGTGCGGTTACTACCGATAAGATTGCTGATGGTACAATAACGGCTGGGAAATTCACGCCTGGATTAACATTTCCACCTACGGGACCAGCAGGTGGTGATCTGACAGGAAACTATCCAAATCCATCGGTCAAGAGGGAACATATCATTGCTGCATGGGCGAATGTAAGTGAAAGTGGGGCATTAATTGGTGGTTCTGGATGTAGCGTAAATAGAACTTCCAAGGGAATATATGTCGTGACGTTATCCAATCCGGCGTCGTCCGCAAATAATCTCGCGGCGGTGGTGACTCCAGGGCCGTTTTCCGGAGCGCCTCCCTCATACATAAAGACTAGACCGCTTCCCATTGTCTGGGGAAAAACTGCAAATAGCATCACCATCCTTATGCTCGAATTAATCCCTGACGGTCCAGGTCCGGAATACGAAGATTATCCCTTTTCGATAATAGTGACTATGAAATAGTAGTAATAAGAGTAGTAGATGATAATGACCAAGAAATATCCAGTAATTGGACTTACAGACGATCCAAGCAGGCACAACATGTTCTCAATGAGCGAATGTGCACGATGAATAAGTCCCGACGCGCTGGAGTTACCCTATAGATTTGGACAGTCAAATTTTCTGATTCTGATCCAAATCGGGAGCAAGGGCATGTCTTGCTCCCTTGCTGATATACCGCTTCCAACTCCATCACAACGGCAAGGATGGCGATGAGTAGACGAGCCGAAGCAGGAATTGACGACGGCTGAGTGCCGCGTCCTTCGACTGATGGCTGCGTCGCGTTCACGAAGTGAAATCGCTGATGAACTTTTCATAAGCATAAGAACCGTGCAACATCACAGCGAGAATATGGGCGCAAATTCGGTCTGCGTGGTCACAATGCGCTGATGCGATATGCATTAGAAGACAGAATTTTCCTGTAAGGTTGCGATTCATGCAGAGTTTCTTACGATCGCAACGAAACAGATAAGCGAAAGAACATTCACGCGATTACTTATTGTGGGCGACAACAGCAACTGAACTCGACGCTGCGGGATTTGCTCTCGAGCATTGTCGAGGACGTTTCGGAATGTGCTGACGGGGTTGAGGCCGAAACGATGGACGAAGCGCTGCGTCCCGATGTGTGCTGATGGAGATACGCATGCTGCTATGGATGGTCTCGCTGCGGCAAGGCATAGTCTCACCACTCACGGGGATGCACGCGATGTCGTTGTCAGCGAGTACAATGACAGCGGCTATCATCAGGCGGGCGAGCGCATCGATGTTGATCGATGTTTTCACAAGGACGACCTTCGGCCGCTGCGCGAATACGTCGCCCGGCTCGCGGCACCGGGGGAGCAATATAGCAATTGACCTTGCGTATGTGAGTTGTCCTCACATCATTCATACCGTTGCATCGCACTTCAACCGAGGCGGGAGTGTGTTCGGCACATACAATACGCTGCCCGTATCGCACGGCTGTTCTTGCGCATGACATCCTCCGATCGAAGCGATCGTCCGTGCTTCAAACTTTTTTGAAACACAGATTACACGGATTCACACACAGATGTCTACAGACGAGATACTGCATTATTCCGCATGCGGTTCCGACCATGAGTACGCATTGCTTCTGTACCAGTCACTTCTAATGACGATTACGGTTCCAGGCACCCTGAATAAAGAAGTCACCCCCTCTCCGCATTTTGCTCTGCACTTTCACCGTCAGACCTTGATTCAGACAGTTTCATTGTCTACTATAGTGACGGATTTCAGAATAGAATTTGATCCAGGAGGATCCAGCATGCGCGTGTCAGTAGATCTCTAAGCGTTGATTCCCGATTAGCGAAACGTCCTCGGGAATTAAGGTCGAATACAGAACGATCTCGGATATAAACAATAGAGGTATTAGCATGACGAAACCGGAAAAACTTATCAGGGATGTACTAGCGCACGCAGATGTGCAGTGCAATGGCTCGCGTGCGTGGGATATCAGCATCAACAACACGCAACTCTACCAACGCTTGTTGCGCGATGGCGTACTCGGACTCGGTGAATCCTACGTAGACGGTTGGTGGGACTGCGAGGCTCTTGGCGAGTTGGTGCGCAAACTCCTTCGAGCGGATCTTGAGCATGCGATTTCTCCGATGAAGCTGTTGATTCCGGTGCTGAAGGCGAAGCTTGTTAACATACAGAGTCGCTCGCGCTCGAAAAAAGATGTCAGGTCGCATTACGACCAAGGCAATCTGCTGTTCACCAACATGCTTGATTCACGAATGACCTACTCATGCGCGTACTGGAAACAGGCCGACAATCTGGAAGAAGCGCAGGAGGCCAAACTCGATCTCGTCTGTCGAAAGCTGGGATTGCGTGAGGGTGACAACGTACTTGACATCGGATGCGGATGGGGGAGTTTTCTCGCATTTGCTGCCGAGCGCTACGGCATTCACGGAACAGGGATCACTCTTTCCGATCAGCAGGTCATCCTAGGACGGGAACTGTGCAAAGGATTGCCGATCGAGTTGCGTGTTCAGGACTATCGCGATATCGATGAACGTTTCGATCATATTGTTTCGATTGGCATGTTCGAACATGTCGGACCGGCAAATTATCGAAAGTACATGGAAACAGTCGCGAAGAACCTCAACGATGGTGGACTATTTCTTCTGCATACACTTGCTGTGAACAAGACTCGGGACAGCATGGATCCGTGGACGGACCGCTATATTTTTCCGGGTGCCAGACTACCCGTCATCGAGCAGATCGCAGTTGCGGCGAAGGGACTGTTCGTTATGGAAGATTGGCATAATTTCGGTGTAGATTATGCACCCACACTGGAGGCTTGGTTCAAAAACTTCGACCGGAATTGGAGCACCGCCATCGCACCGCATTACGACGAGCGCTTCTACCGAATGTGGAAATACTTGTTGCTCGCAACCACAGGTTCGTTTCGTGCTCGTCGAAATCAGGTATGGCAGATTGTATTCTCGGGAAAAGGCGTCGAAGGGGGCTACGAGTCCGTACGATAGTATCGATAAATGGAACGCCCTCGGGTTGGCGGTGGCTATTC
>Ga0114946_10003003_pt1 | contig 11518 bp, 10 predicted proteins | sample WalLakDeSediment_FD_88676 | JGI IMG/M metagenome (GOLD analysis project Ga0114946, IMG submission 88676) | Lake sediment microbial communities from Walker lake, Nevada to study Microbial Dark Matter (Phase II) - Walker Lake 11/02/13 Deep Sediment | ecosystem: Environmental > Aquatic >...
CGGAGGAACGCGCAAACATCGAAAATACGCTCAATGCCCTGCGCGAGTCGACCAAAAGCGATGATCTGGCTTCTATCCGGCGACAGACTGAAGACATCCAAAATGCCTTCCATGCCATCAGCCAACAGCTCTATGCCCAACAGCAAGGAGGACCAACCTCAGGCGAAAATGGAGGCAAAGGTAGCCAGGGACCAGATGGAGAAACCGAAGTCGTTGAAGGCGAGTTTCGCGAGGCCTGAGAATCTTGCAGGAGATAGCCGCTGATTTCAGCCGGATATCCTAATCGAACATCATGTATTAGCAGCTGTACCAGCATAAACCGGTACAGCTGTTCATTTTTGCAGATATCCTACCTCTATCGAACAGTCTAGTTCAGCTTCGTGTGTTAAAATAAACCTGTCATAAATGCTCAGGCGAGATTGTTTGCAGAGGGTCTCCACTGAAGCCGGAAAAAGGAATGCCATGCAAAGTTCAAGTTCTCCTCCTATCAGCAGTTATATCCCATCAGCTCTTTTTTTGATGATAACCGGTTGGGGCGGCTTGATCGCCTTGTTCATTTTCGCCCCACCAGAACTGGGGCCGCGCTGGCTGTTCTATTTCTTAAGCGTCATTGCCCTAAGCGGGACAGCCTTACCGTTTGTTGCTTTTTTGAACCGGCGCTTTCCAAGCCTGCCCCCTGCCCACCCTGGTGCGATTGTGCGCCAGGCGCTCTGGGTCGGCATCTATTTCCCCACCCTGGCATGGTTACGCATCCCCCGCCTGCTAACACCATCCTTGGCGCTGCTGCTGGCAATTGGTCTGCTGTTGATTGAATGGTTGTTGAGATTGCGTGAACGCAGCCAGTGGAAGCCCTGACCAAAATGCCTGATTTGCGATCATTACCGTCAGTCGACCAGTTGTTGCAAGACCGCCTGGTTCTCACCTGGATCGAAACCTACGGACGCCCTTTAACCGTGGAGGCCATCCGCTTTACCCTGGACCAAATCCGGCAGCAATACGCGTTGGACCAGCACATTCCAACCACCCAAACAATCCTTGCCAGCGCCCAACACTGGCTGGATGGATGGACCTCTAGCTCTCTTCGACCGGTCTTAAATGCGAGCGGGGTGATCTTGCATACCAACCTTGGGCGGGCGCCTCTCAGCCGAGAGGCCATCCAAGCCATGCACGAGACCGCCGTCGGTTATTCAAATTTAGAGTTCGATTTAAAAACAGGCCGGCGTGGTTCTCGTCTTGTTCATGCCGAGGACCTGCTCAAACGGTTGACCGGAGCCGGGGCGGCGCTGGTAGTGAACAACAACGCTGCTGCGGTCTTGCTGGTACTGATCGCACTGGCCCGCCGCAGGCGGGTGGTCTTAGCCCGCTCACAGATGGTTGAAATCGGTGGGGGCTTTAGAGTACCAGATGTGATGAAGCAATCCGGCGCCAAACTGGTAGAAATTGGGACGACCAACCGGGTCCATCTTTCGGACTATGAGCAGGCGATTTCTGCAGAACCGATTGCGCTGGTACTCAGAGCTCACCGTTCAAACTTCCGCATTGTCGGTTTTACCAGCGAACCCAGCCTAAAAGAAATCGTCCAGGTTGCCCACGCAGCCGGGCTGCCAGTGGTAGACGATTTAGGGTCGGGGGCTTTTCTTGATACGACCCGTTTTGGAATGGGACCTGAACCGACCGTTCAGGAATCACTCGCGGCCGGCGCTGACCTGGTCTGTTTCTCCGGAGACAAGTTGCTTGGTGGTCCTCAAGCCGGGATTATCCTCGGTAGACCAGACCTGATCGCCAAACTAAAAAAGCATCCCCTGGCCCGAGCGATCCGCGCAGATAAGCTTTGCCTGGCGGCTTTGTCAGCCACATTGCTGCACTATATCAAAGATCAGGCTGAAAGCCATGTTCCCATCTGGCGCATGATTTCTACCTCAACCGAGGTTTTGCATAGCCGCGCCCAAGCATGGGTTACCCGCCTGGGACAGGGTGAAGTCATACCTGGTTTCTCAACCGTGGGTGGTGGCAGTCTTCCAGGTGAGACACTGCCCACTTTTTTATTGGCCTTAGCAGGTCCCAACCCCAATCGCTTCCTGGCTCGCCTGCACGCCACTACACCACCGGTGATTGCCCGTATTGAGGATGGACAGGTCATCCTCGACCCTCGCACAATTCTTCCAGAGCAAGAGCCTATCCTTCTCTCCATCTTGGAGCAGCTGCTCGGCAAAACCACATCCTGAGGGGAATCTCAACGAAATCATCTTTCCAGAGGAATAAAACACCTGATGAAAAAAGACCTTGATGCCATCATGTTGGACAACAACCTGGATGCCCTGCTCGTTACCGGTCCAGCCCAGCACAACCCTCCCATGTACTACCTGACCGGCGGCGCTCATCTGACTCAGGCAGATTTAATCAAAAAGCGGGGGCAGGAACCAATCTTGTTTTTTGCATCTATGGAACGAGAAGAAGCAGCCGCTACAGGTCTGCGCTCAAAGAACATCGATGATTATAAACTTACCGACCTATTGAAGATAACCGCTGGGGATATCTTCAAAGCCACGATCGAGCGTTACCAAATGATGCTTGCCGAAGCCGGGGTGACCTCTGGGCGGATGGCTATTTACGGGCATATTGATGCTGGAACGAGCTATGCAATTTTCAATGCCCTCCAGGAGCGGATGCCAGAATTGGAGATCGTTGGAGAACACAACAACTCCGTGCTCCTGGAAGCAATGGCAACCAAGGATGAGAATGAGATCGAGCGAATTCGGAAAATGGGCCGGGTCACCACTGAAGTTGTGGCAAATGTAGCCGATTATTTAACCTCACAACGAGTGAAAGATGATATGCTGGTTGACCAGGATGGGTTACCCCTGACAATTGGTGATGTTAAGCGGCGCATCAATTTATGGTTGGCGGAAAGGGGTGCAGAAAACCCTGAAGGCACGATCTTTGCCATCGGGCGAGACGCTGGCATTCCCCACAGCAGTGGAAACCCGGAAAGCAGCCTGCGCCTGGGTCAAACGATTGTTTTCGACATCTTTCCCTGTGAAGCGGGCAGTGGCTACTATTACGACTTCACCCGCACCTGGTGTCTTGGCTACGCCCCAGACGAGGTCCAGGCCTTATATGAAGATGTGCTGGCCGTTTACAAGCAAATATTCGCTGAATTGAAAGCCGGCGCCCCGTGTGCTGATTATCAAAAACGAACCTGCCAATTATTCGAGCAGCAGGGGCATCCGACTGTTCAGTCTAATCCCCAGACACAAGCAGGATATGTGCACAGCCTGGGCCATGGGTTGGGGTTGCACGTACATGAGCGTCCCTGGTTTGGAAAGAATGCCACCGAAAAAGATATCCTGGCGCCAGGGGTGGTTGTAACGATAGAACCTGGGCTATATTATCCAGACAAGGGCATGGGGGTCCGGCTGGAAGACAGCGTTTGGGTCAGACCGGATGGAAAACTGGAAATCCTGGCCGAGTATCCACTTGACCTGGTTCTACCTTTGAGATAAGCAGATCGAAGGAGCGCACGAAAATTATGGCTGCCGATAAACAAGCTGTTGGTGAAGAGAAAACCGGGCTACTCCTGGCGCGCATAATCGGAATCGAAACTTCCTGCGATGAGACGGCTGCAGCTATCGTAGAGAACGGGCGGGTGATCCTGACCAGCCTGGTGGCATCCCAGGTGGATCTGCACGCTCAATTCGGTGGCATCTTCCCAGAGGTTGCTTCCCGCCAACATATTTTGACCATCTTTCCGATTATTGACCAGACCTTGCAGCAGGCCCACTTAAGCCTGGCCGAAGTAGACGCCATTGCTGTGACCCGTGGGCCTGGCCTGCCCGGGTCGCTGGTGGTAGGGATGAACACCGCCAAAGGCCTGGCTCTGGGCAGCGGCCTGCCGTTGATTGGGGTCAACCACCTGGAAGCCCATATTTACTCCACGTGGCTTTACAAAGCGGATGAGCCCCCTGTGGCCGAGCCGCAGTTTCCGCTGGTTGCATTAATTGTCTCAGGTGGACACACAGAATTGGTCTTGATGAACAGTCATCTGAAATACCGTCGCCTGGGCGGCACGCTTGACGACGCAGCCGGAGAGGCTTTCGACAAGGTTGCGCGATTGCTGAGACTACCTTACCCAGGTGGTCCAGCAATTCAAAAAAGCGCCGAGGGAGGAAACCCGCGCGCTTTCAACTTCCCCCGCGCCCGGTTAGAGGGGTCCTGGAATTTTTCATTCAGCGGGTTAAAGACTGCAGTAATGAGAGAGGTGCGCCGGCTGGAGGGTGTAGCCAATCCACTTCCTGTCGCCGACCTGGCTGCCAGTTTTCAGGAGGCGGTGGTGGAGGTGCTGGTTACCAAAACCCTGCACGCAGCTACTGAGTTCAATGTCAAGAGTGTGCTGGTTGTAGGAGGAGTATCTGCGAACCACAGCCTGCGAAATTCCTTCCTGATGCGGTCAGAGGTTCCGGTGCATATCCCACCCCTGCACCTATGCACGGACAATGCTGCCATGATCGCGGGAGCCGGTTATTACAGGTTCCGGCAGGGTCAAAAGGATCCCTTTGACATGGATGTCTTGCCAAACTGGCCCGTATCGGAATTATAAGACCACTGTACGCCTGCATTGGGGGAATTAAAAACTCAAACCGCCGGTCAGGAGTTTGCCCGAACTCCATTAGGCGGTATTGAGAAAAAGGAGAATGCAACTCTTATTATATCGATACACCTGAGTGAGTCATGAACTCTTCCTAAATATTCGATTAGAAATCATTTCCACAGCGGCCCGTTCAGTCAGGATAACGCCCGCTTTAGATCTTCCATAGTCAACGGTCCCTGGCGCAGGATGACCGGCTCATCGACAGTACAATCTACCACGGTTGAGGGAACGCCACCGGGGGTACGCCCACCATCTAGTATTAAGTGAATTCGCCCATCTAGCTGTTCAAATACCTCCTGAGCAGTATTGGTATTCGCCTGACCGGATAGGTTAGCCGATGTGACAGCCAGCGGACCGACCAAACGCAACAAAGCTAAGGCCACCGGATGATCGGGTATTCGAATCCCAAGGTTGGGCTGCGAAGTTAGCATTTTCGGGATAGTCTCGAGGCTAGGGACAATCAATGTCAAGGGCCCAGGCCAAAACTCCTTTGCCCAACGCCGGGCAGTTTCTCCGATGTCCTTGGCCACCTGCTCCAACTGCTCATCATCCCCTAAAAGGACTGCAATTGCTCGATCACTGTTGCGCCCCTTAGCAATATACAGACGCTCAACGTATTCTGCTTGAAATGGCAAGACCGCCAGACCGTAAACTGTATCTGTCGGAAAAGCAACCAGGCCTCCATGGGTTAAGATATCAGCAGCATGGGTAAGGGCAACCGGGTGGTCGGCGTGGATGATTTCTGTTTTCATAGTGGTAAAAAGATATCCTTTTCAACCACCATTATACCCTGTTCAATTCCCACAGAATGCGCAGCCCGTCCAGAGTTAGCCAAGGGGCGATGATATCAATGACGCGAGTCTCTGCGGCAACCACCTCAGCCAATCCACCGGTGGCAATAACCTTCATATCCAGACCAAGCTCTTTCCGAAAGCGAGCTACCATCCCTTCCACCAAAGAAACATAGCCAAAAAAAAGGCCAGATTGCATAGAGTGAACCGTGTTGCGTCCAATCACTGAGGGAGGACGCTGCAAATCCACCCGCGGCAGTTTTGCTGTTCTGATAAAGAGCGCTTCTGCAGCGATGCCAATGCCCGGAGCAATCGCACCACCCAGGTAATCTCCCTCTTTCGAAATGGCGTCAAAAGTCGTGCCCGTGCCAAAATCTACCACGCAAGCCGGCCCGCCATACAACCTTTGCACGGCAACAGCATCCACGATCCGGTCGGCGCCCACCGCGCGCGGATCATCATAGCGCACCCGTACCCCTGTTTTCACCCCTGCATCCACCACAAATGGTTCTTGGAGCAAATAGCGCCGGCAGGCCTCAATGATCTTTCCGGTAAGCGGCGGAACAACCGAGGCCAGGCTGATGCCTTGCAAATCTTCAGGCGCAAAACCCGCATGTGAAAGCAGCCCAAGAAATTGTAAGGCATACTCGTCCGGCATTCTTTCGTGATTCGTCGCCAGCCGCCAGCGCGGTCCAAGCTCCTGCCCCTCATAAAGCCCTAAAGTAATATTGGTGTTACCAATATCTATCGCAAGCAGCATGATTCACCTTTCCCCAAGATGGTGGGTGACCACCAGCGCTGGCAATCCCTCACTCCTGCTCCGGCAGCAGTAGATTATCAATCAAACGTGTCTTTCCAAAATAAACCGCCAGTGACAGCAAGGCGCGTTCATTCACCCAATCCAGCTCTTGCAGGGTTTCCGGGTCTGCGCAGGAAACATACTGTGGTTGGGCCAGGTTAGTTTCCGCCAGAACAGATTGCATAATCTGGCGTAGACGCTCGGCAGATCTCTCACCCTCATTGTAAGCATCTTGGGCAGCTTGCAAGGCGCGATACAACAGCGGGGCTGCCTGGCGTTCTGCCGTGCTTAGATACACGTTCCGGCTGGACATTGCCAACCCATCCGCCTCGCGAACAATTGGGCAGACCACGATCTGGACAGGTATATTGAGATCCTGGACCATCCGGCGGATCACAACCGCCTGTTGAGCGTCCTTCTGCCCAAAATAGGCTTTGTGCGGGACAGTGGCATTGAATAGCTTTGCCACAATGGTTGCTACCCCGCGAAAATGGCCCGGTCGCTGGCTACCTTCTAGCCTGGAGGTCACTTCTTCGACCGTTACCCAGGTTTGGAAGCCAGCGGGATACATGATATCAACTGAAGGCGTCCAAACCAGATCAACACCTTCATTGGCCAATAAGTAAAGGTCTCGCGGCAGATCGCGGGGATAAGACCGGAGATCTTCGTGGGGACCAAACTGGGTTGGGTTCACAAAGATACTGGCAATAACACTGGCGCATTCTTGCCTGGCCTGCCGGACCAAAGAGAGGTGACCTTCGTGAAGGTAACCCATGGTCGGTACTAAGCCTACCGGCTCCACCAGACTTACCCGAGCCTGGCGTAATTCAGTCAAGGTCGTAACAGTGATCATAGAGGCCAGTTGTCCGTCTTGAGCGGAAATAGGGGATGGTATTGGGTTTTGCGATTCAACAGACGACCCGTTATGGCAGTCTCCAGGATAGGCTGGTGAGAGTCAGCCTGTTCTAAAGATTTGACCAATTCCCACAAAGTCCGGTTCACCGGAACAGACAGACCTGCTGTCTCTCCTGCCCGGACAACTGCGCCTGAAATCGCGTCAATTTCGGTTGGGGAGCCACGCAAGATGTCTTGTAGCATCGAGGAGAGGTTCAAGGCGGTCTTGGCGGCTACACTCTCTGCAGCTTCAACAGGATCCGGGTATGGCAAGCGGATACCTTGAGCAGCGGAAACCGCGGCCGCTTCTCTGGCAACTACACTCATTAAAGAGCGCGTGCTGGGCTTTTGCAACAATTCCCCATTCGGGACACGCAACAAAGCGGTCAAGGGATTGATGGCGGCATTAATGACCAATTTACCCCACAACAGCTCAACCGGATCGCTAACCGTTTGCACAGCAAAGCCAGCCATGCTAAAAAGCTCCCGAAAGAGATCCAGGCGGGAATGGTCTTCCAGACTGGTGATGCCCTCACCGCCCGGTCGGACAATGCCCGGCGCCAGCATATTGGCGCCAAAAGTAGTTGTCCCCAGAGCTGATCTTTTGGGTCCCAGCAGGCGTGCCAGGGTCTCGTAATTGCCCAACCCGTTTTGAAGCGTCAAAGCCACCCCATTTCGCGTCAGGCAACCAGCCAGTTGGCGAGCAGCTCGTTCGGTTTGCCAGGACTTAACACATACCAAAGCCAGGTTGGCTGGGGGGATCTCATACGGCTGGCGAGCAACTCTGACCGGATAAGCCAGCTGACTGCCATCGCTTGCAACCACCCGCACACCATATCGCTGTAGCGCCTCTAGCCCCGCCGCCCAGGTACCCAACATCGTAACCGGAACCCCCGCTGCTGAAAGCCTGGCTCCAAACAAACAGGCCATTGCGCCGGTGCCAGCAATGATCACATCAGGTATGGAAGCAGCCATGTCAACCCCCCTGCTCTAATTCGTACAGAAGGGTGACCCATTCTGGATCAGGCATATCGACGGTATGCTCTTCGGACGGGAAATCCTTGTTTTTCACCTCGTTGATGAAAGCGGAAAAGGCCTGCAAGGTTTCCGCGCGCAAATTGGCATACCGCTTGACAAATTTTGGTGTGAAACGGTCAAACAGACCTAGTAGGTCATGTGTGACCAGAACCTGTCCATCGCACGCGGCTCCGGCGCCAATCCCAATCGTGGGAATTTGCAATTTTTGGGAGATTAAAGCTGCCAGGCGAGCGGGCACAGATTCCAGGACAATGCTGAAGCAACCTGCCTGCTCTAACAGCAGGGCATCTTCTAATAAGCGCTTGCCGGCAGCGGCAGTTTTTCCCTGCGCCCGAAAACCTCCCAATTGATGGACACTCTGGGGGGTTAACCCCAAGTGACCCATTACAGGAATCCCTGTAGATACAATGGCTTGCACTGCCTCCAGCCGTTCACGCCCTCCTTCCAGCTTGACTGCATCCATACCGGCTTCTTGCAGGAACCGGCCTGCATTTTGCACAGCTTTTTCGACGGATACCTGATATGACATAAATGGCATATCGCCAATTAATAAAGCTCGCCGCGCCCCACGTGCCACAGCTTTACAGTGGTGCAACATATCCTCCATGGTCACCGGCAGGGTATTGTCGTAACCTAGAACGACCATGCCCAGGGAATCACCCACCAGGATGGCATCGATGCCAACATCATCTAACGCCAGGGCTGTAGCGTAATCGTAGGCAGTCAGCATGGTGATGATCTCAGCGCGCTGCTTTTTTGCCCGCAAATCTTGGGTAGTAATTTTCTTTTGTGTTTTCGGTGGAGTTGAAACGGTCGAATTCATTGCAGACATGGTACCCTCCTGAGGTAATTTAAAAGGTAGGGGCCAAAATATTTCAAAATCGTAACTGCTCACTTCAGCAGTTACTTTATAGGGTTTGCCGTACCGGTCAAGATGATCCGGGCGGCATGACAATTATCATGGAAAACGGGAAAAATAGCAAGGAGCGGTTGATGTTTCAGGACATGAGAGAATGAACTTTATCGGTCAAGATTTGGATAGCCCCCCGAGATTTGTAATCGATTTAGGCAACTTTCAAGCAATCATATATTGTTCACGAATTTTATCCACCCCTTTCAAGAAACCATATCCACCAGGATGGGTTACCCATTATAATATCCTTCTACGCTGAAGAGCCTTAGGGAGCCTCATAAGGACGGATTTGACCGCAGCGGCTCCTAATCAACCAATCAACTTGAGATCAACCAGAGGAGGTCATTATGCATCGCGTATCAAGTTTTCTGTCCGGTTTTATCATGGGAAGCTTGATCGGCGGCGCGTTAGGTTTATTGATCGCGCCTGCTTCCGGAGAGCGGTTGCGCCAACAAATGCAGGAGCGGGCGCAGCATTTCCAAATTGAGATCAAACAAGCCGCTGCCACCCGGAGAGCTGAATTGGAGCAAGAGCTGGCTGCCCTGCGACAGCCTAAAAAAACTTAACTCCCACCGAACATCAAGACGCATAATTGGGGTGGTACGCAGTTCACCCCAAAAAAAGCCGGTCGCGTATCATGCGACCGGCTTTTTTTCTGGGTGAATTCTTGTTTAGCAGAGCAGTCTGCTTCAGGGCATAATGCTGAACCTGTACGCCGCCTCCTGGCGAGTGAAGCGAGTTGTACCACTGACGACCAGGATGACCTCATCCACACCGTCTCCGATACTGATCGGGATTTGAGTAGTAATGTCAGCGGATACCGGAATGTACTCAACCGTTGATGTGTCCCCTTTAGATATCAAAGCCAGGCGATAGGCTTGGGGAAGCACGTTCTGAATCCGCACAAAACCATCCGGCTGCCACCCGCCATCGTCCGTTTCAAAATCTGTGAAATAGCCGATTTCGGGTATGCTGACATCATCCAGGAGAAAACCTTCTCCATGGACCGCTGCATCGGTCACATATTCAAAGCGCAGGTATACTTCATCCCCTGCATAACGGGAGATGTCTACAATTTCATGGACCCATTTCGGCCCGCCCCCAGAGGCGCCGTTGTATCCCCAGCCATAGCTATTCCCAGAGGGGTCCTCATCTGTTCCCCGGGGAGTGGTCAGTATCCTCCATCTCTCCCCGTCTGTAGAAGCGGAAACATAAACGTAATCATAGTCTTGCTCAATATCAAACCAGGTCCAATACGAAAGCGTCAACGGCACTCGCTTATCCCGCAGATCAAAGAAACGGGTGAGGGTCATATTCGACTCATCTCCCTTGTTGGACCAAAAAGCGTATGAGCCCGAATATGGATCAACCGGAAGTAAATTCGTAATCAGCGAACCTTCAAAGTCCAGGATATAGTCTCCACTGCAGGTGATGCGTATATAGTCTGCGCCATATTGTTTGACCCCCCGAGTCTGAACGTCAAGCGGACAATTGCTGATCTGGAGGGTCTCCTTTGCTTGAGGCGCCTGCGGATAGATATGATAGGCATAGCGGCCATCCCCGATTGTGTCATCGTTAAGATACGAAGTGACCAACCAATCGATAAATACATCATCTGCCCCAATGATTTCACCCGTACCCGGGTCAATCATATCGTTTTCGAGCAGAACATTATCGATGCTGACCAATCCATTATCGGGATGGGCAACAAGAGCGCGGGTCAGGTCTTCGCCAAATCTTCCTAAGAAATAGTTAACAAAGAGGAAGCTGGCCCCGTAGTGGGGAGCAGTTGTTGAAATACTATTGGGCCAGTCATTTAACTGAATGGATGGATTGTTGGCATATAATGTGTCGAAGCCCCCCTCATAATACCCATTGAGAAAGGCAGCCAACTCCGAGAAACCTTCATTGAGCCAGGATGTTTCATTGCGATCCTGGTGCCAGCGAATCATATGCTGGAACTCATGGGCGAGGACTCCGTACGTAAAGAGGTTGGATAAGGAGAGCACGTCTGCATTGAGAAAGAACATTTCGTGCGCGTTGGAATACGGATGAGCAAGAGGATGGTAGGAATCGGCTGACGAAAAATATCCGGCCAGGTTTCTGCCTAAACTGCGCGCATACAGAACATACAGGTGAGGATCGCCATCAATGCCCGGTTTCCATTCGCTGCCAAAAAATTCCCGGGTGGTAGGGTATATCGAAGATTCAAAAGTCTCAGCCAATTCACGTAGTTCACCTTCGCGGTAGCGGACTCCATCTTCAATCCAAAAGTAAAGGTGCTCGGTTTCATAACGCAGAATGGCGTCAACCTGGAAAGGTCTGTTGTCATCGACGTTAATGGCCCAGAATATTTTTTTATCGCCAACGGAATAAGGTTCAGCCGGCGGCTCAACCGTCAGGGGGATATTTTGAATTCCTTTCAAGCGCAGGGC
>Ga0114946_10003004_pt1 | contig 11517 bp, 9 predicted proteins | sample WalLakDeSediment_FD_88676 | JGI IMG/M metagenome (GOLD analysis project Ga0114946, IMG submission 88676) | Lake sediment microbial communities from Walker lake, Nevada to study Microbial Dark Matter (Phase II) - Walker Lake 11/02/13 Deep Sediment | ecosystem: Environmental > Aquatic > Freshwater...
CAGGCCGGCCGCGGGGCCGTGCATGAAGCCGTGGCCGGAAAAGCCGGCCACGACAGCGTAGCCGTCCGGCTCCGGAACCCAGCCGATGATCGGATGGGCGTCGGGGGTGTTTTCGTAGAGGCCAGCCCAGTGGGCCATGCGCCCGGCCTGCGCCAGCAGCGGCAGGCGCGCGATGGCCGCTTCCATGTGGACGCCTTCCCACGCCTCGTCGACGCGCTCGTCAAAGCCCGGCGGCTCGTCCGGGTTGGCCATGCCGGTGAGGATACCTTCGCCCTCGCGGTGGAAGTAGAGGCCGGTCGCAAAGTCGATCACAAAGGGGAAGTCGGGCGGGATCTGCGGCAGGGGGGTCGTGGTCAGCATCTGGCGGCGCACGGGGGTGATGGGCAGGGGCACGCCGGCCAGCGCGCTCACCGCGCCGGCCCAGGGACCGGCAGCGTTGACGACGGTTTCACAGGCGACGCGGCCGCGGTTTGTGCGCACGGCCGTTACCCGTCCGGCCTGCACGTCGATGCCCGTGACGGCCGTGTCCGTCAGCGCCTTCACCCCCAGGCGGCGCGCCGCGCCCACGTAGCCCGCCACGACGCCGTTGGGATCGGCCAGCCCATCCCGATCGTGGAAAACGCCCGCCAGCACGTCGGCCGTTGCCATCTGGGGCGCCATCCGCCGCACCTCTTCCGGGCTAAGCCAGACCGTGCCCACGCCCAGGCGGTTTTGCAGCGCGACGTTGTGGCGAAAGGTGGCCACATCGTCCGCATGCGTGAGCAAAAAAAGGTAGCCGCAGTGGCGCAGGTCGATCGGCTGCCCAATTTCGTCCTCAAAGCGCTCCAGCATGGGCAGGCTAAGCTGCGAAAGGCGCACGTTGATTTCTGTGCTGAACTGGTAGCGGACGCCGCCCGCGCATTTGCCCGTGGCGCCCTGGCCGAAAAAGGGCTGTTTTTCCAACAGCAGCACGTCGCGGCAGCCGCGCCGCGCCAGGTGGTAGGCCGCGCTGGCGCCCATGACGCCGCCGCCCACGATGACGATCTGCGCCTGGCGTGGTAGAGCGCTCATAACGCTATCTCGGCGCCCAAACCAGCGGCCTGCGCGTTGTGCAGCACAATCCGCGCCGCGGCGGCGTCCTGCACGGCCAGCCCCACCGATTTGAAGAAGGTAATTTGCCGCGGATCGGTGCGCCCCGGTTTACGTCCGGCCACAATTTCGCCCAACTCGGCGTGAATCTGGTCGGCCGTAAATTCGCCCGCCTGGATGGGAATGATCAGATCGCCCGCTTCGGCGAGCACGGCCGCGCGTGAATCCACCACCACCAGCGAACGGCGCAGCGTCGTCACGTCGACCTCCTGCATACTGGGCAGATAGGCGCCGACGGCGTTGACGTGCGCGCCGGAGGCCAGGGCACGGCCGTCAAAAACGGGCGTGGCGGAGGTGGTCGCGGTGCAAATCACGTCGGCGTCCCGCACGGCCTCTTCCGGCGTCTCCATCACCCGCACGTCAGCCGGAATTGGCCCCTGGCCGGCCATCGCGGCGGCAAAGCGCTGCGCCTGGTCGCGGTCCAGGCCGTAGACGCGCACCGTCTGAATGGGGCGCACGGTGCAGACCGCTTCAAGCTGGGTGCGCGCCTGCACGCCGCTGCCGATAATCGCCGCCGTAGCCGCGTCCGGGCGCGCCAGCAGAGCGGTCGCCGCCCCGGAGGCCGCCCCGGTACGGATGGCGGTCAGCGCGCCCCCTTCCATAATAGCCAACGGCCGTCCGCTGGCGGCGTCTAGCGCCAGCACCAGGCCGTAAATCACCGGCTCGCCCCGCGTCGCATTGTGGGGAAACACAGAAACGACCTTGACCGCCAGCGCGGGCGCGGTTTCATCGGGCAGATAGGCGGGCATGACGAGCGTCGTGCCCGCGCGCTCGGCCACGCCGACGTGGACGCGCGGCGGCATCACGGCCCGCCCGGTCGACAAGCCGGCGTAGGCGGCCTGCATGCCGGCAATGGTCTCGGCCATCGGCAATGCCTGGCGGACTTCCTGGGCGGAAAGAAAGCGGATTTGCATCAAAAATGGCTTAATCGATGCCGAGGTACGCCTTTTGCACCATTTCGTTGCGCTGCAGCGCCTGCGCCGAATCGCTTAAGACGATGGCGCCGGTCTGGAGCACGTAGCCGCGATGGGCCACCTGCAGCGCCATATGGGCATTTTGCTCCACCAGCAGGACGGTCGTGCCGGTTTTGTTAATCTCGACAATGGTGTCGAAAATCGCCTCCACCAGCACCGGCGACAAGCCCATCGACGGTTCATCCATAAGCAGGAGCGAGGGCCTCGCCATAAGCGCGCGGCCCGTGGCCAGCATTTGCTGCTCGCCGCCGCTCATTGTGCCGGCAAGCTGTTTTTTTCTTTCGGCCAGGCGCGGGAAGAGGGTGAAAACTTTTTCCAGGTCGGCGGCAATCCCGGCTTTGTCATTGCGGTGGAAGGCGCCCATCTCCAGGTTTTCCAGCACCGTTAACTTGGCGAAGACGCCGCGCCCTTCCGGCACCATCGCAATGCCTTTGCCAACCAGCTCGTGGGCTTTGTAGCGGCCCAAATCTTCACCCTCCAGCAGAATCAGCCCGTTCTTAGGCGGGACCAAACCGGAGATGGAGCGCAGCGTGGTGGTTTTGCCGGCGCCATTGCCGCCGATGAGGGTGACGATCTCCCCCTTTTCCACGGTGAGTGAGATGCCCTTGAGCGCGTGAATATTACCGTAGTAGGTATGCAGGTTGCTGACTTCGAGTAAGGCCATGTGAGCGATTCCTTTAAGCGGGCACGGCGATGACAGCGCTGGACGCGGCGCCCCGGCCAAGATAGGCTTCGATGACTTCCGGATTGCTTTGGATTTCGGCCGGTTTGCCCTCGGCGATTTTCTTGCCGTAATCGAGCACGGTGATGTTTTCGGAGATGCCCATCACTACGCGCATGTCGTGCTCAATGAGCAGGATGGTAATGCCCAACTCGTCGCGCAGGCGCTTGATGAAAAGGGTGGTTTCGGCCGTTTCGCGCGGATTCATGCCGGCGGTCGGTTCATCGAGCAGCAGCAGCTTCGGCTTGCTGGCCAGCGCCCTGGCAATTTCCAGCCGCCGCTGGTCGCCGTAAGGGAGGTTGCGGGCCATGATGTCGCCTTTGCCGCGCAAGCCGGCAAAAGCGAGCAGGCGGTTGGCTTCAACGACGGCTTCTTGCTCTTCCTTCAGGGTCTTTTGCGAATGGAGGATCGCGCCGACCCAGCCTGAGGTTAGCTGCGGCTCCATGCCGACCAGGATGTTTTCAAGGGTTGTCATGGAGCTAAAGAGGCGGATGTTCTGGTAAGTGCGCGAGATACCGCGCAGGGCGATTTGATCGGGGGCGCGCCCTTTGATGGAACGGCCGTCAAAGACAATATCCCCCTCGTCAATCTGGTAAAAGCCGGTGATGCAGTTAAAAAAAGTCGTTTTGCCCGCGCCGTTAGGGCCGATGATGCTGATGATGGCCTGGCGCGGGAGGTTAAACGTGAATTTGTTGACGGCTACCAGCCCACCAAAGCGTTTGGTTACGTGGGTTGCTTCCAGAATATTTGACATGCGTCTGCTCCTTCTACTGTGCCTTACCCGTGTGGCTTACCGCGGGCGCCTAGACGGACGCCTCAACTTCGTCCAGGGGACCGTATTCTGCCTCGTGCGCGTGCAGTTCCCGCTGGCGAATGGGCGAGGGCCACAAGCCTTCGGGGCGCAGCAGCATGGTGGCGATGAGCAAGACGCCGTAAAACAAGAGGCGGTACTCGGCAAATTCGCGCAGCAGTTCCGGCAAACCCACCAGCACCAGAGCGCCCAGGGCCACGCCGGGCAAACTACCAATCCCCCCCACGATAATCAAACAGAGCACGTTGATGGAAATGAGCAGATTGAAGCTGTGCGGAAAGATGGAGCCGAGGCGCGCGGCAAAAATAGCCCCGGCCAGACCGGAAAAGGCGGCGCCGATGGCGAACGCCAGCAGCTTGGCCTTAACCAGGCGGATGCCCATGGCTTCGGCCACATCTTCATCTTCGCGCAGGGCTATCCATTGACGACCCAGGCGCGAGTCGCGCAGGCGCGAAGCGACAAAGATGGCGAGCAGGCAGCCGACCAGAATGATGTAGTAAAAATGCTCCGGCTGGACGAAGGTGAAGTCCAAAAATCGGGGCTTGGGGATTTGCAGGATGCCCTGCGCGCCGCCGATAAAAGGCTTCAGCACGTCCGAGACGACGAGGACGCGGATGATCTCGCCAAACCCAAGGGTAACGATGGCTAGATAATCACCGCGCATGCGCAGCACCGGCATGCCCAGGAGAACCCCGGCTATCGTGGCGGCCAGAATACTGAAGGGCAGCGCGCCCCAAAAGGTAAGGCCGGCCACGCCCAGGTCCGCCTGGGAGGTGAGCAGCCCCATCACGTAGGCGCCAATGGCGAAGAAGGCCACGTAGCCCAGGTCTAGCAGCCCGGCAAAGCCGACCACAATGTTCAGCCCCAGTCCCATCAAAATGAAGGTGCCGACCACATCGGCTACTTCGGTGAGGTACGTACCCATGATGCGGGGCAGAATGAGGATGACAATGGCAAGCAGGGCCAGCGAAAGCTGGTTCAGCCGTTTGGTTTGCGCTTCGGTGCGCCGGGCGCGCCGCGCCTCCGCCATGCTTTGGCCCTGGACGGTCCACCAGGCGTTGTAAGCGGTAGCCAGGATGAAGATGATCACGGCCGTTATCGGCGTAATTCCCCTGGCTCCAAACAAAAACTGCAAAATGGCGCGCGCGGTATACGGGCGCAAAATCAGCAGCAAAATCTCCGACAAAAGGCCGATACCCAGCATCCATATGAGGCCGTTAAGCAGCGGCTTTTGGATATGGCGGGGCAGCAAATCAAAGGCGGCGCCCAGCGCCCCCAAGGCGCCCAGCGCCCCCAAGAGGAGCAGGCTGCCGGTAGCCACACCCTGGTCAAAGGTCAAGATTCGAATCAGCGCCGGCGAGACGTTTACAAACGACTGGCGGATAGTGGGCCAGGCAAGGGTCAGCAGGATGAGAGCGATGACGGGCACGGCCGTAAACAGCCCTGCGATCAGCCCGCGCAATAGCGCCATACCCGGCGGTATCTCGTCCGCGCGCTCCCAGGAATAATAGCCGGCGATAAGCGCCGTGCTGAACAAGAACAACTGCCCCAGCGTCAGGATGCCGGTGATGATGTCCCGCTCATCAAAGCTTTGCACCATCCCGATCGCGCTGACGCTCAAAGCCACCGCGCCGGCAATCAGGCCGAGACGAACGACTTTACCCAGGCTTGCTTTTTGGGCCATACTATGCTCCTTTAGGCTTTCTTTTCAGCCAACTTCTCGCCAATCAGGCCCTGCGGGCGGAAAATCAAAATCAGCACCAGCATCGTAAAGGCAATCACGTCCTTCAACTGGTGCGCGCCGGAAATCCCCAGCCCCTCCAGGAACAAGGGCGGGCCCACCGCCTCAATCACGCCCAGCAGCAGTCCGCCCAGCGCCGCGCCGGGGATGCTGCCGATGCCGCCAAATACGGCCGCCGTAAACGCTTTAATGCCGGGTGAAAAACCCATAAAGAAGTGCACCTGGCGGAAGACCAGGCCCCACAAAACGCCGGCCACGCCGGCCATCGCCGCGCCGACGGCAAAGGTAATGGCGATCGTGCGGTCCACGTTGATGCCCATCAAAGCGGCCGTGTCCTTATCCTCCGCCACGGCGCGGATGGCCTTGCCCGTTTTCGTACGCTGGATGAACAGGTAAAGCACAATCAGCGCAATCAGCGCGGTTGCCATCACGATCAGGCGCGTCTTTAAAAATTCCAGGCCGAAAATCGTCCAGCGGCCCTGCAGCGCGTCTGGGACGGGAAAAGGAATCAACGCAGAACCAAACAGGCCGCGGAAAAAATATTGCCAGAAAAAGGAAGCGCCAATGGCCGTAATTAGCGGCACCAGGCGCGGCGCGCGGCGCAGGGGGCGATAGGCGATCCGTTCCGTCAACAAAGCCACGCCAATCGCCGTGAGCACGGCGGCGATCATGGTCAACAGCAGTCCCAGCACCGGCTGCTGATCCATAAACCCGGAGGCGCTCAGAAAAGTCGCGACCAGCACGGTTGACGTAATCGCTCCCGACATGAAAAATTCGCCGTGAGCGAAATTAATCATAAACAAAACCCCATACACCATCGTGTATCCCAGGGCTATCAAAGCATACAGGCTGCCTTGCGACAGACCGGAAACGAAAAAATCAACCCAGATTTTGGTGGTATAGGTGTTTCCTACCCCAAAAAACAGTTTATTGACCGTGCCATAAATAACCAACACCAGAATAATAGCGCGGAAGATCCATAGATAGATGCTGATGAAATCCAAATCCTTGAATCGCTGGGACATATTGTTTGCTCCGTGGGAGGTGCGGCTCCAGCCGAGGGGGAATAGGCTCCGGGCATTGGCCGAAGCCTATTCCCTACTCATCCATTAATCGGCATGGTTATGATAAACCATCCGCTCGTCCATGCTTAGGGCCAAATGCGCTCGAAAGCGCCATTTTGAACCTGGTTGACAGAGATCTGCGGATCGGCGCAGTCACCGTACTGGTCGCAGGTGATGGTGCCGGTGATGCCCTGCAGGCCGGAGGTGGCAAACAACGCATCGCGCAGCGCCTGGCGGCCAATCAGGAGCGTGCCGTCAGCGCCTTGCTGGGCCACTTTCTCGATCGCGTCCAGAATCATGTTGGTGGCGTCAAAGGCGTGCGCGTGGAAGGGCGCCGTCGGATCTGTGCCGTAGTTTTCACGGTAGGCGGGCAGGAAGGTTTCTTCGTAGAAGGTGTTGCTGAAGCTCAAATCTGGCCCGGAGACGTACATACCCTCCGAGGTACCCACGGTGTTGGCCAGGAAGCTGGGCGACTGCACGCCGTCGGCGCCGGCCAGCATGACGCCGCTCATCCCCTCAACATCGCTGGCGGTATTGACGATCAGCGAACCCAGCGGGATGAAGACCGGCAGGTAGACGAATTCCGGTCCGGCGGCGGCAATTGAGGTCAGCAGAGGCTCGACGTTGGTGGCGTCGGCCGCTTCCGCTTCAAAGGCCACGATCTCGCCGCCCAACGCGCGGAAGGCATCGGCAAAAACGCTGGCCAGACCTTCGGTGTAGGGGTCGCCATCATGGATAGCCGCCGCTTTGCGGACGCCCAACACGTTGTAGGCAAAGTCGGCCATCGCGGAGCCCTGCACCGTGTCATTGTGGGCGGTGCGCAGATAGCCGGCTTGATGCTGGGACGGTTCGGTCAAAGCCGGGGAGGTGTTGGAGGGGGAGACCATGGCAAAACCGGCATCGGAGATGATCTTGGCTGCGGGCACGCCGGCGCCAGAGCAGCTTGTGCCGACCATGGCCACAATTTGCGGGTTGGAGACGATTTTCTGGGCGGAGGTCTGCCCACCCTCAGCGCTGCAGCCGTCATCTTCGGGCTGCAGCTGGACGGGATGACCCAATACGTCACCGCGGAATTCCAGGGCTAATTGCACGCCGTATTGCGAGTCGAGGCCAAGCTCGGTGTTGGGGCCGGAAATGACCAGGGCCGAGGCTATCAGGATGGGGTCACCAGGAGCAACCGTAACGCAGCCGATGGCGTCGTCACAAGTTAGGACTTCGGAAGCAGTCGTGTCGCTGGCCGGCGTCGCTGAACCGCCACAAGCGGCCAGGGCTAACACCAGGATCAAAGACAGTAACACAAACAATATGATGCGTTTCATATAACTCTTCTCCTCACGATTCGTTAAATGTGATTGACACTAAAATAGACAAGCTGTGTTCATCTACAAAATGAAACAACCATTCCCATTTGACATACAATCATTTTTTCTTATCGAACGCATCACCTCCTCTTCCGAATTTGAAATGTGCACGAAGATCGCTTATCGAAAATATAGGCCAGTCTCTGACTTGTCCGGCAAGCAAGAATCTTGCACCACAATTTTCACCCTTCGCGGCGCGCCCCACAAGGGGACGCCATCCATGAGGCAGGAATTTTATTAAATTATCTTGGCTTGTCAACCAGGGAAATAGCGGTAGCGTGGCTGGTGGGAACAGCCACGCTAATGATAAACAACTTTAGTCCAAATCGTCAACTGTTTCGGTGAATTGGCCGGTAATCATAAAAATAACGCGCTCCGCAATATTAGTGGCGCGGTCGCCCATGCGCTCCAGGTTATGGCCAGCCCAAAGCAGGAAGGTAGCGCGCCGCACGTAATGTTCGTCACGCATTTCCGCCAGCGTTTCCGCAAACAGCTTGTTGTACATATTGTCAATCTTCGCGTCTCGTTTGAAGAGCGCTTGCGCACGTTCGGCGTCGCGATCCAGGTAAGCCTGGATTGCTTCCTGGATCATCTTGCGCGCGCGCTTGGCCATTTTCGGCAGTTTATGGAGGGTGTCGATATTTTCCTCGCCTTCCAGGCGCGCCACCAGGCGCGCAATGCCGGCGGCATGGTCGCCGATGCGCTCGAGTTCAACGGCCAGGTGAATCGCGGCAATGATGGCGCGCAGGTCGCCGGCGGCAGGCTGCTGCGTCGCCAGAATGCGGAAGGCCTCTTCTTCGATTTCGTAACGCAAATCGTTGATTTGTTTGTCGTTGACAATCACGGATTGGGCCAGGGACACATCCCGCGTGCTCAGAGCAAGCATGGCCTGCTCTATGGCAGCGTCAACCATGCTGGTGAGGCGCAAAATATTGTTGCGCATGTTGTTCAACATGCGATCGAGCACAGATCTCACGGGCATAGCCATCGGAATCCTCCTAGATTAGACACCGTCCAAACGATTGGGGCCTGATTATATGCGCCTTGTGGAGAGATGCAAAATCAGGGCGCAGATTAACGCAGTTGACCAAAAAGCCGCATCAAGTCGCCGGCGTCGTGATCACGCAGGGGCGCGCCATGCCCACAGGCAAAAACGGCCGGCGCCAGCTCCAGCAGCCGGATGGCGGAGCGGTTGGCCGCCTGCGCATCGGCCGTTACAAAGCCGGGAGTACGCTGCAAACGGCCGTTGCGCGTGTTCAACGCATCGCCGGCAAACAAGACGCCCGTGCCGGGGCTGTAGAGCGCAAAATGCTCCGGCGTGTGGCCGCGGGTCGCCAGCACGCGCAGGCCGCCCAGCACAGGCAGCTCATCCCCTTCCGCGAGGGGGTGGATGGCGGCGGCCGGCGTGGGCGGATATTTAACGAAGCGGTTCACGAAGAACTGGATGAGGCCGGGCATGTGGCGAGGCGTGGCGCCGCGGGTGAGAAAGTCGGCCGTTTCCATCCCCGCGTACACCGTCGCGCCCGTCGCCGCGTGCAGCGCCGCCAGGCTGCCGGCGTGGTCAACGTCGGCGTGCGTGATGATGATGCGCGTCAGGTCGGCCAGCCCGCGGCCCAGGGCGCGCACCGCGGCCAGCACAAGCTTTTGCTCGTTAGGCATCCCTGCGTCAATCAGCGTCAGGCCGTCGGCCTCGACGCAGAGGTAAAAATTGCTGGCGCGCCCCTCCAGCCAGTGAACGTCAGGCCGAATCTCCATTAGTCGCCTCAATTTCCAGTAAATGGGCCGCCTTTTTGTCAAAAGCCGCGCGCAGCGCCGCATAATCCGCCGCCGGCATGGGCTGCAGGCTGCGCTTCTTTTCGCGCAGGAAGCCGCGCAGCTTGGGGGCGCGCATCGCCGGAATGCGCGAGCTTTCTGTTTCCAACGACTCGATTTTCTTGGCCGTGAAGACGATCAGCGGGGCAATCGGCACTTCTGCTACCTCCGGCGCGTTTTTGCGGATGTAGTTCGCCATGGCGCCCACGAGCGCGTCCGTTTCCTTGGTGGGGTTGCCCAACCCTTCCTGGCCAAAGAAGCGGCGCAGCCCAATCCCGCGCTGCTTCCACTTATCGCCCTCGACCGCAATGCGGCCCGTCTGGTATTTGGCGTTCAGAATGATCACGCCGATGGGCAGCAGCAGGACGTGCGGTGCGGGCAGCAGGTGATGGTAGAGCCGGCCGTCGCGCGCCACGCTTTTCAGAGCGTCATCCAGCACCTCATCCGGACGCGGCTGGCGCACGTAGCGGTGCGCCAGGTAGATACCGACCTGTGAAATAGTCCAGCCTGTACCCAGGGCCAAAAGCTGGTAGATGATTGCCCGGTCATCTCCCCAAAATACAAGCCCCAGCCCTGCCAGCAGGGCCGCAATGCCCACCAGGCTGGTATACTGGCTAATCTTGCGCATGCGCGCAATCCGTTTGTCGTCGCGTAAAATTACCATGTTCTCCTAATCTCACCTCCCCGGTCTGTTACCGTTCGGTGAATATTTGCCCAGCACCAGGCACGCGTTTTGGCCGCCCAGCCCAAAGGAATTTGAAAGCGTCACGCGCAGATCGGCCGGACGGGGCGCGTTGGGCACGTAATCCAGGTCGCAGGCCGGGTCGGGCGTCTCGTAATTCCAGGTAGGCGGGATCATACCCGCATCCAGCGCGCAAGCGCAAAAAATGGCCTCAATGGCGCCCGTGCCGCCCATGGCGTGGCCCAACACCGATTTACTGCTGCTAACCGGAATGTGATAGGCGTCCTCGCCGAAAAGGCGCTTGATGGCGTACGTTTCCGCGGCGTCATTGACCGGCGTAGACGTGCCGTGGGCGTTGATGTAGTCCACGTCGCCCGGCGCCACGCCGGCGTCTTCCAGCGCCCAGCGCATGGCGCGCGTTGCGCCGGCCGCGTGCGGATCGGGCGCGGCGACGTGAAAGGCGTCGGAGGAGGAGGCGTGTCCCAGCACCTCGGCGTAAATGCGCGCGCCGCGCGCCAGGGCCAGGTCCAAACGCTCCAACACGAGGATGCCGGCGCCTTCACTGAGTACAAAGCCGTCGCGGTCTTTGTCAAAGGGACGGCTGGCGCGCGTCGGGTCGTTATTAAAAGCGGTCGAGAGGGCGCGCATGGCGGCAAAGCCAGCCACGGCCGATTCGTGAATCAGCCCCTCCACCCCACCGCAGATGACCAGCGTGGCCGCGCCGCGGCGGATCAGCTCGGCCGCTTCGCCGACGGCCTGCGTGCCCGTGGCGCAGGCAGCGACGACGGTGCTGATGGGACCCAGCGTGCCGGCCAGCAAGCTGACGTGGTGGCTGGGCATGTTGGGCAGACTGCCGGTCACGGCGAAAGGGCTGACGCGGGCAAAGCCCTTGGTGCGCAGGGCGACCAGGTTTTCATCGGCGCGCTCGAAGCCGCCCATGCCGGTGCCCACCAGCACGCCGGCGCGCTCCGGTTCGGGCAGCGGGCCCGGCAGCCCGGCGTCTTCCAGCGCCATGCGCGCCGCGGCGATGGCCAGTTGGGAGGCGCGCGACATGCGCCGCGCTTCCTTGAAGTCCATGTAGCGTCGAGGGTCGAATGCTTTGACCTCGCCGGCGATGGGGGTGGGCAGGCCGCGGGGGTCGAATTGGGTGATGAAGTCGATGCCGGAACGGCCGTCTAACAGGCTCGCCCAGCTTTCACGGACGGAATGGCCCAGCGGGGTCA
>Ga0114946_10003005_pt1 | contig 11516 bp, 12 predicted proteins | sample WalLakDeSediment_FD_88676 | JGI IMG/M metagenome (GOLD analysis project Ga0114946, IMG submission 88676) | Lake sediment microbial communities from Walker lake, Nevada to study Microbial Dark Matter (Phase II) - Walker Lake 11/02/13 Deep Sediment | ecosystem: Environmental > Aquatic >...
CCCCTTCTGTATCCAGTCCTTCAGGGTCTGAGCAATTTCGACGGCCTTGGGATAGCTGGAAAGGGAACCCGTGGGAACTTCCTTGCCTTTCACCTCTATCTTCCCAGTCTTGAGCTGAGCATAGCTCACCTCGCCCAGGACATCGGGCTTCCGCTGCGGGTAGGCCTCCGAGTAGTCCACGACCCCCGCAAAGATGTCCTCATCCTTGACCGCCGCATAGCGCAAGGTCTCTTCGGAGAGTATGGGAATGGGCACCCCGATCCCCACAGTCAGGCTACATCCGTAACCCAGGAAGCTCACCCCACGCAGCCATTCCGGTTTCATCTGCTTCAGGTCCCCGATAACCGCCAGTGTCCCCGCGCCGCGCTTCGGCACGCCGTTCTCTCCTCTCAATACGCCGGGGTTGTGCTGCGTACCTTGCCAGGCCACATAGCCGACGCCGCCACCCAGGAATATCCTGGTGCCGATGCCGATGGTCTTGTAGTACGGGTCCTTCAGCAGCGGCGAAAGCTGCCCCGCCGAGCAGAAGTTGGCATTGCCCAGGTTCGGCTTAAGCACGCCCATATACGTGTATATCGTCTTGTCGGAGAGATTCACTGCGACGTTGTAGTTCTGATAGGCATTCCTCATGTTGAAGAGCACGGCCTCATTGATGTTCTTCAGGTTGATGGTGGTCTCGATCTTCTTCCTCGGATAGCAGTCCGTTCCGTAGCCGGTGCCCACAAGGCTGACATCCTTCCCGGCCACAAGCTCCTCGATAACATGGCCCCCGCCATAGAGGAACTCACCAGGATGAATCCGGTTCCGCGGATCGTTGTCCGGCATGGCCGTGGCACCCAGGAAGAAGTCCACGGCCGCAAAGCCGGTGTACACCGGGATATCGTTCAGGTACGTGTTCCCGCCTCCGAGCTTTATTCTCGGTTTGGCATGGCCCACATTGAAGTAAGCACCGGAGGAACACATCGGCCCAAAAGTGGCCGTGGTCACTACATCCACTTCACGTGTTGCTTTCTCTATGCCCTTCTTCTCGACAATTCCTATTACTTCTTCGGCCGTCGCTACGACGGCCTGGCCCTTGCGTATCTTCTCGTTTATTTCCGCTATCGTCCTAGTCATTTCTGCCTCTCTTCAGATTCGCCATCCGGCGTTCTCGTTTTCAACATGGCCTCCAGTCTCCTTATCCTCTCATCCATTCTGCCCTGCTGCTCGGCCATGGAACGCATAGCCTCGCTGACCGGATCAGGCAACCTGCCGTGGTCCAGATCAGCGACTGGCCCTCTTTTCTCTTCGACTATCCGCCCCGGCACTCCCACCACCGTGGCACCAGGCGGCACCGACTTCACCACCACCGAATTCGCCCCCACTCGCACGCCATCCCCTAACGTGATCGGGCCAAGCACGATCGCTGCGGCACCGATGACCACATTGTTCCCAATGGTGGGATGCCGTTTCTTCTTCTCCAGGCTGGTTCCGCCCAGGACAACCCCTTGATACATGAGCACATCATCCCCGATCTCAGTTGTCTCTCCGATAACCACACCCATCCCATGATCTACAAAGAACCTTCTGCCGATCGTGGCGCCCGGATGGATTTCCACTCCCGTCACGAACCGCCCGAAATGAGACAGCAGGCGACCAAGCAGCCGCAATCGGTGACGCCAGAACCAGTTCGCCCAGCGATAGAACCACAGCGCATGCAGCCCCGGATAGCAGGTGAGCACCTCCAGTAGACTCCTGGCTGCCGGGTCCCGCGCGAACACCGTCTTGACATCTTCCCGCAGCAGCTTGAATATTCTCTCTATCCTTTCTTCACTATGGTCTGAGCCAGCTCCGCCGCCCTCTTGCCGGAGATCAGCATCCCGCCGAATATGGCCCCCATGCGAGGAGAGCCAAGAACAGCATTGGCGGCCATGCCCGCTACGATCAGACCAGGATATACCTCTATGGTGTTCTTCACCAGGTCCGCCTCACCCTTCTCCGCCCACATGGATTTCTCCCCGACGACAGCCCCCGTAGCCGTCTTCAGCTTCGGCCCGGTCTTGCGGACCAGGATGTGGCAAATCTCGCTGTCGTGCCCCGTGGCATCGATGACTACCTTGGCCCTTATCGTCAGGGGATCAACATGCATCTTGGCCATGTTGACGGCAGTCCATTGCAGCACCAGGCCGCTGACCCTCTTGTCGCCGCGGATCATGACATCTTCCACGGTCATCAGGTTGAATATCTTGGCACCTGACCGTATGGCGCCCACACACAGAGAGGAGATCGCCTCCAGGGCGTCGGCAGTGTAGTAGCCACGCTTGTACAGAATGGTGCGCACCCCGAAATCGTCCAGTATCTCCTTGCCTTCCTTCTGCAAGACGATGCGGTTGAACATCATGCCACCACCAGGCATTCCCCCACCCACCCGGAGTTGCCTCTCGAACACCGCCGTCTTGAGTCCCGCTTTCGCCAGGCAGTGTGCCGCCAGAAGCCCGGAAGGCCCCGCTCCCACCACCGCCACATCGACTTCCATCGACTCCATGAAATCCTTCATGAAGCTCTCGGTGATGGCACGCGAAATGGTCACTTCATCCATGCAACAACTCTCCTTCAACTTCTCTATCTAGAACAGGCCGGCGCTCAGATATCGCTCGCCCGTGTCCGGCAATATGACCACAATCAGCTTCCCTTTGCTCTCTTCCCTGCCAGCCACCTGCACTGCCGCCCAGGCAGCCGCTCCCGACGATATGCCGGCGAGAATCCCCTCTTCCTTGGCCAGCCTTCTGGCCATCACCTTGGCATCCTCGTCCTTCACCTGTACGATCTCGTCTATCAGGTCAACCCTGAGCACATCGGGAATGAACCCGGCACCTATGCCCTGAATCTTGTGCGGACCAGGCTTGCCACCGGAAAGAACCGGCGACGAGGCCGGCTCAGCGGCAACGGCCAAGAATCCCGGCTTCCGCCTCTTGATCGCCTCAGCGATTCCGGTGATCGTGCCGCCTGTTCCCACGCCAGCTACCACTACATCCACCTTCCCGTTCGTATCTCTCCAGATCTCCTCCGCCGTGGTTTCCCGATGCACCCGCGGATTGGCCGGGTTCTTGAACTGCTGGGGCATGAACGAGTTCGGCATTTCCGCTGCCAGAGCCTCGGCTCTCCTAACGGCTCCAGTCATCCCCTCGGTGCCCGGCGTCAACACGATCTCAGCACCGAACGCCTCCAGAAGCTGCCGTCTCTCCAACGTCATAGTCTCAGGCATGGTTATGATCAACCGGTATCCTCTGGCTGCACACACGAAGGCCAGTCCAATGCCGGTGTTCCCGCTGGTGGGCTCCACGATGACCGTCCCCTCTTTGATCAGTCCCGCTTTCTCCGCTGCATCAATCATGGCCAGACCAATGCGGTCCTTGACGCTGGACAAAGGATTGAACGACTCCAGCTTGGCCGCCACAACCGCGCCAAGTCCCTCGGCAATCCTGTTCAACCTGACCAGCGGGGTATTCCCCACCAGTTCGGTAATATCACGAGCTATCTTGGGCCTCACAGCTCGCTCAACCGTCTTAACAGCCTTGTCACGCACTGCCACTTTCAACACTCCGTACCAGTGATGTGAAACCGACTCGGGAAACTCACCTAGATCGAGTATGTGCCGGACTTGGACGGAGCCTTGGCCTTCTGCCGATCCATCAAGTCCTTCAGAGTGAGCGATTCCAGGACCCCCATGATTGCTGCCTTGATGTCACTCCACACATCCCGCGTCACGCACTCATCCGAGCGAGCGCACAGAGCGGGATTATCCACACACTCCACCGGGGCGACCGATCCTTCCAGGACCTCGATCACCCGGCTCAAGCTGATCTCTTCCGGAGGCTTGGCCAGCGTTATGCCTCCTTTTGCCCCACGAATGCTCCTCAGTATCCCGGCCCTTATCAGCGGCGCCACCAGATGCTCCAAATACTGCGCAGATATCTCCTGCCTCCTGGCGATGTCCTTCAGGAGCACCGGCCCTCCATCGCTGTTCAGAGCTATGTCCACCAGCGCCCTAACCCCGTATCGTCCCTTAGTCGATAGTCTCATTTCCTCATCTTCTTGACTAAACTAATCAACATTATGCTATTAACGCATCCTGTTGTCAAGCGACGCACTGGTGAACCGTCCGGGAAGAACAGATGCAGGCCTGAACTAGGAGAGGAAAACCGGAGACTGATCTGTAATGACGGATTTCCGCTCACGCATGGCATCGCGGAGGTATCGCGGCAGGCGGAACATCGCCTGATGCGTCATGCCGTCGTAGAAACGCAGCTCCTTGCCCAACCTGGTAGAGAGGCGATGGTTTATCTCGCCGACCGACAGAGTCAGAGGATCCAGGCCCCTGGCCGCCAGCGTGAATCCCCATGCCCCGCCGAAAGAGGGGACAACGGCCGTGTAAGGAAAGACCTCGGGGAAGACTTCACGCAGCGTGCAGTTGATGGCAGTGAAGACCGCCATGTCGTGCAGATTGCAGGGCCCGGACTGAACAACGAGAACGCCGCCGGGCGCCAGTCTCTCGGCGACAATTCGGTAGAACTCGCGCGTGTAGAGCATCCAGGACGGCCCGCCTTCCACCGGATCAGTGATGTCCATCACAATGACATCGAATCTCTGCTTGGAGTCACTGAGGTACTTCCTGGCATCCAGGTGAAGCAACTCGACGCGGCTGTCGTCAAAGCACCCCTGATGCAGTGAAGGCAGAAAACGCCGGCAGACGTCCACCGCTTCTTCATCGATATCGACCATCACAGCCCTCTTCACGGAACAGTGGGCCAGAACCTCCCGAAGCGTGGCCCCTTCGCCACCTCCCGCAATAAACACGTCGGATGGCCCAGAGTGACTGATCAGCGCCGGATGAACCAGTGCCTCATGATAGATGAACTCATCCCTCTGGCTCGACTGCAGCTTTCCGTCCAGCACCAGACACCGCCCGAAATCACAAGTGTCGATGACCTGCATCGACTGATATCGGGTCTGGCCCGTGTACAGAGTGCCCCGGACGCGGTACCGCTGCACGAAGTTCGGGTTTATGGTGTCAGAGAACCATACACTAGGGTCATCATCCATGATCTACCCAACCAGTTTCCTCTCCTGTACCATCATGCCCCTCTTGACCTCGAGGACAGAGGGATCCCTGCTACCGAGCAGCCTTATCAGCGCATCCGCCGCCACCTCGATCTTCACCGTGGTTCCGCACGTGAAGATGTCCACCGCAGCATAGGCATGCTCCGGCCAGGTATGCAGTGAAAGATGTGACTCGGCAATGAGTACCACCCCACTGACTCCCTGTGGCGCGAACTGATGAAAGGACTTGTCGATCACGGTAGCACCAGACTCTTCTGCAGCAGAGACAAGAGCATTCTCAAGATACTTCAGGTCATCCAGCACCGCTACGTTGCACTCCCTGAGTTCCAGCAGCAAATGTCTACCTAGCGCATCCAATCACCTTCCCTCCTCGTTCAGATTACTTTGGTCCCATGTGGACGCCATGGAACCCCGATCAAAGCACAAGTAGAAATTGTATACGCCATCCCCCGCTTTTTCAATACCGCATTTCGGCAGACTGCCTGTCGGCAGCCGCATGAGGCCGTGGAACCATGCGCAACGAACGCATGGGTTGCAAAGGTAGAGTGACCATACTATGATGATACATCACGATCATGTACCACAGATCTGACACCCCTCAGGAGCCATCCAATCCACCAACCCCGGTCGCTTCACCCCAGCCGAATCCGATTCGCATCCGGCTCATCAAGCTGGCAGACGCCTTCCTGGGCATACAGCTGCTCTGGGTAACTCTGGCCGCAGCTCTGGTCTACCTCTCGTACCTCCTGAACTTGAGCCCGGTCCTTTGCTGGATCGGTCTGGCGCTGGCCTGCCTGCCTCTTCCATTGCGGCTGGCACGCAGCGGCATCAGGGCACTTCGCACTCCCTTTGATCTCCCGATAGTCCTGCTTTTGACAGGGGCCTTCATCGGATTCTCAGTGTCACCGGACCGGGTCATCAGCCTGGGGGCGCTCCAGTGCATTCTCGCCATCACACCCTTCTACTATTCATTGGTCAACTCTCCGCGCATGGCCACGATCATCAAGTGGGTAGTCATCCTGGCCTCTCTGGCTCTCCTGATAGCTCTTCTCTTCTTTGTGCTCGATATGTCGCTTATCGAGAGGCAGCCCAACTTCGTCATCGGTGGCTCAGGCACGCACCACGGGCTCGCCATGTATCTCACCATTGTCACCTGTCTGCTTCTTGGAATAGCCGCCTTTGACCGGTCCAGAAGAACCAAAATTCTTGCCTCTGCCCTCTCTCTCCTGTTTCTGGCGATCATAGTGGCGATGACCCGGGACTCTCTTGGAAGTATCGTCCATGGAGTGAGCATCAGCGGCAGGTGGCCAATATGGGACAATACTGCTTCGCTCCTGGCAGAATCTCCTCTTACTGGACTCGGCCTCGGATGCTGGGCCCTGACCTACTGGGACACCGCAATCCTGGGGACGGATGCGGTCGGTGGCATCACGCATGCTCACCACGCCTACATCGAGCTGTATTCCAACACCGGCATATTCGGGGCATTGGCTCTCCTCGTCGCGCTTGGCATAGGGGCAAAGCTCTCCCTGGATATCATTAGGTCACCGCGAACTCACCCCTGGTACGGATTCGGCGTCGGCATCGTACTCGCCTGCATCGCCACGCTGCTTGTCGGGATAGTGGAAAGTGCACCTATGGGAGTACCGTTGGTGGCAACAGAGACCTACTACTACGTCATCTCTCCGATTGCCTGGATCCTCGGCGGCCTTCTCGTCATCGCGCATCGCCTCATGACCAGAGGCCATGGAGTGCAAGATGACCCACAACAGAAGTGCTGAAGGTGGAGGTTGCCCTTGCCCTCCTGCTCTTCGTCGTCACTTTCGCTCCGACGACATGGCTGATGATGGATTGCCGCACTTCCGCCATCATCGGCGCTGCCATTGCGGCCGCACCGAACCTTTCCATCCCCAATCTGGGGTTGACAGCCTGCCATACCTGCTTGGTACTATCCCAGGTGCATCCCACAGTGGCCCCGCGTCACAGGATGCTCCACCCGATGAAGGGCAGAACCACTCGCCAACGGAGGCAAGAATGGATACAGGGTCCCGCACTGCTTACCTGGTAGCCGCCGAAGCCACAGGAGGCAGAGTCTAGGTGAGGCCGACCGAGAAGAAGCAGTTTCGATTTCGGCTATGGCCGGTCCCGGCCTTAGCTATTCTCGTGGGTATTCTCGTCGCGTTGTTGGTTTGGCTTCCTCTCCCACTTAGCTGCGGTTGCGCTAGGGGCCCCGACCCATCCAGCCTCTTCGCCCTCAAAGACCTGTGGAACGGAGGGAAGCCCGGTGCGTACGTCGCCCATGCTTTTGGTGAGATTGACGGCAACTTCTACACCAACAGTCGGGACGCTTTTCTATTGAACTATGAGAGAGGATTCCGGACTTTTGAAGTTGACCTGGTGCTCTTGGAGGACGGATCAGCCTTCTGCGCTCATGACGGGGCGGAATGGATGTACGGTCTGGACAAGCCCTTCATAGAGACAACGGCCGACGAGCTCTCGGGCAGGCTCTGCCTCGGGGACTACACCCCATTGACCGGCAGTGATCTGTTGGATCTTGTGTACGAGTACACTGATGCCCTTTTCATGCTGGACACCAAGCGCACCACCCGGGGCACTAACCACGACATCCTGAGGGTCTTGGTGTCGGAAGCAAAGGACACGCATCCTTCAGTGTTGGATAGAATGATCCCGCACACTTTCGGGCCCGGCGATCTGTGCAAGGTGGCGAAGATCCACCCTTTCAGAGACTACTGGGTTGCGGTGTACAGCTTCAAATGCAACATCAACAGCAGCTCCGGCACTGATGCAGATCGAATTGTGCTCTACGTAATATCCAACGGCGGGCCCGCCGGGCTCCGGCGAGTGATGGACATCATGAAGATATCCACAGCGCCATGTGGCCCCCCTCTCCGAGCCCTCTCTCACCTGCGGTGTCCATCCCTCGGCCTTATTCCTTCTCTTTGTGGCGCGAGACTGTACGTCAGTGTGGACATTATGGACACTGACTCAAACCCCGCCCCTTCGTGACAGCACCGGCAGTTCTCAAACAGCGGCCTCCATCTGTGCCCCCCTCACATTCCGTTTCCCACCGGCGCTGCCGCCGCAGTATAATGGGTCGGAAGGCACCTCTGCTCAATGCGTCGCTTCAGTGATCCGCACACTCACTGCCCCCGGCCTGGCCAGAACAGCCGTCGACATTCGGCACCAACCATTACGAGGAAGCTGGCCACACCATGTCCATAAGCACCATATCCTTCGATATGAATGGCACCATCACCCAGGGCAGATTTGTTGACCTGGTCTGGGGTGAGGGAGTCCCCACCCTCTACGCGCGGAGCAGAGGGATACCTCTGGAGAAGGCCAAGGAATTCGTGTTCGGGGAATACGCCAAAGTGGGGGAGCAGCGAACCGATTGGTACGATATCCGGTATTGGTTCAGACAATTCGGTCTCGGCGAGGACTGGACCGGCCTGCTGATGACGTTTCGAGACGATGTGGCACCATTCCCCGAGGCAATTGAAGTCCTGGAAGAGATGGGAAAAGAATATCGTCTCGTAGTCACCTCAAATGCTTCCAGGGACTTCATGGATATCGAGCTGGCCGCGGCCGGGCTTGACGGCTACTTCTCCAACCTGTTCTCCTGCACTTCCGATTTCGGAGAGGTCAAGAAGACGCCTGAGGTGTACGCCCGGGTTTGCCAGGCTCTGTCGATTTCGCCCGAGAAAATGGCCCACGTTGGAGACCACCCCCTCTTTGATTTCGTTGCTCCCAGTCAGCTGGGCATCAGGGCCTTCCACCTGGATAGAAACGCCACTGCCGACGGTGACTTCGTGGTGCGCGATCTGAAGGAGTTCATGACCAAGGTGCATCCAGACCGCCGCAAGTCCGGGGCCAGAGAGATCGCCTGAATGCGCATCGGCCTGCTTTCAGATACCCACGTCCCTCAGGCGGCATCTAAGCTGCCGGCCGAGGTAGCAAGGGCCTTCGACGGGGCTGAACTCATCCTGCACGCCGGGGACATCTTCCACTCTTCAGCGCTGGATCAACTGGAACGCATAGCGCCGGTTTTGGCAGCACGCGGGGACGGAGACAATGGTGCGGTGCTGGCCGACAGCAGAGTGAAGTGGAAGCACATTCTACATCTCCACGGCCAGACGATATGGCTGATTCACGAGGTGCTGTATCCTTACCCCGTCGCCCTGTGGAAGACCGGCAGGACGCTGGCCGGTGGGGAGAAGGACATCCCCGATGTGGTCGTGTTTGGCCACGACCACTTGACCATCATGGAGCGACACAGCGGGATTCTCCTCATCAACCCCGGCAGCCCCACGTTTCTGAACTACCGCCCAGGCCTGGGCACGGTCGGCCTGCTGGAGGTCAGCTCCGGCGAGTCACAGGCACGAATCGTCGAGCTGTAACTCGCGCCCCAGCCGCGATCTCCGTTCGGCCTTTCCCCAATGCATCATGTGCAAAGCCGTGACAACCAACAAATTGCGCCGCGAATTCACACCATCCCGATAGAAGTCGCCAGCCGGTCTCTCTTGCGAGCGAGAAACTGGCTCAGCGCACCTGTTGGATGGAGACGATCCGCCTGTTCACCCACCAGTTAGTGACAGCACTAGGCTGATGTGAAAGCGTGCGGGAAGCGCCGTCTAAGCTCTTCCTGCTGAGCCGCCGATGGTTCTACCAACTCCTGAAGCCCTCTCGAAGCCGGCGGCATGCTGGCTACCTGCGCCCTCGGGACTGCCGGCCCCCTTGACGCATCAGGGACAGTCCCACCCCTCAACATCTCATCTGCCTTCGATTCAGCAAGAGCGATGAGGCTCCTGAGTTCGCCTGCCTCTCGCTCAAGAGACTGTATCCTTCCCATCGCCTCATTCTTCTCACGCTCAAGCACCTTGATCCTGGCCGCGGCCTCTTCCAGTTCTCCCAGCAGTGACTCCAGAGCCATGTCTCTCCTTTCTCTCTCCACACGTGGAACGCGAATTCACTCCCCAGTTGTGCGTAGGGGTTGTCCTCGATCGGAGTGGCAACTTCGTGGACTCGCTTCCCCCGACCTAGAGTCTATCCAAACACCCTCACCTGGAGATCACAGAGCCTATTCCGGAACTCACAGATTCGTATCACGCATCACCTGTCATTGCGGCGTGCTCCTCACGATTTCCTCTCTGATTCAACGTGTGGCGACATGTGTTCTGTCAGACTATCGCAATCCTTGTGGCCAGTGATATAATGCTGAAACTGGTTTGTCTTGAACAGCGTCATTGAGAGCAACTGCCGGTTCATTTCTGCATATGCACCAGTCGCTCAGGCCCGCGAAGGCAGAACCCGACTTCCCTGGAACCCCATGGGGGAAAGCCTGTACTGGAGAGGATACTTAGGTATGGACAAAGCGTGGTACGAGGTTGGTAACTGGTCACTCGACGCCAATATGAGTCCGAAGCTGGACAAGGCACTCACGGAGTTCACCAGCCGCATTGACGATGAGCTGTTCCAGAGATTTGGGCAGGAGTTCATCTGCATAGTGGACTGTGCCATCGGGGCCAGCACTGTCCGCCCCCTGGACGTGGCCTGCGCACCTCACAGCAAGAAGAAATTTCGCCACCAAGCCTACATAATGGTCTTCCGGCGTGAAGTGGAGAACCTCTCTGACAAAGCCACCCTTGGTGAAGTAGCCCATGAGTTCGCACATCTGTTGCTGCGCCTGGACCACAAAATAGACAGCGAGACCATACCCACAGGGGAAGACATGGCTGACACCCTGGCCGTCAGTTGGGGTTTCAAAGAGGAGATTGATCTCAATCTCGCCGAATGGGAAGCGCTGGAGGGGACAACCCGCGGTAGAGGACATTCACCGAGATAGCGCACAAATGAGCCATTGGCCTTCTCTCGTGAGAAGTCAGTCCCTTGTCGCCATCCCCGGTCTTCTCTTCCATACCCAGCCACGATCCGAAGTGCGTGCTGCCTCTGGCAATCCGCCTGAACAACAGCAACCTCTCACCAGTGCGGCACGATCACCATCAGATCGGTCAGTCGCTTCTTGGCGTGGTTCCTTGCGTCAAGATACATGCCGTATCGCCCCATCCCGAGCGTTCACGCTGCCGCTTGCCTCTTCCTGGCCATGGCCGTCTTGATGAAATCCACGATGTCCTGGGTCATCGCGCCCGGCCGGAAGATCGCCTCGATTCCCATTTTCTTCAGTGTCGAAACATCCTCTTCCGGTATGATGCCGCCGGCAACAATGAGGACATGGTTCAGGCCTTTCTGCTTCAACCCTTCCATAATCAGCGGGAAGAGATCCAAGTGTGCCCCGGAAAGAATGCTGAGCCCGACCACATCAACGTCTTCCTGGAGAGCAGCTTCAACTATCATCTCCGGTGACTGGCGAAGCCCGGTGTAGATCACCTCCATACCGG
>Ga0114946_10003006_pt1 | contig 11509 bp, 10 predicted proteins | sample WalLakDeSediment_FD_88676 | JGI IMG/M metagenome (GOLD analysis project Ga0114946, IMG submission 88676) | Lake sediment microbial communities from Walker lake, Nevada to study Microbial Dark Matter (Phase II) - Walker Lake 11/02/13 Deep Sediment | ecosystem: Environmental > Aquatic >...
ACCGCAGCCGAAGCACTTGAAGCTACGCCGGACCGGATCGACGTAGAAGCTCGGCGACTTCTCGTCGTGAAACGGGCACAGGCCCTTGAATTGCTTGCCTGAGCGCTTCAACCCCACGTGCCCGCCGACCACGTCCACGATGTCGGTCGACTCACGGATACGCTCGATGATCTGCTCTGGGATCGCCGCCATTGCCGAATGCGGGCTCCGCCAACGCTGCGGCACCCAGGCCAAGGATCCCCACAATCGCAAAGATCGCAAGCCCAGGAGCTTGCTTGGGGCGTAGGGCCAGGCAACGGCCGCCGATCGACGGCCCGCGATCGGCTCACGCGCCCCCTGCAAACGTCGTGCACACCATGAGCGGCTCGTCGCGAGCACCTCAACGCCGCCGAAAATTTGCGCCGCCACCGAGTCCCGTGCAACGGGTCTTGCATGGTCCACGTCACCAGCACCGCCCCCCACGCCCAGGGCTCCGAAGTCACGACCGGCTCTGAACGCCGGGTCAGCGGTCGGCGCGCGCGCGTGCGCGACCGCTTGATGGACCGCGCGAGCCAGCCCTACGCGCCCAACCCGGCGCTGGCCTCGCTGGAGCAGGTCGAGAACCTCCTGCTGTTCATCGATGACGACCTGCGCGAGTCAGCCCTGTCGATGGAGCGGATCGAGCGGTTCTTGGTCGCGACCCTCGACATGCTCGAGGGCGACACGCTCGTGCGCGCCGACGTCGACGCCCTCGCCAACAACGAGGACGTGCTCGACCAGATCGACCTGCTCAACGAGAACCTCGAGAGTCTGCGCCGTCGGGTGGCCCGCCTCTCGCGCTTGCTGTAGACCCGCAAGGGCGTGGTCGAACCCGGGCAACCCGAGCAACCCGAGCCGGCGCCGGCTCCGACTGGCACCGAGGCCCGGCGGATCGCCCGGACGGCGGTGCTCGCGACGATCGGGCTCTATGGCGGCTACGTGCTGCTGCGCATGCTCCCGGCGCCGCCCTTGGTCGCTGAGTCCATCGGCATCGTGCTGATCGCGGGGTTTTATTTTCTGCCGGGGCTGCTCTTGCGCAAGCGCCCCGAGCTAGCCGAGCGCTGGCAGGTCGGGCCGGACGTGCCGATCCCCAAGTGGCGCCCGAGCGGCTGGCGCTGGGCCGTCTACGCGAGCCTCGCGATCTTCCCGTTGTTCGCGATCGGGACCTGGGGGTTTTACTGGCAGGTCTGCGGCGGCGATCTGACCGTGCTCGCGCCGGTCTTGTTCGTCGAGCAAGCGACGCCGGGCGACGGCAACCTGGCCCGGTTCTTGGCTCGCCAGTGCAGCCGCCACCCCGGCGGATTTTGGCCGACGGGGGTCTACATCCCCGCGAGCTGGGTGGAGCACTGGGGGTTGGGCTTCGTCGAGGCCCTCGCGATCGGGTTGTTCGCGGTCGCCCTGCCCGAAGAGGTGTTTCACCGGGGCTACCTGATGAGCGCGCTGGAGCTGCGCTGGCCGCCCAAGCGCGAGCTGTTCGGCGCGCCGTTTGGGTGGGCGGCGATCATCTCGAGCGTGCTGTTCGCGTTGGGCCACCTCGTGACCGTGCCCAACACCGCTCGGCTCGCGACGTTTTTTCCGGCCTTGGTGTTCGCGTGGCTGTGGCGGCGCAGCGGCAGCTTGTGGGCCCCCGCCTTGTTCCACGTCGCGTCGAACTTGTTGATGGACGTGCTGCTCGCGAGTACGTTCCCGCCTAGGTGACGGACGGCGTTAGCTCCGAGGGCAAGGTCGGCGCGTTCTTCGACGTCGATCACACGTTGATCGCGTGCAACTCGGCGCGCAAGTGGATCGAGTACCTGTGGCGCAACGACAAGATCTCGATGAGCAGCGCGCTGCGTTCGGTCTGGTGGTTGGTCAAGTATCGGCTCAGCGTGCTCGACTACGAGCAGGTCACCGCCGAGGTCGTGTCCGACTACGCCGGGCAGTCCGTCGCTGAGCTGTTGGCCGAGGTCGAAGCGTGGTTTCACGCCGACGTCGAGCCGACCATCTGCGTCGAGGGCCGCGAGCGCATCGAGTGGCACCGGGCCCAGGGCCACACGCTGGTGCTGCTGACCTCGGGCACGTTCTTCTCGGTCGGGCCGCTGCAACGGATCCTCGACGTCCCGCACCTCGTGTGCACCGAGCTCGAGATCATCGAGGGCAAGCTGACCGGCAAGTACGTGCCGCCGAGCTGCTTTGGGCCGGGCAAGCTCCGCGCCGGGCTCGCGTTCGCCGAGGCCAACGGCATCGACCTCGATCACTCGTACTTCTACACCGACAGCTACTCGGACCTCCCCATGCTTCAGCGCGTCGGCAACCCCCGCGTCATCAACCCTGATCCGCGGCTCAAGTACTGGGCCAGCGAGGCCGGGGTCACCTTCGAGCAGTGGCATGCCGAGCACCCCGTCGAGCTCGCGGAGCCCCGAGCATGAGCGCGCTAGACATCGCCGAGCTCGGGGCGATCAACCAGATCATCGACGCGGCGCTCGCCGAGGATCTCGCCGCGGGCGATCTCACCGGGCGACTGACGGTCCCAGCCACCACCCGCGCGCGCGGGCGGATCATCGCCAAGCAAGCCTTGAGGTTTTGCGCCGGCCCGGTCGTCGTCCGCTGCTTCGAGCGGATCGACCCAGGCGTGGTCGTCGAGCTGCTCGTGGACGAGGGCGCGCAGGTCGAGCCCGGGACCGAGCTCATCCGCACGACCGGGCTCGCCCGCTCGCTGCTCGCGGGCGAGCGCACGGCCTTGAACCTGCTCGGACGCGCGTGCGCCGTGGCCACGCTCACGCGCGCCTACGTCGACGCGGCGGGGCCGACCCTGCGTGTGGTCGACACCCGCAAGACCATGCCCGGGCTGCGGGCCCTCGATCGCTACGCGGTCCGCTGCGGGGGCGGCCACAACCACCGCAACGATCTCGGGTCGGGGGTCCTGATCAAAGAGAACCACATCCGCTGCGCCGGCTCCGTCGACGCCGCGGTCCGAGCCGCGCGCGAACACGCTCCGCACACGGTCCGCGTCGAGTGTGAGGTAGAGACCCTCGCCGAGCTGCGCGAAGCGATCGCCGCGGGCGCCGATATCCTGTTGCTCGACAACATGGATGATCAGACCCTACATGAAGTGGTCCAAATAACAGGACCAAAAGATCAACGCCGGGTCCTCCTCGAGGTCAGCGGCGGCGTGACCCTCGAGCGCCTGCCGATCCTAGCGGCAATCGGCCGCGATCTAGATAACAAAAAATTAGGTGGATTAGACCTAGTTAGCGTAGGCGCGCTTACACACTCGGCGCCCAGCGTCGACATCTCGATGTTGTTTGAAACGGGCTCCTGAGCCCGTACAAGCCCCCGCAGGACGGGTTTTGCCCCCCACGCGTGCGCGCCCCAGGAAACTTGTCTGAGCCGCCCAGCTCGCTTGCCGCCACTAAGCCTGCGAGGCCGCTCGGTCGACGATTGCTGCCATCGTGATCCTTCGACACGCACCAATTGTCCCCAATGTTCCCAAAATGCCACGATTAAACATATTTATTTATAGCTTGCAGAGTAGGGGATGTTCCTACAGTATGTAGTTCGACGGTTGGACTGGAGCGATGAACTGCGGGCATACAATCCTGTTGGGTGGGCGCTACAAGCTCACGGGTGAGATCGCCCCGGGCTCGTCGTGCCTCCCGCGCGACTCGTCCTGCCCACGTGAAGCCTGGGATCGATGGCTGAATCGCTATGTTTCGGTCAAGATCCTGCCGGGCTCCAAGACCGAGACGGAGCTGGCAAAACGCCGCTTCGTGGCCTCTGCGGGGGTGTTGGCGCGGCTCGACCATCCCCACGTCGAGCCCCTGCTCGATTATGGAGCGACCGCAGACGGTGCTCCGTATCACGTCATGCCGGCCCGCCAAGGCCCGGACCTCGCGACCGTGCTCGCCGCCGAGGGCCACCTGGATTGGGCTCGGGTCCAGCCGATCCTGCGTGGGCTGATCGCTGGCGTCGCGGCCTTGCATCACCAGCAGGTCGTCCACGGCGAGGTCGCCCTGCACACCATCACCCTCGCCGACGAGAGGGTGCAGCTGGTCGATTTCGCCGACGCCGAGCTGACCGAGCAGGCGGGTCCCGTGGACCTCGCGGGAGATGTCCACGGGGTCGCTCGCGTCGGGTTCGCGCTGCTGTGCGGCGTCGACCCTGGGGGTCGCTCGCCGCAAGCGCTCGACACGGCGCTCGCCCAGACCGACGCGCCGCCCGCCGTCCAAGCGATCTTGCGCGACGTGCTGGTCGGCGAAGGCGCTCACGCGCTGAGCGAGCTGGCTCGCGTCGTGTCGGCCGGGCAGGCGCGCCCCCGCTCGCGCTGGATCTCGCGCGTCATCAACTCCAGCGCGGCGCTCGCCGCAGCCACGATGCTGGTGGTTGGCACCTGGTCCAGCCTCGCCCCTGCACCCGCAGCCGAGCGCGGCCACCCGGCTGCCGTCGTGGTCGAGCTCGAGCGGCTGCTGGATGACGCCGGCTCAGCTGGTGACGCCAGCGAGACCCACGTGCTGCCTGCCCCAGTCAAACCGGTCGAACCACAGCCACGCCTCGCCGCGGCATCGGAACCGGAGCCAAGCGTCGAGCTCGCGCGAGCACCCCAGCGGCTGCACACGGGCCGCATCCGGACGGCGGTCATGGCCGAGTCCCATGCGGACCCCATCACCCTGCAAACCATGCGCTTCGACCTGCACGGCGACCTGCCGTCGGCGCTGCTCGTCGAGCGCGGCATCGACTTGACCCATGGCCGGCCGACCGCCGAGGACGACCCCCGCTCGCCGATCGTCGGCGGGCCCGAGCGCGCCCGGCCCCTGTTTCAGGCCGCCTGCGACCGGAACTTTGGCAAGGGCTGCCACATGCTCGGCGTGCAGATCGCGGAGCGCATGCTCGACGACGAACAGGGCGCAGGCCCGGCTGCCCACTATGAGCGCGGCTGCGAGCTCGGCTACCACCGCTCGTGCGCCGCGCTGGCCGACCTCGCGCTCGCGGGCCTCGTCACCGCCGATGCGACCTTGCTCGAGGCCAAGGCCTGCCTGCTCGCCGGCCCCCGGTCGAGCTACTGCCGGTGAACCCCGTGCCTGCCAGGCGGCGCGCTCACGCCAGTGGTACGGTCCGCCGGGATGACCGACGAGCGATCGAACTACGCCGACATCTGGGAGAGTGGACTACGCGCCGACTTGCGCGAGATCATCTTCGACACGCCGACCATCGACGCGAGGGTCCTCGCGATGGGGCGGGCGATCACAGCCGACTACGCCGATAAGAGCCCGGTGCTGCTCGGCATCTTGAAGGGCTCGTACCCGTTCCTCGCCGACCTGTCCCGCGCGATCAACCTCCCGCTGACCGTCGACTTCATGGCCGTCTCGTCCTACGGCGCCGGGACCAAGTCCTCAGGCGTGGTTCGGATCCTCAAGGATCTCGATCGATCGATCGAAGGTCGCCACGTGATCATCGTCGAGGACATCATCGACACCGGCCTGACCCTGCACTACCTGCGCGCCAACCTCCGCGGACGCGGGCCGGCCTCCGTCGAGATCGCCACGCTGCTCGACAAGAAGGAGGTCCGCAAAGGCAAGGAGCTCGAGGACATGGACGCCCGCTACGTCGGCTTCGAGTGCCCCAACGAGTTCGTGGTCGGCTATGGCCTCGACTACAACGGCCGCTACCGCAACCTGCCTTTCATCGGGGTGCTGCGCCCCGAGATCTACACCTGAGGCCCCGCTCACGGACGGCGCAGCATGGCCTATTGGAGCGGCGGCTACGTCCAAGATCTGCTGATCATCATCGCCCTGCTGGCGGTCGCGGCCGGGCTTCGGCGGGCCTTCACCCCGCTCCAGCGGTTCGGCATGCCCGACGCGTTGATCGCTGGGGGGCTCGGGCTGATCTTCGGCCCGGCGCTGCTCGGGCTCCTGCCGTTCTCGCCGGCGCGGCTCGAGCTCGTCATCTATCACGCGCTCGCGCTGGTGTTCATCGCCGTCAGCTTGCAGGCCCCGCCGCCGGGCAAGCGCAGCGGGACCGCGCGATCGATCGCCTTTGCGATCCCGGCGATCGCGACCTTGCAAGGGGTGATCGGCCTGGTCTGCGTGCTCGGCTGGAACCTGGTCGCGGGCGGGCCTGATCTCCACAGCGGCTTCGCGATGATGCTGCCTTTGGGCTTCAACCAGGGCCCGGGTCCGGCGATGGTGTTTGGGGCGACCTGGGATCAGCAAGCCGGGATGACCAACGGCGCGCAGGTCGGGCTGATCATGGCCGCCGTCGGCTACCTGTGGTGCTGCGTCATGGGGGTCGGGCTGGTCGCGTGGGGCCGACGGCGGGGCTGGGACCGCATGCGCGGCCGCGACGAGTCCGCGACCGAGGGGCTCGCCGCCGCCCTGGAGCGCCCGTCCGCGCGTCGGGCCAAGCACGGCGCGCTCGAGCCCCTGACCGCCCAAGTCGCCGCGATCGCGCTGGTCTACCTCGCGACTTGGGTGTTCCTCGAGCTCGTCGCGCCTTTGTTGCCCGCCGCGCATCAGCCGACCTTGTGGGGCTTTCACTTTTTGCTCGCAACCGGCTTCGCCCTGGCCCTGCGCCCGATCGCCGCCCGGCTGCCCGGCGGCAACCCGCTCGACGACGATCTGCTCGCCCGGATCAGCAGCGTGATCGTCGACGTCGCAACTTGTGCCGCGCTCGCGGCCGTCAGCGTCTCGGTGCTCGGCGACTACCTCCTGCCGGTCCTGCTGATCTCGACGGTCGGCGGCCTGACCACCCTGCTCGCGTGCGTGTGGATGGCCCGACGGGCGTTCCCAACCGCGCCCTTCCAGCACGCGGTCGTGACCTACGGCTCGCTGACCGGGACCGCGACGACCGGCATGGCCCTGCTGCGCATGCTCGACCCCCAGCTCTCGGGGCCGGCCGCGCGCAACTACGTCCTAGCCGTCACCCCCGCCGCCGTGCTCGGCTTGCCGCTGCTGCTCATGATGCCGATCCCGGTGCTGGGCTTCCCAGACACCTACCCCGGCAAGGCCCTAGTCGTGCTCGCGATCTTGGGTGGCTACGCAGCGATCGTCGTCCTCGCCTGGCGGCGGCTGGCCCCGCTGCGCTTCCGAGCCTCACCCGGCGGCTCCTGGTGGCGGCTATGGCCTGCGCTCGAGGGGGATGCGGACGAGCTCCCGCGTTAGCGGGTGTCTGATAAGCTGTGGCGATGCCGAGGAGCCGACTGATCGCGTTGTTGCCCTCGCTGACCTGGCTCGTGCCGATCAGCCTGAGCTTGGCAGCCCTGGGCGCATGCGCCGATCGCAGGACGGGCGAGATCGTGTGCATGTCGAGCGCCGACTGCCCTGGCGAGCGGGTCTGCGTGCTCGGTGGGAGTGGCGAGAGCACGGGCTTGTGCATCAACCCCGACGAAGATCATGGCGCGAAGCCGCGACCGGGGCCTGGGCTCCCGCTGCGGACCAACAAGGACGTCGACATCCTGTTCGTGATCGACAACTCGGGCTCGATGGGTGAGGAGCAGGCGCTGTTGGCCAACAACTTCGGCGCGTTCATCCAGGTGCTCGAGGCCAAGGGCGTCGAGGCCAACTACCGGATCGGCGTCACGACCTCGGACAACGGCAACCCTTGGTGCCAGACGACCACCCCGGAGGCCGGCAAGCTGGTCGCGAGCCCATGCACGACTCGGCTCTCGGACTTCCTGTTCGGCGACACGGTCGACGTCCAGGAGCTCGCCTGTACCGACATCTGCACGGCGACCGCGGCCGAGCTCGAGATCCTCCCGACGACCACCGACGTCGACCCAAACCCCGCCCCGCGGCCTTGGCTCGAGCGCATCGAGGGCAAGCAGAACATCCCCGAGGGCACCTCGATGGCCGAGGCGTTCGCCTGCTATGGCCCGCAGGGGGTCAACGGCTGCGGCTTCGAGTCGCAGCTCGAGTCGATGTACCTGGCTCTGGCCCGAGCCCAGACAAGTGACGAGGACAGCTACGGGTTCATCCGGGCGAACGCGATCCTCGCGATCGTGTTCGTCACCGACGAGGCCGACTGCTCCTCCAACAAGGACTACAGCGAGATCTTCTTGGCCACCGGCAACAAGGCGTTTTGGTCCGACCCCAGCGCCGCGTTCCCGACCTCAGCCGTGTGCTGGAACGCGGGCGTCGAGTGTTTCGGCGCCCCCTCGGGCTACGACTCGTGCGAGGCGGTCAACAAGGATATCCACGGCAACAGCGGCGTCGGTGACAGCGAGGCTGTGCTCCACCCCATGAGCCGCTACATCGGCTTTTTGAACGGCCTCGAGCACAACAAGTGGACATTCGACGCCTCGCAGAAGATCATCGTCGCCCTGATCGGCGGGGTCACCAGCCAAGGTGCGGTCTGGTACGGCGACAGCCTCACCGACTCGGATTTCCAGAACGACTTCGGGATCGGGCCGGGCTGCGTGGCCGACAACCCCATCGATCCGGAGACCCCCATCACCGCGGTCCCGCCGGTCCGCCTGCGCGAGATGGTCGAGACGTTCTCGCCTGGCAACATGTTCTCGATCTGCGAGAGCGACTACTCGCCAGCCCTCGACGAGATCGCCCGGCGCATCAAGGATCAGATCCAGCCGGCCTGCTACGCCCAGTGCGTCGCGGACACCGACGCGGCGACCGACATCGTCGAACCCGACTGCGTGGTCCAGGAGCATCCGCCCAGCACCGATCCGTCGGTCGTCATCGACGAGTGCGCCAAAGATCCCAGCGGCGCGTACGTCATCGACCCGGACACCGACGACTACGCGATGCCGGCCGACGACGTGAACGTCTGCTACGCGATGCGGGTCGACAACAGCGGCCAGACCCCGTCGACGGGCGACGACATGTCGATACAGTGCGTCGACGGCAACTTCAACCTCGAGTTCGCGTTCGCCCGACGGCCGGGCTTCCCGGCTCCTAGCGGGGCCGTGATCTCGGCCACCTGCAGCTTGGCCGAGTTCCCCGAGCTGACCTGTCCTGGGATCGGCGGCTGAGCGTCCGACGACCCCACGAGCACGACCATGACCATGCCCAGCCCAACCTCGATCTCGACCTTGCGCAACGCGATCCTGCTCGCCCTCGGGCTCACGGCGTCGAGCTTGGCGGGGGCGGGTGGTTGCACGGCGCCAGACAGCCCGGATGTGTGCGCGAACTCGGAGATCGACTACGCGACCTGCACGCTGCCCGGTGACGCCGAGCCCAATGAGGAGTTCGATCCGAACGGACCCCAGATCGCCTACGTAGAGGTCTGCTTCGACGGCGGCGACGGCTGCGATCCCTGCGACGTCGAGGCGATCACAGGGGCCGCGATCGAACAGGCCGCGCGCTCGTGCAGCATCGATGATCTACACCGCGTGACCCTGGCCTGCGGCCCCAACCCCGAGTCCGAAGACTGTTGCTACAAGGTCAGGGTCGAAGGCGACCTGTTGTGCGGGCAGGACGGACGGCCGCTGTACGTCGGCGACGAGCAGGCGCCTCGACTCGCGGCGTTGCAAGCTGGCGCGGCTTGGCTCGCGGACATGCGGGGCTTCGCCCAGGTCCGGCGACCCGAGGACCCCGCGCTGAGCGAACAACTGCGCGGCTACTGGCTCAACTGCGCTCGCTATGAGCACGCCTCGGTCGCGGCCTTCGCCCGGGTGGGCCTGCAATTGATGTCCTTGGGTGCGCCCGCCGAGCTGCTCCGCGCGACCCAAGAGGCGATCGCCGACGAGGTCCGGCACGCGCAGCTTTGCTTTGGCCTGGCCGCCGCCTACGGGGCACCAGCCACCCAAGCGGGCCCTCTATCCATCGCTGGCTGCATCGCTACGGGGATGGATCTCGAGGCCACGCTGCGCGAGGCGATCGTCGCGGGCGCCCTCGGTGAAGGCGCGGCGGCCCTCGAGGCGCTCGACGGCGCTCGCACCTGCGACGACCCGGTCGTGCGAGCGGTGCTCTTGCGCATCGCCGAGGACGAGCAGCGCCACGCGCTGTTGGCCTACCAGACCGTGCAGTGGGCCCTGCTCGCCTACCCCGAGCGCGCGCGCGAGCTCGTGCGCGGCTGTCTACGCGAGCGCCACGTTCACGCGCCGATGCCCACGACCGAGCCGGGCGCCGACCACCACGCGCTAGCCAGCCATGGCCTGATCTCGCCCGATGCCCGCGCCCGGCTCCGCGCCCAGACGTGGACCGAGATCGTCGCGCCACTGCTCACCGCGATGTTGTCGCCCTCGCCCACGAGCACTCGAGCCGCGGCACGCTGCTGAGTCGCGTCTTACTCGGCCCCGATTATCCGTTCGCCAATGTACCCGGCCACGAGCGCGACGATCCACGCGACCGCACGAGCATCAGCGTGACCCGCGTGCGCGCGCGCGGGTCGTGTTCGTTGTCGATCCAGCTCTTGGCGAATATCCACGCGCCCACGCCCTGCATGGGGAGCGTAAAGAGCACCGCACCGATCCCCTCGAGCAGGCCGTGGAACAACAGGCCGAAGCCGCCCGCCGTGAAGACCCCGGTGAAACCAAGGAACAGCAAGCCGGGCAAGCCGTCGGTGATCCGCTTGACCCCACCCCCGCCCAGAGCCGCCGCGAACTTCCAGCTCCAGTCCAGCGAGCCGACGACCCTGCGGCGGACAACCTCGACCTCGGCGAGGGCCGCCGTGAGCGTGGCGTCGTGGATGATCGAGAGCTGCGAGAGGTCGCGGGTCGGGGCGTCGAGATCGATGACGGCCACGAACCTGGGGCCCTCCCTTGGGAGGGTCTCGACCAGGACATGCTCGACCCGCAGCTCGATCCGCCCCGGCTGGTGGGGGTCGGTGAGGCCGGCCAACCAGCGGTAGCCGGGACCCGATCCTCGGCCGACCACGCCGCCGTTCCACATGCGGCCTTGGCAGGAGATCCGCTTGCCGTCGAGCATGAAGTCGGCGCTCGCGTGGGCGACGGCGGCCCGCAGATGGGCGAGCTCGGCGTGGCAGGGCCCGCGCAGCCTGAGGCGATCGGTCCACGGGCGATCGACGATGATGCGCAGCTGTTGGGGACCCTCGCCGGGCATTCGGCTCAGACGCGGCGGCTGACCGTGGCGGTACTCCGCGGTCAGGATCTCGTCGGCGCTCGCGTGGCTGACGACGATCCGCTTGATGCTGTCGTGGCCGACGGCCATGCTCAGACCGACGCCGAGCCGGGCCCAGGCGCGGCCACGCCGGTCTTGGGGATCGCCCCGGGTTCGCGACCAGGGATCGGCGAGGAAGCGCAGCGGGTCGGCCAGGCTCACACCAGGGAGCGTGAGCACGAGATCCTCGCCGACGGTCTCGATCTGGATCTGCGTGGGTTTGAGGCCGGCCGCGGCCTCGGCGATCGGAACCAGGTAGGCGCTGCGATCCCCGAACTGAAACGCGTCGAGCTTGGCTGCGGCCGCGGCCATGTCCACGCTAAAGCTGCCCTCATCGACGGGCTCGCCAGCGGCCAACAGCCCGTCGATCAGGGTCGCCGCGGTCGAGGGCTCGTTGGCGGCGTCGCTCGTCGGGGATGGCACCGCGTGATGCTAACCCATCA
>Ga0114946_10003008_pt1 | contig 11504 bp, 8 predicted proteins | sample WalLakDeSediment_FD_88676 | JGI IMG/M metagenome (GOLD analysis project Ga0114946, IMG submission 88676) | Lake sediment microbial communities from Walker lake, Nevada to study Microbial Dark Matter (Phase II) - Walker Lake 11/02/13 Deep Sediment | ecosystem: Environmental > Aquatic > Freshwater...
AAAAAAAAAAAGTAAAGAAATGTTTGTACTTAATAAATGTTAAGAAGTTAGTTAAAATATTTAAATTCGGTCAAGCTTGCCTGAATTTATCCAAAAAATCAAGTTCTTGGAGAATTTCTTTTCCAATACTGTAGCGTTTAGGTCTTACCTTTCGTCTTTGATTTAAAATCCATGGCCATGATCATACATAAGAAAACCATCCAGAGAAGCTTGGGACGAACTTTTAGTTTTGTTATGTTTGTTTTGATGGCCTGCCTTCCTAAAGAAGATCCTTTGTCAGGACCCATAGAACCCAATCTAAGGGCCTTATCTTTATCCGAGGAAAAGCTGTCTGAGGCCAATACGCATTTTGCAATCAACCTATTCCAGCAACTCGGCGCTACCCCTGAAACCAAAAATATTTTTTTCAGCCCCTATTCTATCCATCAAGCGCTAGCCATGACTATGAACGGTAATGAAGGGGAAGTTTTACAGGAATTTATTCAAATCCTCCAGATGGAAGGCATGACCTTGAAGGAAGCCAACCAAGCAGTCAAGGACCTGACTACTTTTCTGCTTGAAGTGGACCCTAAAGTCAAACTCAATATCGCCAATGGTATTTGGTACAAGGAAGGTTATCAGGTAAAACCTCCCTTCAAAGCCGCCTCGCAGAATTATTTCCAGGCTGAGGTAGCTCCTTTGGATATGTTCAACCCTAATTCTGTCAATATCATCAATAATTGGATCGCCAATCAGACCAATAACCTGATCCGGGAAATGTTGGATCAAATACCTCCAAATGCAGTCATGTACCTGGTCAATGCCATTTATTTCAAGGGGGATTGGACCTTTAATTTCCCTAAAGCCAATACCAAAAAAGAGAAATTCACCCTACGCGATGGACGGGAAATAATGGTGGATATGATGGATATGGGCAGTGCCTCTGACTTAAAAGTCAGCTTTGGTCAGGAGGCTACTTATCTGGAAATTCCTTACAGTTCCGGCCAATACAGCATGGGCGTATTGTTCAGTCAATCCGGCGATCTTTCCAAACTGACTCCATCACTAACCTTAGAAAACATCCAACAGTGGAGAGCCGAAGCACAGGAGCGTGGAGTAATCCTCAAAATGCCTAAATTCAAAATCTCCTACAAAATGGAAAACATGAAAGAAGATTTGATAGCCATGGGTTTGGTAAGGCCATTCTCTTACCATCCAGATAATTTCACCTTACTATTTTCTAACCCTACAAATGGTTTAAAAATCAGTCGTGTCATCCATCAAGCGTTTATTGAAGTAGATGAAAAAGGTACGGAAGCAGCCGCGGCTACCATCGTAGAAATAACAGAACTTAGTGCTGTCCCCTCAGGTCCTTTACAAATTACCTTGGACAGACCCCTTATTTTCTTTATCCAGGAGAAGCATAGCGGGGCTATCTTATTTATGGGTAAAATGGAAAATCCTTTGGAAAATTAAAACAAAGAAAACTTCAGTTTGTCCGTCAACAATTCCAAAGCCATTATCGCTTTTACTGAATTTCCTTTTTCATTCAGTTCCGGACTCCAGACTGCAATGCTGAATTTGTGTGGCATGACCGCGGCAACTCCTCCCCCGACGCCACTTTTTCCTGGTAGTCCCACCCTGAAGGCAAATTCTCCTGCTTCATCATAAAAACCGCAGGTCAACATCAGGGCATTGATCCGTCTGGCATAACTTTCGGTTACAATTTCCCGCTTTGCATAAATAGAATAGCCATCATTTGCCAAAAATGAAAATGACCTTGCTAAGTCCACACAGCACATTTCCATGGCACAGTGGGCCACATAAGTTTTCAGGACATCCTCCACCTTGTTATCGAAGTTTTGATACGCCTTCAAAAAATACCCAAGCGCCGTATTCCTTTCCGAATGTTTCAATTCGGAATCCATAACTTGCTGGTTGATTTTGACACATTCCTTTCCTGATATTTCATTGATAAATCTACTCACCTCTTCGATGGTATTTTCAAATTTGGATGTCAGGGCATCAGTTATGACCAAAGCACCTGCATTGATAAATGGGTTTCTGGGTATCCCTTTTTCAAATTCCAATTGGGCAATGGAGTTGAAGGGATTGCCACTGGGCTCTACATTGACCCTAGACCATAATTTACTTTGGAAAATATGGGCAACCATGGTGAGTGTATGGACTTTGGAAATACTTTGGATGGAAAATGGCTCTTCATAATCCCCTACCCCAAATACATTCCCTTCCAAATCCACCAAGGCTATCCCGAATTTATCCGCATTTACGGCTGCGAGTTCAGGTATATAATCCGCGACTTTTCCCCTTGGGTTCTTGGATTTCACTTCTTCGTATACTTCTTCGATTAATTGCTGATAGTCCATACTTTCAAAGTGAATGATTTTTCTCTGGATAATCAAAATCTTCGATAACTATCTTTTCAATGCCAATTTCTTTAGCTTATTTAAAATACTCAAAGGCAGTTTCCAGCAAAAATCGAATCTGAATCCATTTAATGTTGCTTCTTGCTCGAACTGAATATTTGTTTGCTCAATGGTATAACCCGCCTCAAACCTACTGATAACCGGAGAATCAAAATTCCTTGTCACATTTAAACCCATTAAACTGGAATTTTGCATTGTTCCCATCGGGAATGAAATTGATCCCTCAAAAAAATCTTTAGTGGCAACTAAAAATTTATTTTGTTTTTCTTCACTTTTAAATATCTTTAAAAGTTTCTTTTTAAGATAAAATTTGCACCATTCTAAACGTATTGGATTAATATGCATGAAAACTTATTTTCAAAAATAGCCTTAGTATTGTTATCGCTTTTACTACTACTTTCTTGCGAAGAATCAGTAACACCTGATCCTAAGGTTCCTATTGTTTCAACTTTGTCTGCAACTGTTAAAGAAAACGAAAGCGTTACTTTAGTTGGTGAACTAAGTGGGATGAATGAGATTTCCAACCATGGTTTTTGGTTTACTGCTGACACATCAGATTGGAACAAGTATGCGGTAAAAGTAGACTTGGGAAAACCTGCATCAAACGGACGGTTTGAAAAGAAAATATTCCAAGGTATTTTATCCGGGAAAACCTATTATTTCAAAGCTTTTATCGAAGTCAATTCCAATATTATATTTGGAAAGGCCTTATCCTTTGTCTCAAGAGGTGGTAAATTCGCGACAATTTCACGTGTAGAACCGGAAAAAGGACATCTTGAAGAGGAAATCCAAATTTTTGGAGAAAGTTTTGGAAATGATGTAGGACTATTAACGGTTTATTTCGATGATATTGGCTCAAATTATGTCACCATTACCCCAACAAAAATTTCAGCTGTAATCCCTCCTGCAATCAAATCCCACCAATTCACTATTAAATTGGTAAATAACTTGGGCATAGTGGATGCAGCATATCCTTATAGCTTGGGAACTCCGGAAGTAACTGGTTTTGAACCTACTGAGGCCAGACTCGGAGAGCCCATTATTATCAAAGGCAATCATTTTGATACCGAGAAAAACAGAAATGAAGTCAGGTTCAATGAAATTTCGGCTGAGATAATTTCCAGCAGTCGGAACGAAATTGTCGCAATTCTCCCTCCCAATCTTGCAAGTGCTGAATTGGAAATTGAAATTTCTGCACAACTCCAAAAAGTAAAGATCGAGAAGAAGATTAATATAATTCCCCCGATAATCGAATCTTATCCTACGCAGGTTAGGGTGATGGATATCATTGAAATTAAAGGAAAAAATTTCAACCCAGGGTTTGGAGCCAATAAAGTAATGTTTAATGAACACGAAGCAAAGATAATTGATGGTAACTCCGAGTCACTAATGGTTGAAGTGCCAGATAATGCCTATCCTAATGGTTTGGCAAATCTGAAAATTATTGTTGCAGGACAGGAAGCCATTGGAAATCAAACCATTGAATTGAAAGATGAATGGTTGATGGTAGACCAGGATCTACCATTCAGCTTTTATGCAAGCCCAGGAACTTTTGTCATTGATAATATTGCTTATGTAATGGCCAATAGCAAAAACTTTAATGATAATAAAACTTACTTATGGCAATTTAATTCAGCCACTTTCGCTTGGAAACAGATTTCTACCCCATTTATTAATGCAACCGGTGTTATTGCTCACAATTCCTCTAAAGCCTATTTTTTTTCCAATCAGGAAAACGGCAAATTCTGGGAATATAACCCTTCCAACGATAAATGGACCCAAAAGGCTGACTTGCCAGGGGCAAAAAGGGAAGATCCCATGATCTTTTCTTTTGGTGAAAAAATTTACGTGGGATTAGGTAGAGTTTTCAATACTGCCAATGCCATTAACAGTGGGTTTTTTGAGTATAACCCAATATCAGATTCTTGGAAAAAACTAGGGGATCCTCCCATCACTAACAGGTTTTATCCCAATGTTTTCGTTTTCGATTCAAAAGTAATTGTTTCCAATGGAGCATCAGATTCAGGAGGCAATACAGTGTTTGGGTACAATCCTTCAAATGATTCCTGGACAGAACTTAGATCTTTGGATGAAGCAAGAAGTGGTACCATTTCGTTTGTATTGAATGGTAAAGGTTATACAAGTAACGGAAACTCAAATGCGTTCGAATATAATCCAAACACGGATCAATGGATTCAAACTTTTTCAATGGGCTTTAAATTTCGAAGTAGGGGATTTTCATTTGTGGTAGATGGCAAAGCTTTTATTGGAGGTGGAGACACTTTCCCCGAAGGCGGGACAGGAGAATTCTTGATTTTTAGGAAATAATGTCATTATAGGATTTTTGGGGCCCTCCGTAGTATTCCATAATGAATATTTCTTGGGGAAAAACCGGATGATTGAAAACAAAAAACAACAAAAAAAAATAAAGTCTGTACAGAATATTTCATTTTTAATAATTTATTACCCTTTCAAAAGGAAAAATAGTTGTGTAATAGAAAGTTAGTTTTCATTAAATTATGTTAAGATCCCATTAATCAAAAATCAAAATTATATATCAGAGATTCCAATTATTCTCGGATTCTTTTTAGAGGGTTTCGCTCTTTCCAATCTAGAAATTTCTTGAAAGGAACTGTACAGTATTGGACAACATGAATCTTTCCACAATTTCTTCACTTGTTATCTCAAAATTTTCTTTTTGGGATAGGCTTCTCTTTTTCAAAAAATCATTTGCCAACTTTTCCAATTCCTTTGATAGGGGCCCTAAACCTTCAGCCGTCAAAACACCAGGAAATGGGTAGATGCTTCCATCAAAATCAGTTCCTAAACAGGTATTTCCCCAAGAAAACAAATCATTATAGTCACAAACTTCAGCAAAATATTGTAATTGGTTCCAGATAATTTGGGCCGACTTTTTAATTTGATCGGAGTCATCTCTTTTACTGAAAAAACTATTTAACTTTTTAATTTCCGCATGAATATTTAAATCCATCTGCAGAGCAAACAGTCCTCCCGATTTAACCAATCTAATTACTTCCTCATCATAAAAATTTAAATCAGTTTCATTGAAAATTTCCATTGAGGGCTGAACTAACCTATTCTTATTAAAAGGCTTTCCTGTTAATGCACCATGGCTTATTATCAGTGGAATATGGTGATGGTGATATTCTTCATCTAGTAATTGATAATATTCAATCCTTGAATTTAAACTCATGTGTTTTAGGTCTATAAAAATTCTTTTCCCATTTAAATCACATAACAACTCCCTGATCACTTCCCTTCCCAGAGGCTTCAATCCAATATCAAGATTTTTTTCCTGATTGACAAGATTGCCAAGTCTTTGCAGACTTCTTGCATGTCCACATAAATCATTGTTAAAATTATGGGCCAAACCGATAAATATTGGTGGAAATTCCCAATTTTTCACTTCCTTAATATGAGCAATCACCTCATTCTTATCTACTTTCAATCCATAATCTCCCAATCCGGAATTAAAAACATGAGCTCCTTCTATACTGAATATTACAGAAATCTCATTTTCAATATTTAAGTTAAGTAACAAATCCTCAGAGTTTTTTACAGCCTTCCACCGGTATAACTTACCGTCTACCATCTGCTCTTTTTTGCTATTGAGAAAAAAATTGTATTCCTTTTTTAGATCTTCAAAATAGCTTGTGTGATTTTGGATATGTCTAATTCTTTGATAGCCGATTTCAATCCCCCAATTAGCTAATTTGGCGGCTAATGCCGGCCATACATAAGGGTTATGGAAAAAGCCCTTTTCGAATGGATAAAGAGAAACAAAGGCAATTTTTCCCTTAGCCCTTGACATAGTGCTCAAATCAGTTTGAGAAAATTTGGTAATCCCTGTTTTTTCATAAATTTTCCTTGTCAGATAATCCGGCTTTTTAGTATACCATAGGTCTGCTTTTGGATTTTCGGTTCCAGCAAAAGAATGACCAAAAGTCTTAAGATTTGGATGACAATGAAGATCTGCATATTGAAAATTTTCCATAGAGTCAGCCCTTTACATATCTTCCTCCCAAATATTGATTTTACTTCTATTATTATTAATCAAGTGGTAATGATCTTTTAAAGTCTTCCATATGGAAAAGGATTTGTAAGGCAATCCCTTTTCACTACAAAAATCCCTGACCACTTCTGTGACTTCTTTAGCATATAAATAACTTACCTTAGGAAATAAGTGGTGTGCAATATGATAATTGAAATTAGCCATTATATAGCGTGTAAACCAATTTTCTTGGGTGATATCATTGGTAGTAAGAATTTGATGCATTAGCCAACTACTATTTATTATTTTATTTTCAATTACCTCTGGAAATTGGTTGTTGATATTTACATGAGGAGGCAATAAGACAAAAAGGGCATAAACCCCGGCAACAAAAAACATCAGTAATACCGATAGAAATACTTGAAAAGTCGAGAAAGGAGTCAAATAGATAGGTAGAATAAAAATATATCCTACGAAAATCATTTTGAACAAAAATAGTTTAACATATTCTATGAAAGGAATTTCACCAACTCTTCTTACTATCACATTCTTATTGAAAAAATCCCTAAAGTCCCTGACGAGAAACCAATTAAAAAGAAAGAATGGATACAAAATAACAATGGCATTTTGGTACTTGGTGAGCCATTTCCCCTTTTCATTGGGGTGAACTTTTAAAAATTTACTCTTTTCAATATCACTGTCCCAGCCGGTGACATTTGGGAAATTGTGATGAAAAATGACATGCCTTTTTTTCCACATGAAGCTGTTTGCTCCAATAATATCAAAAAAGTACAGATAATTTTCTTTTAGGAATTTTGTTTCAAATACATTTTCATGGGCGATTTCATGGATGAGATTTAAAAAAATCAATACAACCATAAGGCCTAATAAGGAATAACTAAATAGGAAAATCCCATAATTTGGACTGAAAAGGGCTGTTAAATAAATTCCAAAATATACCACAGGAAGAATAAAAGCTTTCATTCTCAATTCCCAATCTCTGTTTTTTATAGTTCTAAGTCGACTAAATACTCTGGCCCTCAAGGCCATTAACAGATGATGCTCCTCCTTGTTAGAGGCGTATCTTGGATAAATATTCCGGTATAAATGGTCTTGCTTTTTCATTTTTTACGTCAAAGAATAACATTCAAATTGGATTGAATCAATAAACCAACATCAAGTTTCCTGAATGATATTATTAAATCCAGGTTCAGCTTCTGTCGCAAATGTTTCAGGACATGGCAATTCCATCACTTCGGGCTTTAGGAAGGTTTTCCATTTTTCAGATCCTGGAGAACCAAAAAGATATTGCACTTTTGCCCTCCAGCTAGGAATTTTTGGCCATTGATTTATAATCTCCGCATAGTCATTGAGAATAATTTTGACAGGGTTATGAGTATAAATATTATTAGTTATTCCAAAGATAGGCCTATCTTCCTCGGGGGCATAGGTTCCAAAAAGGTGGTCAAAAATTATCAAAATACCCCCCATATTTTTATCCAAATACTCCGGGTTACTTCCATGATGAACCCTGTGATTGGAAGGGGTATTAAATATCTTATCAAGAACTCCAAGTTTTTTGACCCTTTCTGTATGTACTAGGACATTCCATAGGGTGGATATGGATTCGTTAAATAAGATCATCCAAGGAGGAATTCCAATAAGGCAGAGAGGGGCCCAAAAAAGGAAACGGTAAAAGGTATGGATAAAATTTACCCTAAAACCAATAGAGATATTATAGTGTAGAGAAGAATGATGGGTCACATGGGCCGCCCAAAAAATCCTTGATTTATGACCCAGCAAATGAAAAAGGTACATAATAAAGTCGCAGCAAATAAATCCTAAAATCCAAATCCAAATATTTACATCCGGCTTGAAGAAGGCAAATTCATAAACTATACTATAAAGTCCAAAAGCCACACCTTTCATAAAAAGACCTACCGTGAGGATGCACATCCCCACCGCAAAATTGGCAAGCATATCTTTCACCTCATCATGGCTATGATTATTTTTCCAGGTGAAATACAATTCTACCAAGAAGAGGAGAATTAGTAAGGAGGCAGCAACATTATCAAAAGTCAACATGGTATCAGAAATTTTATGTATAGAAAAACTTGAAACCTGCCAAAAAACCAAGGAATACAAAAACTACAGAACTAATTATTAAAGCTTTGTAAACCAAACAGAAAAGAACATTTGAAAAAGTACTGCAAGAGTGATGAAAAATCCATCTGAATGATAGACTCCGTTTTTTACCAATATATTTTTCTACAAAATATGAAAGTTTAGAAAACCTGATTTTGGTATTCATAGCTGCGTTGAGAAAAAGAATTTTGCTCACTTTCTAAAATAATTGAAATCGACTTTAAGAGATTTTAATCTCCAACCTTAAGGGCCATTTTTCTGGACTCCAAAAATTTGCAATTATCCTTTTCTAACCGAAATTACAAGCGACACATCAGGATCAGGTATCTAAAAATAAAAAAATATTTTAACAATTCCTGCAAATATTTCAGACATTTAAATTGTTATTTTTCTATAACAGCAAATTTAATTTGATTATTTTCTTATAAAAAGCAATGAATATTATTTCATCCAATCCTATATTATCTTTTCCTTATGATTTTTAGGCATATCGGTACGAAACCAAATTTTCTTCCTACCTTTGCAGCCTAATTCAATTTTGCAATGCTTAATATTCGGAATATCGCGATTATCGCACACGTTGACCACGGGAAAACCACCTTGGTGGACAAAATCATTCACGTTTCCAAAATCTTCCGCGAAAACCAACAGTTTGACGATTTAATCCTGGATAACAACGACTTAGAAAGAGAAAGAGGGATCACCATCCTTTCTAAAAACGTATCCGTGAGATATAAAGACCATAAAATCAATATTATTGATACTCCTGGCCACGCAGACTTTGGTGGAGAAGTGGAAAGGGTACTTAAAATGGCAGATGGCGTCATCCTTTTGGTGGATGCTTTTGAAGGTCCGATGCCGCAGACCCGATTTGTATTGGGCAAAGCGTTGGCACTTGGATTGACCCCTATAGTGGTAGTAAATAAAGTAGATAAAGAAAACTGTCGTCCAGACGAAGTACATGAGGCTGTTTTTGACCTGATGTTCAACTTGGATGCCACCGAAGAGCAACTGGAATTCCAGACGCTCTATGGTTCAGCAAAACAAAACTGGATGGGTCCTGACTGGAAAAATCCGAATGATTCCATCCTTCCTTTATTGGATGCGATAATTGAACATATCCCTGAGCCGAAGATCGACGAAGGTACTTTGCAGATGCAGATCACCTCTTTGGATTACTCCAGTTTTGTGGGACGTATAGCAATTGGCAGGGTAAAAAGAGGCACTATCAAAGAAGGTTCCCAATTATCCCTTTGCAAATCTGATGGTGTCATCAAAAAAGTGAAAGTAAAAGAATTGCAGGTATTTGAAGGTCTTGGAAGGGTTAAAGTTACTGAAGTACATGCAGGAGATATCTGCGCTGTGACCGGAATCGAAGATTTCGAAATCGGTGATACTTTGGCAGACCTCGAAAAGCCTGAGGCATTGGTAAGGATCTCTATCGACGAACCTACCATGAACATGCTTTTCACGATCAACAACTCCCCGTTTTTTGGAAAAGAAGGAAAGTTCGTGACTTCCCGCCATCTGAGAGACAGACTTTTCAAGGAAACTGAAAAGAACCTTGCGCTGAAAGTGGAGCCAACCGACAGTGAGGATAAATTTTTGGTTTATGGCCGAGGAATCCTCCATTTATCTATCCTGATCGAAACGATGAGAAGAGAAGGGTACGAAATCCAGGTAGGACAGCCACAGGTAATTTATAAAGAAATTGATGGGATCAAATGTGAACCGATCGAAACATTGGTCGTGGATGTACCTGAATCTACCGCAGGTAAAGTCATTGAAATGGCTACACAAAGAAAAGGCGAACTCCTGATCATGGAACCAAAAGGTGATCTGCAACATCTTGAATTCAAAATCCCATCAAGAGGTTTGATCGGATTGAGAAACAACATGCTCACGGCTACCCAAGGCGAAGCCATCATGAACCACAGATTTTCAGCTTATGAGCCTTTCAAGGGCCCAATTCCCGGAAGAATCAACGGATCCCTTATATCTATGGAAGGTGGACAATGTACCGCTTATGCCATCGATAAATTGCAGGACAGGGGCATCTTCTTTGTTGATCCCGGAGACGAACTGTACACAGGACAAGTTATAGGGGAACATTCTCGGGACAATGATATTGTCGTGAATGTGCAGAAAGGCAAGAAATTGACCAACATGCGTGCATCCGGTTCTGATGACAATGTTAGAATTCAGCCTGCCAAAAAATTCTCCTTGGAAGAAGCCATGGAATATATCCAAAAAGACGAATACTTAGAAATCACTCCTAAATCCATCAGGATGAGAAAAATCTACCTGGATGAGAATGAGAGGACAAGGATGGCGAAGAAAGACGCTTAGTAGAAACGAGAAGCGAGAGATTAGAAGCGGGATTGACCCTAAAGGAATTAGAACCTTTGGGGTCTTTTTTTGACCCAAAGCTACCTCGTATTGTAAATCTTCGGATATCATGCTATTTTTTTTACCAACAATATAAATTTATTGTTTATTAAAAAACATTCTTATTGTTTATTAACCAATACTATTATTATTTAATATGATTATCCGCAATCAAACCAGTAGAATCTATTTTATAGAATTAACCTATGTTTTTAATCAATATCCATGAATATCCAATATCTATTAATTTCGGTTTCCTAAAGAACCATTGTTTAATTGATTAGTGGTGGAATTGCGGATATATATATTGTTTAATAAACAACATTGTTGAAATCAAATATACTGAACTCCATTTGGGCTGATTTTCATAAAATTCGGTTTAAATTACATTTATGAAATACATTCTTTTGCTTTTGATAATTCTCTTAATGATGGTCAACTGCTCCGAAAAATCCAATTCTATTGCAGACATCTTCAGAGATTATCAGGGAGAAAACCCAGGTGGGGTTGTTGCCATTATCGAAAATGGGGAA
>Ga0114946_10003009_pt1 | contig 11504 bp, 9 predicted proteins | sample WalLakDeSediment_FD_88676 | JGI IMG/M metagenome (GOLD analysis project Ga0114946, IMG submission 88676) | Lake sediment microbial communities from Walker lake, Nevada to study Microbial Dark Matter (Phase II) - Walker Lake 11/02/13 Deep Sediment | ecosystem: Environmental > Aquatic > Freshwater...
ATTAACGATGACGTTACCCATACATCACTGCAAGTTCCTGATTGTCTTCATACTTCCCCTGAAGGGACACACCGCGCTAAATTCTTTGGTTTGGGAGCAGACGGAACCGTTGGGGCCAATAAAAACAGCATTATCATTATTGGCAACAATACTGAACAATATGCACAGGGTTACTTCGTCTATGATTCAAAAAAATCCGGCGGCATCACAATATCGCACCTTCGTTTCGGTCCCAGTAAAATTCAATCTACATACTTAATCGATCAACCAGACTTTGTCGCCTGTCACAATCCATCCTTTGTCACTCGCTATGATATTCTGGATGGCATTAAGGATAACGGGGTATTCCTGCTTAACTCTCCATGGAATTTAACCGATATGGATCAGCAACTACCAGCTGAAATGAAGCAAACAATAGCTAACAAAAAACTTAAATTTTACAACATAGATGCTTTCAACATCGCTTCAAAGCTTGGCCTGGGTGGAAGAATTAATGTTATCATGCAGGCTGCATTTTTCAAACTCTCGGAAGTGATTGAACCGGAATTAGCTTTTAAAGAGATCGAGAAAATGATTGATAAAACTTATGGTAAAAAAGGCGCTGAAATAGTTGAAAAAAATATAGCCGCTATTTACAAGGCGCTTGAAGCTATCGAAACTATTAACTATCCCGAAAAATGGGCTGATGCAAAAGATGGAGCTGTCTATACTCCGGAAGAAGCTCCCAAGTATGTCTGTGAAACAGTATTCCCGATGACCAGCCTTAAAGGAGACCAGCTGCCTGTCAGCGCTTTCAACCCGGATGGCACAGTCCCTACTGCAACTACGCGCTATGAGAAACGAGGCATTGCCATTGACATTCCTGTCTGGCTGCCGGAAAACTGCATTCAATGTAATCAATGTTCATTTGTCTGCCCTCATGCTGCCATCAGACCTTACCTTGCCGGAGATGAAGCGCTTAAAAATGCCCCTGAAGAGTACATTACTCTCGATACCAATGTTAAGGATCTGAAAGGTTTAAAGTACCGGATACAGGTATCTCCTCTTGATTGTACCGGCTGCGGGAATTGTGCTGATATCTGCCCGTCTAAAGAGAAAGCTTTAGTGATGAAGCCTCTAAACGATATGCGGTCTTTAGAAGATAAATTATTCCGTTTTGCTGAGAGCCTGCCGGAAGTTGAGGTTCCTTTATCACCATTTAACGTGCGGAATAGTCAGTACTTTAAACCGCTGTTTGAGTATTCCGGCGCCTGTGCCGGATGCGGTGAAACGCCTTACATCAAAGTGATCACCCAGCTTTACGGGAATAGAATGATTATCGCCAATGCTACCGGATGCTCCTCCATTTACGGGGGTAACGCTCCCACAGTCCCTTATACCATAGACAGCAAAGGGCGTGGACCGGCATGGGCCAGTTCACTGTTTGAAGATAATGCTGAATTTGGCTATGGCTATTCTCTGGCTGTCCAGCAGCAAAGAGAACGTCTGACTGAAAACATCAAAACAGCTCTCAACCTGCCAATTTCTGCGGACCTAAAATCAGCGTTCCAAGATTGGCTGACCGTAAAAGATCAGGGCAACCCTTCACTCGAAGCGAGTGAAAAAGTAAAAGAGCTCCTGGTTAAAGAAAAAGTCAACTCCGACACTAAATTAGTTTTAGGAGAAATTGAAGAGCAGGCCGACTTTTTACCAAAAAGATCAATCTGGGTCTTTGGTGGCGACGGCTGGGCTTACGACATAGGTTTCGGCGGCCTCGATCACGTTATTTCCACCGGGGCAGATGTAAACATACTTATTCTTGATACAGAAGTATATTCCAACACCGGAGGGCAATCTTCCAAATCGACACCTACAGGGGCCATTGCTAAATTTGCTGCTGCCGGTAAAGAAATGCGTAAAAAAGACCTCGGTTTGATGGCTATCACATATGGCTATGTTTATGTGGCCATGGTATCGATGGGAGCTAATAAAAATCAATTTATGAAAGCTCTTGTCGAAGCGGAAGCTTATCCGGGTCCATCAATTATTATCGCTTACTCGCCCTGCATTGCGCACGGTATTGACATGGGTAAAAGCCAGAAAGAAGGAAAATTGGCGGTTGATTCAGGTTATTGGCCACTCTATCGCTATAATCCTCTCTTGGCTCAAGAGGGAAAGAACCCCTTCATACTGGATTCCAAGGAACCTACAAGCGATATCAAGACCTTCATGATGAATGAGGTTCGTTTCCGGGCATTAACTAAGGAATTCCCGGAAAGAGCTGAACTACTTTTCGCCAAGGCAAAAGAAGTAAATGAGGCCAAAATGAATATGCTCAGACAAATAGCCGGCCAGGAAACTGATGGGGATAAATAATAGCTAACCGGTGACCTGACAATTACGATTCTTTTCTAAGAGGGGGCTATCTTTTCAGAAGCCCCCTCCTTTTACCTGAAAAATTATTGAACTAATCGAAGGGAAAGGCTTACACTGCTCAGGAAACTGTTAGTATATTATTCGGGCTGTTTTAACTTTGCTGACGCCTTATTCTCTTCACTTTTTTAGCCCAGCCGGTAAATATATTTTCCTTCTTTTTCAGGTTTACTTTTTCCAAAGCTGCCCTGGAAGCATCGTAACCTCTTTGTACTAAAATATCGGTTTTACCCGTGTCCCAAAAAGATATATCGCCAAGATCAGGCTCAATCATTATGTCACTATATACAATTGATTTGCTATCGCGATTCCGCCTGACTATATCATACGACTGTACCAAAACCTCAAAGATTGATCCCGGTTCACCCTTAATCGGTTTCTGTGCCGATACATTAACTGATATAATCAGATCGATACCTTGACCTTTCAGGTGAACTGCCGGAATATTGTCCAACAGACCACCATCAACCAGCAACTGACTGTTTATTTTTACCGGGGTAAAAATACCGGGGATGGCACAGCTGGCTTCAACCGCAGCAGAAACTATTCCACTGTTAAAAATAACTTCCTTCCCCTTGAGCAGGTCAACAGCATTGATCACTAAAGGAAGTTCCAGCTGCTCAAAAGTGGTTTTGCCAATATATTCCTCAACAATTTTGCGCACCTGCTCAGATTTGATCAAACCTTTACGCGGTATGGATATTTTAAACATATCTTTCCATGATATCTCATGCGCTATTTTTACCATCCTGTCAAGGGTTAGTCCTGCGCAGTAAAAAGCAGCGACCATGCTGCCAGCGCTGGTCGCGGCAATATACTGCGGTTTAACTCCCTGATCTTCAAGGTATTTGAGCACTCCTATATGCGCTATGCCCCTCGCTGCGCCTCCACCTAAAGCCAGTCCTATTTTCATTTTTACACCCCTTCGTTAACTTCATCGCCGGCAGTAACCCAGATTAGTTCAGGTCTGCTATAATTCTCAAACCTTCCAGGGTAAGGAGAGGTTCTACCTTGTCGATTGTCTCGGATTCAGAAGCAATCAGTGAGGCAAAACCACCAGTAGCAATAACCAGCGGCTTATCAGTAAATTCGGCAATCATGCGGTTAACTATGCCATCTACCTGACCGCTAAACCCGTATATAATACCCGATTGCATGCTGGAAACAGTATCTTTGCCAATTATACGCTGAGGCCTGGTTATTTCTACTCTCGGTAGTTTTGCTGCTTTTTCGAAGAGAGCCTCCATGGATATGCCTATACCGGGAGCTATTGCGCCGCCTAAGTAATCACCTTTTTCCGATACGGCACAAAAAGTTGTAGCTGTACCAAAATCAACTATAATCAACGAACGTTTATATTTATTATAAGCTGCTACCGCGTTTACAATGCGATCAGCGCCAACTTCCCGCGGATTGTCGTATAAAATATTCAAACCGGTTTTTACCCCTGGCCCGATGATCAGGGGAACAATGCCAAAATACTTAACAGACATTCTTTCCAGGGAATACATAAGCGGTGGCACTACAGATGAGATGGCAATACTATCAATTTCATTCTGTTCAAGATGGCTGTTCAGAAATAAGCTTTTAAGTATCATCCCCAATTCATCTTCCGTGCTCTCTCTTCTGGTAGCCAATCGCCAGTAAACAATTATTTTATCCTGTTGATATACACCGACCATAACATGTGTATTGCCTACATCTATTGCTAAAAGCACTAGCAACACGCCCTTTCTGAAATAATTAGCTGACATTAGCAGAAACTGGTTACAGTAAAAAGGGAGGATTAAACAGATATCGTCATCCCTTGTAGAAAGAATATCATATATTCAAGCTAAAGTGATAACGATTATTAAAGGAATAAGCAATCAATTGTCGAAGTAACTCAAGTGATTTTTCATCTAGATGTGCTTTAGGAGGAAACATACTTGCTACTTGAAAAACTCGGTGTTCAGAATTACTTTATTGTTTTGTTAATTATGTTTGGCATCACTATACTCTTAGTTCTTTCGGCTTTCATGATCACTACCTTTTTACCCGAATCCCTTGGCGAAAAACCATATGATTACTCTACAGAGCTATCATACGAGATATTGGAACCTTGGATTATCGAAACCGATACCCTGAGTATTTCTTTAACCGAGGGAGCCTTAATATCTTATCTTTACGAGTCCGAGCATAGTAAAAGTATCTTAATCATTAGTGAGAGTATTGAGATAGAAGCTGATAATGCTTTACCAAAAGATAATCTCGGCGGATTGTTCATGGTTATCGACAACGACCTATATGATCAGGTCAGGGCTGATGTGATCATGATGCCAATTGAAGACGAATCGCTGCAGGAAAAAATTAACCGGTTTGCTGATGTTTTAATCGGAGTACCGGCTATTTGGTCTGACACTATCCCTATTTCATTTCATGCCCGGGGTGATCTCCTCTATTATTACCTGATTAGCGAAGACGGAAAACCAATACTACCCCCTGAAACAAGCTATTCTACGGCCAGTATCACCAGCGCTTTTTTCCTTTATATTATTTTAATCCTGATCATGCTTTTAGTTATTACCATATTATCTCCGGATCATCATTATTCACGCTACTGGAAAACTATCCATGAAATACCGCCTGCCACTTATCATAAATATTTACTACCCTTTATTATCTTAACCGTAACGGCCAGCTCTTATTTATATAGCACCAAGGCTATCACCGCTCAAATCAATATAGCCATCAGTTTCTTGCTGATAATAATCATTGTTTCAGCATCCAGATTTGGAAAAGCTGATTTTATCATCCTGGGATTCAGATTCAACCGTCTTAAACACGGTTACCTGCTGGCGATAGTTTCTGCTCTGCTCATCATTGTGGCATTAAGGGGAGTACCGGCCGGTTTCGATTACCAGGGTTATGCTACACTCAAACATTTCGCTTATCTATTTTTTATCATTGCTCTCCCACATGAGCTAATTTGGCGGGGATATTTGCAAACTACCTTTAGCCGCTGGCTGGGTCCCAACGCCAGCCTGATTATTATCGTTTTTTTAGCAACTATCGCCCGGGGTATTTTGCACATGGGTACTCAGCCATGGATGCTGCTCTACCCTTATACTTATGTGGAACTTCTTGTTTTCATTCCTGGGATAACAGCAATTATGGGCTACGTTTACCTGAGGACCGAAAATGTAGTCTCATGCGCCCTTCTGCATAGTTTAATTCTCTTTTTACCCCATCTATTTATCTATTAATGAAAGGCGGACAAATAATGGACAACGATAAGTTAACCCGCGCCGTAGAAATGATATTGGAAGCTATCGGAGAAGACCTGCAGCGGGAAGGGCTGAGAGGAACTCCCCAAAGAGTAGCTAACATGTATCGCGAAGTTTTTAGTGGGTTAAATACAGATCCCCGCTCGCCATTACAGACATGTTTCGTTGAGGAAAGTCATGATGAAATAGTGCTGATTAAAGATATCTCCTTTTACTCTATGTGCGAGCATCATCTACTCCCTTTTTACGGCAAAGCTCATGTAGCATATGTTCCGGGAAAGGGGAAAATTGTTGGGTTAAGTAAACTGGTCAGAGTGATCGATATCCTTTCCAAGCGGCCACAGCTTCAGGAAAGGCTTACCTCCAATATAGCCGACATTATATCTGAAGAGCTAAAACCAAAAGGGGTAGTAGTTGTCATTGAAGCTGAACACCTGTGCATGAGCATCCGCGGTGTAGCAAAACCGGGAGCAATAACTGTGACATCAGCAGTACGCGGACTATTTAGAACTAATTCCAGTTCACGTATTGAAGCTTTCAGTTTGATCAAAGGAAATTCTTGAGTATTTTAACCGGGATACAATGAAAAGAATCACTAAAATAATTTCTGATCCGCAATATAAACATTTTCTGGTGCAAAATGAGCAATCAGAATTAAACCGCTCATTTTGCCGGCATGACTTTAATCATCTTTTGCATGTGGCTCGTTTAACATACTTGTTAGTTTTAGAGAACAATTTAGAACACTTGATCCGCAAAGATGTCGCCTATGCTGCAGGGTTACTCCATGATATCGGACGCTGGCATCAGTATGAAAATGGATCAGATCATGCTCAACAAAGCGCTATACTCGCAAAACCCCTCTTGTTAAAAGCAGGCTTCGAACAGAAAGAAATAGAAATGATTATTGAAGCCATTATGAAGCATCGCAACAAGAAAGAATGCGGTAACAAGGAAAACCCGGGGTTGCCGGAAGTTCTAAAGCGAGCTGATAATTTATCCCGACCCTGTTTATTGTGCCCGGTAAAAAACAGCTGTAACACCATTGCATTACAATACAACGCCAACAATCTGGAGTATTAACATGTCCGAAACCTTATTTCACCCAACCGCTTTACTGCTGAGAGGAAAGATAAATACCTCATTGCCTGCCAGTAACGCTGAAGGCAGGCAGCCTTTGCTTCAGGCACAAATGCAACCTGCTACATTGGAATTAGGATACATCCCCCTGGAATTAAAAGACCCATTAACCACTATAATAAAAAAACAGGAGTTACCGGTTATAACACCGATTATTAACCAAACTGATGGTTATTTTCTGGCTATCATAACTGGCCTTGAAGAGAGACTCGCTCAACTGGCAAATATTTTGTCCGCTCAAAATAACATCTATCCCGACTTAGGGAAGCTTATTAAAAAAGCGCTCCTTAATAAAGGACATAAACCAGAAACCATTAAGCTGGGGAATCACGTATTACAAATTGGTGAACGGACAATCATCATGGGAATTTTGAACATGACTCCAGATTCATTCTCTGACGGAGGAAAGTTCTATGAAAAAGACGAAGCCTTAGCCCAGGCCTATGCGATGGCTCAGGAAGGCGCTGATATTATTGACATCGGCGGAGAATCAAGCCGTCCGGGTTACATCAGGGTATCAGCCGATGAGGAGCTTTCCCGTATTCTCCCTTTGATTAAAACTCTTAAGGCTGATCAGTCTTTCCATTTACCTATATCGGTCGATACCTATAAGGAAAAGGTAGCAAGAGCTGTCCTCGAAGAAGGAGCTGATCTGCTAAACGATATATGGGGGCTTAAATATGATAGTGAGCTAAAATCTCTGGCCAGCGATTACAATGTGCCTATTTGCTTAATGCATAATCGAAACAACACAAATTATAATTTATTGATTCATGATATAATAAATGAGCTGGAAGAATCAATAGAAATAGCGCTACAGGCCGGTTTCCGTAAAGAAAATATTATAATTGATCCAGGCATAGGATTTGGTAAAACAGTCGATCAGAACTTAGCGGTCATGAACAAAATAAGTATGTTCAACTCGCTGGGCTACCCTTTACTCCTTGGCACTTCACGAAAATCATTAATCGGCAAAACTCTTGATTTACCCGTTGATCAAAGGCTGGAAGGAACTGCAGCCACTTTAGCCCTCGGCATCAATGCCGGCGTAAATATAGTCAGAGTTCATGATGTTAAATTAATGAAAAGGGTAACTGATATGACAGACGCTATTATTCGGAGGTGATACATATGGATCGAATTATTGTCGATAAAATTGTCTGCTACGGTCATCATGGGGTGCTACCCGAAGAGCAGATTCTTGGCCAGGAATTCCAGATCAGCTTTGAACTGGGACTTGATCTTTCTACCCATAGTGAAGACCGGTTAGATTCTGTCCCTGATTACAGAAAAGCAATTTCCATCGTCGAAGAAGTTATCTACAGTGAACCATGTCAACTGCTGGAAACTATTGCCTGCCACATTGCTGATAAATTACTGCAATTACCTAAGGTTGCAGAGGTTACAGTAGAGGTGTGCAAACCCAACCCTCCTATTCCCGGTGTTCAGGGAGGAGTAAGTGCAATTGTAAATCGAATCAAGAGATGATTGCTATGAACAATCAGGCTTATATCGGCCTGGGGTCCAACCTGGGAAACCGCGTCCAAAATCTTGAAACAGCCCTGGTACATATATCTCAGCACAAGCTTGTATCAATTAAAAAAGTGTCTCCTGTCTATGAAAGTAACCCAATCGGTGGTCCGGCACAGGGAAATTTTCTCAACGCCTGCCTGGAAATATCAACCAGTCTCTCACCTGTGCTTTTGCTGGAAACAATCCTCGCTATTGAGAATGTCATGGGGCGGGTCAGAAATGTGCGGTGGGGGCCAAGGAATATAGATATCGACCTCCTTATATATGGCAATATAGTTATGGATACCCCAATGCTTATCCTGCCGCATCCCCGACTCACCGAAAGGGAATTTGTTATTGTTCCTTTAAGCGATATCGGCTACGACACGATTGTCCCGGGGAAATGTACTACTGTTGGGGCAATAAAAGAAACCTTCGGACCAGTTTCCACTTTGAAGCACTACACAAGCTTCAATTTAGAGCGACTGCTCGGTAAGGATAACTAAATCTTTATAAAACAGTTAACCTAAAAAAAGAGAATGGGCTTGCTGCCATACTTACCATTAGCAGCAAGCCCATTATAGTTGAAAAGCTCAGATAAACCTATCTCGCTAAAAGCTGTGAGTATTTAGAAAAGCCCTTTAACCTTACCGGTATCAACATCAACATCAACTCTTCTATAAGCCGGGTTAGCAGCTGTTCCCGGCATCAAAGATATGGCGCCGGCTACAGGAACAACAAAATCTGCGCCACCGTAAGTAAGAATATCACGTATGTTTAGATTCCAACCTTTCGGAACGCCTTTTAACATTGGATTATCAGTTAAGCTTAAGTGGGTTTTAACCATGCAAGTGCCCATGTTTTTGTACTTTGGATCTGCTTCCATTTTTTTAGCTTTTTCCAAAGCTTCCGGTGTATACTCAACTCCATCTGCACCGTATACTTCTTTAGCTATTAGTTCGATTCTTTTCCTTAAAGGTGTCTCCAGTTCATAAAGGAATTTAAAATCGTTCGGCTCATTGCAGGCTTCAACTACGGCGTCGGCAAACTCCAGAGCTCCATCGCCCCCGTATTGCCAGTGCTTGGAAAGAGCTACTTTCGCCCCGGCAGCTTCGGCCAGGCGGCGGACTGTTTTAACTTCATTGTCAGTATCGGTATAGAAGTGGTTAATACAAACAACCGGATTAATACCAGCCTTTTTAATGGTGTTAATATGGTGAATTAAGTTATCGCAACCTTTTTCCACCCATTCGATATTTTCTTTACCATATGCCGGATCCAAAGGCTGTCCGGGCAACGGCAGAGGAGCGCCACCATGACACTTAAGTGCGCGAATGGTTGCAACAACAACTGCACAGTGCGGGGTGAGGCCTGACATACGGCACTTCAGGTTCCAGAATTTTTCAAACCCAATATCCGCAGCAAAGCCGGATTCAGTGATAACATAGTCTCCCAGCTTGAGGGCAATTCTATCTGCTATAATCGAAGACTGACCAATAGCAATGTTCGCAAAAGGACCGGCGTGGACAAATACCGGCTGGCCTTCTAATGTTTGCATTAGATTTGGGTTAATCGCTTCTACCATCCATGCAGTCATCGCTCCCGCCACATCAAGATCGCCTGTGGTCACCGGATTTCCTTTTTTATCGTAAGCAACAACTATTTTGGCCATTCTTTCCCGCATATCTTTTAAATCTTTAGCAACAGCCAGTATAGCCATCACTTCTGAGGAAACTGCAATAGCAAAGCCCGAATTCATCATGAAGCCGTCTTTTCTGCCCCCCAGGCCGATAATAATATTGCGCAAAGCCTGGGCACAAAAATCAATAATCCATTTCATCTCTATATTGCGTGGGTCAATGTTTAATCTTTTTAATCCACTGCGCTCAAGAAATGCATCACTGGAGTTAAATTCATGTTGTATACGGGAACTAAGGGCTACCATGGCCAGGTTGTGAGCATTCATAATGGCATTAATATCCCCGGTTAAACCTAATGAAAAAGGTGTAAGGGGAATACATTGTGCCAATCCGCCTCCGGCAGCTGACCCTTTCACATTCATTGTTGGCCCCCCGGAAGGTTGCCTGATTGTGGCAATTACATTTTTACCGCGCTTTCCCATACCCTGAGTAAGACCCATGGTAGAAGTTGATTTACCTTCACCAAGCGGGGTAGGGGTAATGGCAGTAACATCAATGTACTTACCATCAGGTGCATCCTTAAGCCTATCCAGCACCTTCTTGTAATCTACCTTTGCTACGTAGTGCCCGTGAGGAAGAAGTTCTTCCTCTTGCAACTTTAGCTCTTCAGCAATCTGATAAACCTTCTTCAGATTAGCTTCTGCCGCTTCAGCTATTTCCCAATCGGCATGTTTGGTTGGATCCAATGGCATTAAACACTACCTCCTTTAAATTTTTAGCCTAACCTCCGTATATTTACACAGACAAATTATTTTATTCAACATAAGGGTGACAATTCCTGCCGAAATGTTAATACTTTCACATATTTATAAATTGTTGTCGTAAAATAAAAATGGTTTGCAGCATACTTAAATCAGGATTTCTCTTTCTTCGAGTCGAGCTGAAATGATGCCTGTCTTTTATTCTTACTATTATCAGTTTCTGAATCTTGAGCTTCTGTGGTTTGGTTTTCTATCGCTTTATTCGTTTTACTTTCTTTTCCTTCAACTTGCTTTATGCTCTCAGCTTTATTACCCTTACCAGCGGAAGATGTTTTTGTCTTTTTCACCCTGGTAGTTTTTTTCTTTTCCTTTAAATCATCGCCTTCAACAAGGGCTTTGATCTCTTCAGCATCCAGTGTCTCTTTCTCCAACAGTGCCTGGGCTATTAACTCCAGTTTATCTGTGTTGCTTTCAAGAATATCAAGGGCATTTTGATAGCAGTTATCTACTGTTTTCCTTATTTCCTGATCTATCGCTTTCGCTATCTCTTCGCTATAATCTCGATCTCTTGCCAGGTCTCTGCCTAAAAATATCTGATCATGCTTTTTACCTAAAGTAATCGGTCCGAGCGCATCACTCATACCGTATTCCATGATCATCTGCCGAACTATAGAGGTAGCGCGTTCGAGATCGTTTTGCGCACCAGTGCTTATATCATTTAAAATCAGCTTCTCTGCTACCCGCCCGCCGAGCAAAGTGCTTACCCGGTCTAA
>Ga0114946_10003010_pt1 | contig 11503 bp, 13 predicted proteins | sample WalLakDeSediment_FD_88676 | JGI IMG/M metagenome (GOLD analysis project Ga0114946, IMG submission 88676) | Lake sediment microbial communities from Walker lake, Nevada to study Microbial Dark Matter (Phase II) - Walker Lake 11/02/13 Deep Sediment | ecosystem: Environmental > Aquatic >...
GGACTCCTGGCCGGGCTGGCTTCTACTCCGCTGCAAGCAGCGGAGCTTCTTGACACCCGGGGGGAAAAGAGAGAGAGAACAAACCTGACGGAACCGCAGTACTCAGCTGTCCACTGAAACGGGGTAACACCAGAGCGCCTCGGGCCTGGCAGACTTTGAGGGATATGTGCTGTACCTGGTACGGAGAGGCGAGGGATGATCCGTCCATGATCGGCAACGTCGTGATGAGAGAACGTAAGCTCTTACGAGACCTGGCGTTCAGGGCCACGTTCCCTCCCGTCCGGCGGTGGCTGAGGAGCCGGTGGGAACGTGAAACGGACATCCCGCCGGTGGGACTCGTCCGGTTCGGCAACCTGCGTCGTCTGGATCCCATCAGCAGGGACTGGGGAGACGATCGCGTATCGCAGATCGATATCCTCGAGTATCGAGAGGGCGAGCATCCGAGAGGGACCTTCGTGGGTGACCTGACCGATGCACCGCACCTCCCGTCCGACGCGTTCGATTGTGTGATCCTTACCCAGACGCTCCAGCTCATCTACGACCTGAGCGCCGCCATCGGCACGGTGCACCGGATCCTGAAATCCGGCGGCGTGGTCCTCGTCACCCTGCCGGGCATCACGCCGGTGAACCGGCAGGACTCCGAGTCGTGGGGCAACCACTGGTGCTGGAGCTTCACCTCGCTGTCCGCGCGCAGGCTGTTCGAGGAGCACTTCAGCCCGGCCGCCATCGAGGTGGAGACCTTCGGCAACGTTCTCGCCGCCGCATCATTCCTCTTCGGTCTCGGCCGCGATGAGCTGACCCATCGCGAGCTGGACCACAGGGACCCCGACTACGAGATGCTGATCACGCTCCGGGCGCGGAAGGGCGGGGCTCCGGCGTGATGCGGACCTTCATGCGCAGACTCGCTTTCCGGGCAGACCACGTGGCCCGGGGCCGCGGGGTCGGGCTGATCCTCGTCTACCACCGGGTGGCGGACGAGCCGTCCGACCCGTACGGCCTCTGCGTGACGCCCGCCCACTTCGAGGAGCACGTCCAGGTGCTTCAGCGGCTCGGAGCCCCCATGTCCGTGGGCGGTATGGGCCGGGCGGTCCGCGACGGGTCTCTCCCGTATCGCGCCATGGGGATCACGTTCGACGACGCGTACGTGGATGTGTTGGAGGCGGCCGTCCCCATCCTACGCCACCACGAGGTCCCGGCGACCGTCTTCGTCACGCTGGGCCCGGGGGGACGGGACCGGGAGTTCTGGTGGGACGAGCTGGAGCGGGTGCTGCTCGAGCCCGGCATGCTTCCGGAGACGCTCGAGTTGGAGCTCGACGGTAGCCGTCGAAGCTGGAGCCTCGGCGGCGACGCCAACTATGACCCAGATGCTGCAAACCCAGCGTGCGAGTGGCGGCTCTTCGACGGTCACGAACCGACCGCGCGACACGCGGTTTTCAGGGAGCTCTACTTCCTCCTCCGCCCCCTATCCCCGGACGCACGAGCTCACGCCATGGATGAGCTGGTCGGCTGGGCCGGACAGAAAGGGACACCCGTCCGCCGTTCCCGGCAGGTATTGTCCGCCGATGACGTGGCGGACATGACCGCGGACGGCCTGATCGAGGCCGGCGCACATACAGTGACGCACGTGGACATGCCGTCCCAGTCTGCCCACACCCAGAACGCGGAGGCCAGACGGTCGAAAGAGGAGCTGGAGCGCTGGGCCGGTCGAGCGGTCGAGGGCTTCGCCTATCCCTACGGCCGATATGATGCCGGATCGGTGGCAGCCGTCCGCGCTGCCGGCTTCGCGTTCGCCTGCTCGGGCGATCATCGCGTGGTGCGACCGGGCGATGATCCGCTCACCCTGCCACGGGTGGACGTGCCACCCGGTGACGGCGATGTCCTCGCCGCCCTCATCCGCCAGTTTCTGGGCTGACCTCTGAATGTTGAGTCTGGAACCCAGGCCGCCCATCAGGCCGCTGGCTCGCCGAGTCGCCCTCGCCCTGTGCTTCGGGATTCCGGTCCTCATCCTGGCCGCGTCTTTCTTCTGGCTCGCCCTGGACCACGGCACCGCCCGCCTCTGGGGAGTCCTGGTCCACGAGAGCGGCAGGTACACGCTGGGCGAGACCATTCTCTATTTCAGCCACTTCCTGCGCGAGGTGCCCACCGCCATCGCGTACGTCCTGTTCCTGCTCGGCAGCTCGGGGGCCGTCGGACAGGGGACGTCTCGGCAGGGGGGGCTCGCTGGTACACTAGCCGAACCGGTCGTGGGCCGGGCAGCGCTCGTCGCCGCGGGGGCGCTCGTGGTCGGCGCTCCGGTCCTGGGCCTGCACCGACGTTGGGCCGCTGCGGCCTTGGCCTACTTCCTGGTTCTGAGCCAGGTCTTCGGGCTTTCCGCGGACGTGTTCGGCGAAGTTCGGTATGCGGGGCGCCAGGCCCGGGAGATCCTGACCCACGGGCCGGTCACCCTCCTCCTCGGCCTGGGCATTCTCATGGCCGCGAGCGGCACACTGGCAGTCGCGCGGTCCCGAACCATGGTGCCCCCCGTGTGGCTGGCTCTTGCATGGGGTGCCCTCGCCGTAGTCATACCCATCTATCTGGCTGCAGTGAGCCTGGGCGGAGACGTCATGGAACCCGGCCAGGCCGAGTTCGGACTGGCGGCAATGGTCGCCGCGCACTATTTCGAGCATGTCCTCGACCATTTCCGGGTATCCCTCTTGCTTCTCGGCGGACTTGCACGTGTCAACCTCCGATCCAGTCCAGCCGCACGGAACAGTGGCACCTCTCGAGACAACCGAAGCCAAGCGCGCCCCTGATGCGGCCCGCACTTTCGAATCCTCCGCGGCGATCGAGGAGGAGTCGCACCTCCCTGCGTTGGAGCACGCCGTCTCCGTGGTGGTGCCGGCATTCAACGAAGGGACCCACGTCGCGCGCCAGATCCGGGATATTGCTGGCGTCATTGAGGCGACCGGCCGGGTATACGAGATCATCGTCGTGGATGATGGGTCGAGAGATGGCACGGGCGAGGCGGCGCTGGCGGAGGGCACGCGTGTGTTGCGCAATCGCTACAATCGGGGATACGGCGCCCCTCTCAAGCGAGGTATCAAGGCAGCCGAGCACCCCTGGATTCTCATCATCGATGGGGACGGGGCGTATCCGGCGGCTGCGGTCCCCGAGCTTCTCGAGCGTGCGGATACCGTCGAGATGGTAGTGGGCGCCCGGACCACGGACCGACGGGAGATCCCCCTCGTCCGTCGCCCCGCGAAGTGGTTCCTGACCTGGCTGGCGAGCTATCTGGCGGAGGAGAAGTTGCCGGACCTGAACTCCGGCCTGCGGCTGATCCGACGGGACCTGGTGGAGATGTACCGGCACCTGCTTCTGTCCGGGTTCTCGTTCACCACGACGATCACACTGGCGGCGGCGTGCGATGACCACGAGGTGGCCTACGTGCCCATCGACTACCTGGCGCGGAAGGGCAAGTCCAAGATCCGGCCCGGGCCCGCGTTCGATTTCCTCCTGCTCGTGCTGCGCATCATCGTATTCTTCAATCCGCTGCGTGTCTTCATCCCGATCGGCCTGATGATGGCGCTGGTCGGTCTCGCGGGGTTGGCGTACGATCTGACGCTGCAGAACATTTCCGAGAGTGCGCTCCTCGGATTGCTGGGTGCGATGATCGTCTGGTCTCTGGGCTTGCTCGCGGATCAGAACGCTCGGGTCGCCCGACGGCCATGACAGGGGCGCAGCCGGAGCCGCGGGTTGGAGCGGGCCATTGGCGGGGCTCCTCGTGATCCTCGGGGTGGGAGTCGGCTTCCTGCTAGCCCCGCTCGTGCTGCGAAGGCCGCTGGCCCTGTGGCCGCGTCGGTTCCGGCGGCGGATAGGACGCAGCCTGCTCGCCCTCCGGCACCTGAGCCGTCAGCCGCGGACGGCCGCGCTTGCGCTAACGCTCGCGCTGGCGATGCAGAGCGCGTTCATTCTGATCAGCGCATGGCCGGGCCACGCGGTCGGCGCCCACGCCCCGCTCTGGGCGTGGTTCACGGTGTGGCCGCTGGCCAAGGTCGCCGGGATGCTGCCGGTGACGATGGGCGGACTGGGGGTTCGGGACGCGGCACTTGCCACCCTCCTGGTGCCCTTCGGGGGCCCCGCGGCCTTCGGGCTGGTGGCCTCTCTGCCATGGAACGCCGTGCTCATCGGTGGGGCCTGCGTGGGAGGCCACCTGTGGTGGCTGATTCGTCCGGGGCGCGCCGTCGCCCACCCCCGCCCGCACCACCGCGTCGACGCTGTCCGCCCGATCACCTACTCCAAACTGAGAGTCTATGCGCGAGCTTCCCCACGTTCTGATCCTCGGTGCGGGGCCCGCCGGCCTCGGCGCCGCGCTGCGGCTGCGCCGTCTGAACCGCGCCCGCGTCACCGTTCTGGAGCGCGGAGAGCATGTCGGCGGCAACGCCGCCAGCTTCGAGATCAACGGCAATTACGTCGACTTCGGAAGCCATCGCCTCCACCCGGCGTGCGAGCCCGAGATCCTGGACGACATCCGTACGCTTCTGGGTCCGGACCTGGCGGACAGATCGCGCCACGGGCGGATCCGGCTGCGCGGCCACTGCGGTTCGTGCGGATGCTCCGATTCGCCCGGCGCCAGCCGCACCGGGCGGTCGGGCAGCTGGTCTACATGGCGGGGATGATCATTGGCGCCTTCCACTGGGTGGTGTCCGGGTCGCTTCGGGAGAGGGGCGTTCCCGGCGTGAGGAACCCGTGAAGCCCGGTCGGGTCCGCACCCGGCGAACGGACATCCCCGTCCCCGCTGGCGTCCGCGTCGCCGCGGCAGGATGGCGCCGCGACGCCGCTCCGGCCATTCGGGACCTGTGGCGTCGACATGGCACCGCCGTGCTGCTGGCTGCGATTGCCAGCATGATGGCTGTCGCCCTCTGGCGGCTCGGAAACGAGCTTCCGCGCCTCCTGTGGGAGACGGGAGGCCTGGGAGCGTTCGACCTCCAACTCCGCCACCAAGAGGTGCAGCGCTGGTTCTCCGGATTGACGGTGTATGGTCCCGTGCAGCGGGGCGACTACCCGCCGGCCAGCTACGCCATCCTGTGGCCGCTCCTCGGCTGGTTGGACATCCCGGCGGCACGGGCACTGTGGGCTGCAACCACCGTGGCATCCATGGCGTGGCTCGCGCGGATCGCCGCGCGCGAAAGCACTTCGTCCTACCGGCTGCACGTTCTGCTCATGATGCTCCTGCCATTCTCCACCTACGCGGCGAGTGCAGCGATCCGGGTGGGGCAGGTCGGCAACCACGTGATCCCCATGCTGGTGGCCGGGCTGTTGCTCCTGCACCGCGGGCGTGGCCGGTGGTGGGAGGACGCCTTCGCCGCCGGCCTGCTGATCCCGGCGCTCGTAAAGCCGATTCTCACTGTCCCGTTCTTCTGGCTCGCCTGCTTCGTACCGGGGAGGCTCCGACCCATTATCCTGGTATCGGTTGGCTACATGCTGGTCACCCTGTTCGCCGCTTCTTTCCAGGCAGGCGATCCGGCCTCCATTCTTCTCGGCTGGCTGGGCGAACGGCCCCAGGCCCTGCAAGGGCATGCAAACATCCACAAGTGGCTGGCCCTCGCCGGCCTGCGGGACTGGATGATCCCGGCTACGGCCGCCATCCTGCTTGCTCTGGGGGTGTGGGTACACCGCTTTCGCGAGGCGGACGTCTGGATCCTTCTGGGGGTATCCGCACTGGTTGCGCGGTTCTTTGTCCACCATCGTCTGTATGACGACATGCTGGTCCTCCTGCCCATGATCACGCTGTTCCGCATTGCGCACATGGGACCGCGCGAGGGCGGGGGCGATGTGGCTGCAGGACTGCTGTTCGCGGCGATGTGGCTGACGTTGCACGCACCTGCCAGTTTACTGCAGTATCCTGCGCCTGTCTCGACCTTCATGGAGGCAGGCCAGACCGGCGTCTGGCTGGTCGCGCTGGTGTTCCTGCTATATCGGGCACGACGCGCCCCAGTCGCTCGACAATGCGACCCGAACCCGGAGGCCGAATGCTTGGCCGTCTCGCGAACAGACTGAAAGAAGCGGGCGCCGAACTGACCGCCCGTCGCGCGGCGTCCCGGGCGTGGCGCCACGCGCGACTGCTGCCCCGCGATGCAGGTGCTGACGGGGTCGTCGATTTTTCACCGGAAGCCTCCGGGATCCAGCCCTGGCAGTATCCAGATGACTTCTGCTCACTCGCCCGGGTAGTGGAGGCCCGGCGTCCCCGGACCGTGCTAGAGATTGGAACCGCAGACGGCGGGACGCTGTTCGCCCACGCCCGACTCGCAGACGAGAATGCACTCATCGTGAGCATCGACCTCCCGCGTGGTCTGTTTGGAGACGGCTACCCAGAATGGCGGATTCGGCTCTACGAGTCGTTCGCCGGACCAGGGCAGCGGTTGGAGTTGCTCCAAGTGGATTCGCACGCCGCTTCGACCGCGGTTCGGCTGGAGCAAATTCTTGACGGGCGCCGGATCGACTACGCGTTCATCGACGGCGACCACACGTACGGCGGTGTGCTCCAGGACTTCGAGCTGTGCCGTCGATTCGCGGCCGATGACGCGGTGATCGCCTTCCACGATGTTGTCCGCCATCCACCCGAATCGGGATGCGCGGTGCACGATCTGTGGATAAAACTCCGGCAAGAACACCCGCATGAGGAATTCGTGAAGGACTGGAACCAGGGCTGCAACGGCATCGGGGTCCTGATGCTCGATTCGGCAGCGGGGCCGGATCCCTCATGAGGCGGCTGCGCCGATTCTTCGGGTCGAGTCTGGAAGGATTTCGAGCGCGTCGTTCTGCCCGACGCAAGGTTTTGAGAACGCGCCGTGCCGTTGCCCGATTGCCGGCCGACCTCGATGCGAGCGCGGTGATCGAATTCATCTTTTCGAATGATGCCGAAGCCATCACCCCTTGGCAGATCCCTGCCGAATTCGGCGCGCTCGCAGCCCTGGTCGAGCGTCGACGGCCCACGACCGTGCTGGAGATCGGTACAGCTGATGGAGGGACGCTCTTCGCGCACGCGCGGCTGGCCTCACCTGACGCCCTGGTGATCAGCATCGATTTGCCGGAGGGACCGTTCGGCGGCGGCTATCCGGCCTCGCGCGTGCCGCTCTATCGGAGCTTCGCACAGCACAACCAGAGACTGGAGTTGCTCCGGGTCGACTCCCACGAGCCCGCCACGGTCGCCCTCCTCGAGACCGTGCTGGCCGGGCGTCGGATAGAGTACGCCTTCATAGATGGGGACCACACATACGAAGGCGTTCGGCAGGACTTCGATCTGTGCCGGCGATTCGCAGCACCCGGCGCGGTTATAGCGTTCCACGACATCGTCGACCAACCGAACTCGGCCTACGTTTCCGCAACCCGGTCTCAGGAGGTTGCCGACTGGGCGGTACACCGATTTTGGAAGGAGCTGAAACGGGAGTACGATCACGACGAGTTCATCCATGATCCGATGCAGGAGGGGTATGGCATAGGCGTAGTCTATCTGGAAAGACGCAGCCGCGACCGTGCACCGTGACCCTCGCCTACATCATATCGGCCTACAAGCTGCCGGAGTTGCTGGTCCGGCTTGTTGCGCGGCTCCATCGTCCGGACACTTTCTTCTTCATCCATGTGGATGCCCGCAGTCCGGACGCGGTCTACCACGCCATGACACGCCCCCTCGCGGGTTACCCGACCGTGCGATTCCTGCCCCGCCATGCCTGCTACTGGGGGGACTTCGGCCATGTGCAAGCGTTGCTTGAAGGGCTGGAGGCGGCGTTGGAGGTAGGGCCGTTCGACTACGCTGTCCTGCTGACCGGCCACGACTACCCCCTGGCCACCAACGACCGGATCGCCGCGACACTCCAGGGCGGCGAGGGGCGGGCCTTCATGCGGTATTTTCCGCTCCCTTCCACGCACTGGTCCGACGGCGGACTGGATCGTATCGAGCATAAGCAGTTCCGCATCGGGCGCCGCATGTTCCGATTCCCCGGCCAGCCGTTCGGTTCCGGTGTGGTGGGTGGCGCCTGGGCGGCGGCGACGCGGCGGCTGCGGTTGACCCGAACGTTCCCCGCAACCCTGAGGCGTTGCGGGGGGTCCTCGTACTGGTGCATGCCGCCTGATTTCGCGGCTTACGTCCTGCGCTTTCTGGCCGAGAACCCCGGTGTCGAAATGTCTCCTGCGTTGGAATAGCGATTCTGGCGAGAATCTCACTAACTTCAATAACAGTAGGCCTTTCCGGTTCTCTTTGGCAGTGCCTCGTGTGGACGCACGCTTGGTCAAGGACTAGTTAGCTCAAGGCTCCGGGTTCCGGCCCTGGAACGATCGGGCGATCTCATCGGCGGTACGCCGTGCCTGCCCGAATCGGCGCACACCCTTCAGGGCCCCGCGCAATTCCGCGAAGAGGAGGGCGCGGGGAAACCCGGGCGGTCGTATCCATGACGCGACGATACGCCGAAGCTGGCGCCCCACACCCCGGAGGGCCATGCGGATCAACCGTCCGCGCTCGTCCGGATAGGCGCGGGCGCTCCGGGCCAGCACGGCCATGGTGCCCGTACCCCAACTCTCGATCTGGGCCCGCAGGCGATCCGGGTCTCGGCGGTGGCGGTGACGCACGATGGCAGAAGGTTGGTAGACCAGGGTGAATCCCTCTTTCAGAACCCGGAAAAACATCTCCACGTCGCCGCCCCCCGTCGTGACTGTGCCGACATCCAGCGCCGGGTCGAAGGGGCCGATACGGTCCAAGACATCTCTCCGGAACGCCATGTTCGCACCCGTTCCGCACTCCAGGGCCTGGCCGCGATAGGACGGACGCGTTTCGCCGGCCCAACTGTACCGCCGCCGGTCGAAGCCGCACCCGAATCCGCCGTAACGCTCGAAGTGGATCTGGGCCGGTGTCTCCAGCTCGGCGGGCACCACGAGCCCGGTCACAACCGCGATGTCCGGGTCCTCGGCGAATGCCGTGGCAAGGGTCTGGACCCAGTCCGGATCGACGACGACATCGTCATCGGTATAGGCCAAAATGTCACCCGTCGCTTCAGTGATGGCGCGGTTTCGGGCCCAGTTCAGGCCAGGCCGCGGCTCGCATACGTACCGGATGGCCCTGTATTCCGATTGGACCAGCCTCCGGGTCTCGTCCGTTGCGGGAGCGTTGTCAACAACCAACAGATCGAGATGCGGATGCTCGAGACGCAACAGGGCACCAAGACAGCGCGCCAGCTCCTCGGCGTTGTCGCGGGTACAGACCGCCACTGTTACGGCCGGCAGCCCGCCACCCTGCCAGAGCAGCTCGGGCGGCGGCGACCCCTCCCTCAGGCGGTGTCCGTGTTCCGCCCGGATCACCTCCGTCAGATTCCGTCCTGAACATGTGCCATTCACGACAGGCAGGCTAACGTAGCCGATCGGGCGATGCTGGTGCCGAACCAAGACCTGGACACCATCGTATCCCTCCAGGCCGCCGATGTCGGTCAGCGGAGGAGTCCATTCCACGTCCAAGACCTTGATCCGGTTCATCTGAGAGGGGCGTCAGGGTAGGATCCGTTAGGGTTTGTCATGCCAGCCAGCGCGCGGGGCATTTCTCTCCCTCATCGCTGCGTGTCCGAGTGGGGCTCGCGGCCGAGGAGTGACCGGTAGCTATAGTATACTCCCGCCGGGGGCATGGCTCAACGCTGCGTGGCAGCCGGCGGCGGCTCCCGGCTGCCATGCGCTCGATTCGCCTCCCAGGCGGTAAAGAGCCCCGGTGGCTGCGAGGTCTCTTCCAGACCTCGACCAATCTCGTCAGATCGCAACCGTCTTCGGGTGTCGGTTCCGGAAAATCTGACGGCACCTCTTCCGGAAATTATGGCGGCAGGGGTCACCAAGTTGACGATCTAAATTCCGCCGATTTGGTTGGGGGTTCTTCCCCCGAACCGGAGGCGGCGCGAGGTGATCCCGATGATCAAACGACATGAGATTCAGGTCCTGCTCGCGGCAGGGCACAGCCACCGGAGGGTGGCCATTGAGACTGCAGTAGCGGAACGCACTGTAGACCGTATCGCCAAAGAACCCTCCGTGGCGGGCCTTTGAAGACGGACAACGACACATGGCCCTTCCCCTCTGGACGGCCGCGGTACTTTAAGCCTGGATTGACCCATTGAGAGTGCGATTCTGATGATGAAGGCCCCTCGTCTCCTTTACCTGGGCCATAATTTGCCCTATCCCCCCCATGCGGGGGCATTGATCCGCAGCTACCATACCGTCAGGCTTCTCTCCCGATCGTTCGACTTAACCGGTTTGTACTTCTTCCGGCGGGACGCGCTGGCCACGGAAGAGGCCCGTCGACAGGCTTCGGACCACATGCAGCAGTTCGGCCCGGCCCATTGTTTTCCGATCCCCCAGGAGTGGAGCGGGGTACGCTTCGCCCTTGACCATTCTCGCAGCCTACTCTCAGGGTCTCCCTACACTCGATGGGTGTATGAGTCTGCGGACGTTCGGGCTCTGTTAGGAAGACTCCTCCGAGGTGAGCGATTCGACCTCGTTCATGTGGATAGCCTTGACCTTCTGGCCTACCTGCCAATGTTGCAGAATTCTCGAGTAATCCTGGCTCACCACAACGTGGAATCCACACTACTACGGCGGCGGGCAGCAGCAGAACGTGGTATCAGGAGATCCTACATCCTATTCCAGGCTCGGTTGGTGGAGAGATCCGAACGCATCTGGTGTCCCCGGGTATCTCTCAACGTTGCAGTGTCCCCTGAAGATGCCAGTATCTTTCGACGCATCGCCCCCGGAGGCGAGTGGCTGGTGATTCCCAACGGGGTAGACACGCGGAGCATGACTCCGGCTAAGGGAGAGCCGGACGCAGGAATCGTGTTCGTTGGGGGACACTCATGGTTTCCAAATGCGGACGGAATGGATTTCTTCGCTCGGGAGATACTGCCAGTCGTCCGAAAGGAGGAACCGAGCGTCTCTGTGCGATGGATCGGGAGAGCCCCTCCTGAGGCCATAGATCGGTTCCGGGCCCTCGGAGTGGAGATGCTGGGGTACGTGCCCGACATCCGACCTGAACTCAACCGCGCTCGGTGCGTCATCGTGCCCCTCCGCGTCGGAGGAGGAACACGCCTGAAGATCTTGGATGCGTGGGCGATGGGAAAGGCCGTGGTCTCAACAGGCCTTGGCTGTGAAGGCCTCCGCGTGAAGCCCGGTGATAACATCCTGATTGCAGACGGGCCAAGCGACTTCGCCAGCAGCATCCTGTCCGTGTTGCGGGACTCGCAACTCCGAAGAAGGTTGGAGAGCGGTGGACGCGCGACGGCTGAGGCACACTACGACTGGGAGTTGCTGGGACAGGTGATGAATTCCCACTACCGGAGTCTAATTGAGAGCAGGGTCTAGTGCTTCACATTGTTCCGGGCACGTGGGCCCTGCCGTAATCTGACACTCCGAGTCTCTGGCGGTTTCTCCCGCGAGGGTATCCGGCTTGACAAGGTGCGTGCCCATGTCTTTTTCGCCGCCCCTTCCTGAAGTCGGAGTGCTGGGA
>Ga0114946_10003011_pt1 | contig 11500 bp, 8 predicted proteins | sample WalLakDeSediment_FD_88676 | JGI IMG/M metagenome (GOLD analysis project Ga0114946, IMG submission 88676) | Lake sediment microbial communities from Walker lake, Nevada to study Microbial Dark Matter (Phase II) - Walker Lake 11/02/13 Deep Sediment | ecosystem: Environmental > Aquatic > Freshwater...
CAGAGTAGGGCACGCGGAGAGGCTTGCGCACGCGGCGTGCGGGGGGGCACAGTAACGCGGTCCGCGAGGCTTGCCCGCGTCGGGTGAGCACGCGCGAGCGTGTGATGTGGGTTTTGACTCGACTAGTTGCTGGATTGCTTGTCGTCGCTCTCGAGGTGGAGTGCGGCTCCGGGCAGGCATCGACGGTGATACGACGGGGCGGGATCCCGCATGCGGTGGACACTTGGGAGAATGACGATGGTCTGCCGCAGAACTCGGTTATCGCGATGGCGCAGGGGCACGATGGTTACCTTTGGCTGGGCACTTTGAATGGTCTGGTCCGCTTCGATGGCGTGCGGTTTACGGTGTTCGATGAAAGCACGCTGCCCGGGCTGCCGAGCAGTCAGATCGTCGCGGTGTTCGAGGATCGGAAGGCGAATTTGTGGCTGGTCACCGAGAGCGCCGGCGCCGCCTTGATCCGGCAGGGCGCGGTTCAGCGTCTCGACCTGGGCGTGGGCCAGCGACACGGCCGGGTCACGGGCGTTCGCATCTGCGAGGACGCCAGCGGTGCGGTATGGCTGTATACGCCCGCCGGCGAACTGGCCTGGCACCGGGATGGACACCTTGATGTCTGGCGGTTTGGCGCGGAACGTCCGAGCCAGCTGCGAACGGTCATACCGCGTGCGGAGGGATCGGTTTGGGTGGGAACCGACTGGGGTCTCTGGGGTCTGGGATTGCCCGGGGAATCGAACGCCAAGGATCTACCGGTGGACGAGATGATGCCGGCGGCGCGGCTGGACTTTGTGATTCCGCGGGGAGCCGGTGGGACCTGGCGTCTAACCAACGGCCGGGTGCAACGCTGGAGCGACCACCGCCTGGAGGAGGACCTCGGCCCGTACCCGTGGGGTGTGGACGAACCGGTGCTGGTGAGCGCCGCTTGTGAAGACCAGGAAGGCAACTTGGTGGTGGGCACGCGGGGCGACGGCGTTTTCTGGTGGGATAACACCGGTGAGGTGACGGCGATTTCCACCCCGGAGGGTCTGTCGCACGCGATCGTTCTCTCCTTGCTGGTCGATCGCGAGGGCAATCTCTGGATCGGGACGGACGGCGGGGGTCTGAACCGAATTCAGCGGCAGGATATTGAGACGATCGAGGCGACGCGTGACTTGGTGGTGCAGTCGGTCACCGAAGACGAAACCGGCGCCATTTGGATTGGCTACAATGGCGGGAACGTGGACCGCTGGCAAAACGGGAGGTCCGAGCGCCTTCCGTTGCGTCAGGCCGGAAGGGATCTGTCGATCCGCGCCGTCCTGGCGGATCGCGAAGGGCGGGTTTGGGTGGGGACCTGGGGCGGCGGCCTTTTCCAATGGCAGAATGAGAGGTTCGTTCGAGCGCCCGGCGCGGAACGCTTACCCCCGGTGGTGCAGGCGCTTTACGAGGATTCGCTCGGGGTCATCTGGGCCGGCACACAGGGAGGCCTGGCGCGGTGGGACGGACAGACGTGGCAGTTGTTAACCGTGCGGGATGGTCTGCCCGCGAACCAAGTACGAGCCATCATCGAGGACGGCGAGGGTGGGCTCTGGGTGGGCACGGAGACCGAAGGCCTGGCGCACCTGGGGAGCGACGCGGTCCGGACGTGGCGCAAGGAAGACGGATTGCCGGCGGACAGCATCTCGTTCTTGTGGCGGGATGCGGAGGGTTTGCTGTGGGTCGGGACCGCCGGGGGTGGGCTGGGATGTTACGATGGCGAGCGGTGGTCGAGGATCACCACGCGCCAGGGCCTGGTGAGCAACAGTCTGGGCACTTTGGTGGAGGACCAGTGGGGCGATCTCTGGATTGGATCCAACGCCGGCCTGATGCGGTTGTCGAAGCCCGAGTTGATTGAATTGATGGCCGGCCGGTTGTCCCGCGTGCAGCCGCGGGTTTACCGTAAACAGGATGGCTTGCCGACGCGGGAAGGCACGGCGGGCTCACAGCCCGGGGCCTGGCGAGGTCGTGACGGCCGGCTCTGGTTCCCCACCATCAAGGGTTTGGCCGTGGTTGATCCCGCCGCCATGCGGCCCAATCCCCACGCTCCGCCCGTGGTAATCGAGTCGGTCTGGGTCGAGGGCGAATCGGTGCGGACCAGTCAGTTTCCGATGCCGTGGGATGCGCCGGTGGTGGTGCCTCCGGACCGCGAGCGGGTGGAGATCTTCTACACGAGTCTGAACCTGCGCGCCCCTGATCGTTCACGCTTCCGCTACCGGTTACAGGGGCACGAGACGATCTGGACGGAGACCGGGACGGACGACGATCGGATGGTGCGCTACAGCCGGCTGCCGCCCGGGCAATATCGGTTCGAGGTCACCGCCAGCAACGAGGACGGGGTCTGGAACCCGGAACCGGCCACGGTGGCGTTCGTGATTGAGCCCCCGTTCTGGCGGACTTGGTGGTTTCTCAGTGCGGCAACGGGTCTGCTGCTGGGGGCCGTAATTGGGTCGGTTTACTATGCTTCCACGCAGCGCCTGCACCGCCGGGTGGAACGGCTCGAGCAGCAGCAGGCACTTGAGCGCGAGCGCGCACGCATTGCCCGCGATCTTCACGATCAACTCGGGGCGAGTCTCACCCAGATTTCTCTGCTGGGCGAGATGGTGGAGGCGGACAAGGACGTTCCCGAGGAGGTCGAGACCCACGCCCGACAGATCTCGAGTACGTCACGTGAAACCACGCGCGTATTGGATGAGATCGTTTGGGCGGTGAACCCTTCGAACGACACCCTGGACGGGTTGGTAACCTACTTCTGCAAGAACGCCCAGGAATACTTGATGGTGGCGGGTCTGCGCTGCCGCCTCGAGGTCCCAGCCCAACTGCCGGGAACCTCGCTGCCACCCGAAGTGCGCCACAATTTCTTCCTCGCCGCCAAGGAGGCAGTGACCAATATCGTGCGTCACGCCGAGGCCACAGAAACGCGGATCCGCCTCCGCCTCGGCGCCGGCGTCTTTACTTTGGAGGTTGAGGACAACGGCAAGGGTATGGCCGGCATGGATCCGGAAGCGGCGGCACGGCGCAACGGCCTCAAGAACATGCGGAAGCGGATGGACGACATCCGGGGCCGGTTCGAGCTGGAGTCAGGCGCCGCGGGGGGGACCCTGGTGCGACTGACGGCTCCGCTGTGCCCGGGGTGATACCGGTTCCCTTTTTGGTGATGGCACTGGTCGATGGGATGGGGCAGAGTTCAAGGGACATCATGGCGATCACTGTATCCATCGTGGAGGATAACGAGCAATTGCGCGGAACGCTCGCGCGGGTCATCGATCGGGCGCAAGGGTTCGCCTGTGCCAGCCAGTATCCGAGCGCCGAGGCCGCCTTGGAAGGTCTCCCGCGGGATCGTCCACAGGTGGTGCTGATGGACATCAACCTGCCGGGTATGAACGGAGTGGAATGTGTGCGGCAGCTCAAACCGCTGTTGCCCGAGTTGCAGGTGATCATGCTGACGGTTTACGAGGATACCGAGAACATTTTCAACGCGCTGGCGGCCGGTGCGACGGGCTACCTGCTGAAGCGGACGCCGCGGGCAGAGTTGCTGGCCGCGATCGAAGAGGTGCGGCGCGGTGGATCGCCCATGACCGCCCACATCGCCCGCAAGGTCGTACAGTCTTTTCAGCGTCCGGCACCGGCAACCAGCCCGGCGGAGAACCTGTCGCAACGCGAGCAGGAGGTCTTGGATTGTCTGAGCCAGGGTTTTCTCTACAAGGAAATCGCCGACAAGCTCGGCATCAGTTACGAGACGGTGCACACTTACATCCGCCGGATCTACGAAAAGCTCCAGGTGCGAACGCGCACCGAGGCGGTGGCGAAGTTTCTGCGGGGTTAAACTGGACGACCGCGCAGCCGCGGCGGCGTGGTTGGAGGCGGGGATCCCGGCGGCACTGGTCACGCAGGTCTCGGCCATCCGGTTCACGGCGCCGAAGCGCGTTGGGCGAACGCCTTCGCCCAAACGGATCAGGTGCTGAGCAGATCCTTGATTTCGTCCCAACTGAGGGCTTGGGTCAGTTCCTCGTCGCCGAGCATTCCTTGCAGCAGGCCGCGCTTGCGGGCCTGAAGCTGGAGGATCTTTTCCTCGACGGTGCCGCGGGTGATGAGTTTGTAGCTGGTGACGATTCGATGTTGACCGATGCGATGAGCGCGGTCGGTGGCCTGGGTCTCGACGGCAGGGTTCCACCAGGGATCGAAGTGGATGACGGTGTCGGCGCCGGTGAGGTTGAGCCCGACGCCGCCGGCCTTGAGGCTGATCAGGAACACCGGGATCCGGTGATCCCGTTGGAAACGTTCGACGACACTCGCGCGGTCGCGGGTGTCGCCGTCGAGGTAGCAGAACCCGATGTTGCGGGCGGCCAGGTCGTCGCGGAGCAAGCCCAGCATCCGCGTGAACTGGCTGAACACGAGCACCCGATGGCCACCGTCGAGCACCTCCTCGAGCAACTCGCTGAACAGTTCGACTTTGCCGGAGGCGGCGGGTGCGGGTGCGGTGGGATGGGCGGGGTCGACCGGTAGCAAGCGGAGGTCGCAACAGATCTGGCGCAGGCGCAGGAGGGCGGTGAGAACCAGCATGCGGCTCTTGGCCAGGCCCTGCGTGTCGACGGCCTGGAACATCTCCTGGCGGCTGGCTTCCAGGACCTGCCGATACACGGCCCGCTGGTCCTCCGTCAAGTCGCACAGGCTGACTTGATCGATTTTCGCGGGAAGATCGGTTGCCACCTGGCGTTTCAGGCGTCGCATCAGGAAGGGCCGGAGCCGCCGGGCCAGGCGGTCCTGCACCGCCACGTCGTGGTCCCGCACGATGGGTCCCTCATAACGCTCACGGAAATCGGGGGCGGTCCCCAGGTAACCGGGCATCAGGAAATCGAAGATCGACCAGAGATCGAGGACGGAATTTTCCAGTGGGGTACCGGTGAGGACAATGCGATGGTGCGCGCGGATGGCTTTGACGGCCAGCGCGTTTTGGGTCTGGCGATTCTTGATGTGTTGGGCCTCGTCGAGTACGACCGTATCGAATACCCGACTGCGGTATTCGGCGGCATCGCGACGGAGCAGGGCGTAGCTGGTGATGACGAGATCATGGCGGTCGATTGCCTCGAACTGTTCGTGGCGTTGGGAGCCATGCAAGATCAGGACGCGAAGGTCGGGAGTGAACTTTGCGCTTTCGGCGGCCCAGTTGAAGACCAGGGAAGTGGGGCAAACGACCAGGGTGGGGCAGGGCGGGTGGTCGGACCCGTTCGCGGGATGGGGGGGCACCGCGTCGGATTTGAGCACCGCCAAGTGGGCCAGCACTTGCACGGTTTTTCCCAGACCCATTTCATCGGCCAGGATACCGCCAAAGCCGTTGGTGCGAAGGAATCGCAACCAAGCCACACCCGCTTTTTGGTAGGGACGCAGGACCTGGTCGAGTCGGCCGAGGGGCGGGGGGTCGAGGTTGACCTCGCCGCGTTGGCGGGCGGCACGTTGTTGCCAGTCGGTGGGCGCCCGCAGCGTCCAATGGTCATGCTGACGCAAGGTGGCGTCCAGAAACCCGGCTTGGGTGTTGTCGATGCGATAACCTCCGGGGTGTTGCTGGGGTGAGCAATCCAGCAGCACTTCCTGCAAGTCCTCGACCGCGCCGGTATCGAGCAGCGCGAACTTGCCGTTGGCCAGGCGAGTATGACCCTGGCCGGAACGGAGCAGTCGCTGGATGTCGGCGGCGGAGAAACGTTCACCGCCGCCCGTGGTGTAAGCGATGTCCAGGTCGAACCACTGTTCTCCCGAGGGAGTAACCTGGAACCTGGGTTCGACGCGATCGAGATTCTTCGCCGTGCTACGTTCCAGCCGTTCTTCGAGTGTCACCTGCCATTCGGCTTGGAGGCGTGGGTAGTGACGGGCAAAAAACCCGAGGACGGCGTCTTGACCTTTGAGATGATAGCGGCCCTGCGCATCGGGGCCGCTAAAGCCTGCCCGCAGAAGCCGGGCGAGAGCGGCGCGCTCGGCGTCGAGGCTCCGGGCCAGGTAACGGGTCGGCGATTCTGGATCCGCCAGCCAGACGTCGTCGGGCGACAGCGTGGCGGCAGATCGACCATTGTAGGCACAGTCGATCTTGGCCTCGAGCATGGCCAAACCACCGGCCAAGTGCAGGCTGAACTGAGGAATGGCGGATTCCAGCGTAAAAGCGCTGAGGTCGAAGTTGGCGTCGACCCGGCGTTCGATGGCCAGTCGCGGCCAATCGAGAGTTAGGAACCGCGGGACTCCGCTGCGCGGGATTCGCAGCGGCTCGCGAAGCACCGACTCCCATCCGCTCGGAAGATCCAGCGATTGGAACTGCTGGCCGTCGAACACCCATGGCGGGTTGCCCGGGATCAGTCCCCGCGAAGGAACATCCATCAGGCTCACGGTGATGGCGCCATCGGGCTGGATCACGGCGCGGACGGCTGGGCGTAGCGGTTCAGCGAGGACCTTCACCTGCTGGCGTTTGCCCAGGGTGAGCCGTGGGTGCCCCGCCAGTCGGGACAGGATGGCGGTCCATTGTTCGCCGCTGAGCACGAGCAAACCGGGCGTGTCGCCGCCCGCCAGCGGTTCCACAGCATCCAGGAGCAGGGTGTCCGCCTCGCTCAGGGAGAAGAGGGTCTGCGGGGGCAGGGCATTCAACGGGGTCCGGCCATTGCGCCACTGACCTTCCAGGCAAACCATGAGCTTACCCCTGACCAGGATGTCGCCGAGGTTCGGCGGGAGGATAACCGAGATCTCCAGCGGTTCCCCAGGATGCCCGGGCGCGCTACGGCGCAGGGCCTTCGCCGGTCGAATTGGAGATGCTGCCGCCGACGGCTGGATGGCTGGAGCAACCGCGGCCGGTTGCGCGGCGGTCGGCGGTCCATGCAAATAGTGCAGGCCAACGGCGATCGCATGGGCGCAGATCAATCCACGGACCCGCGAGGTGCGGCAGGGACAAAGATTATCGGCGTCCAGGGCGCTGCGGATGACCAGACCGGCAGGGTAGGTGCTGCCGCCTTCGCGGACCCTGCCTCGTAACCGTGGGGGTTGCCACTCCGAATCGAGCACGCTTCCAGCGGCGAGCAGGGCTCGGGCCTGCTTCATGGCCTCCCACCCTGCCAGCTTGGAGAACAAGCCGTCGCTGAGATCCAGACCCATCGGTCAGGGCTGCTTCAGAAAGGCCTTGAAACGGTCGGTGGCCTCGAGCGCCAGCGCAGTGTGCTCACCGGACGCCGCCGCGGACGGTTTATCGATCCAGAGCGGCATGCCGCTGCCTTCCTCGGCGTCGACCGCCATGATGAAGCGAGGGAAGTGACAATGAACAACGTGGCCACGCGACTTACGTTGCGGCGGGATGCCGGGGGCAACGAGCCATTTGGGGAGGTTCGCGAATTCGGGTGGTGTTCGCGGATCAGATTTCATGGGCAGACTGTGATCCACCGGACGCCTGGCCGTCCAGCCACAACCGCGAGTCGCAGTCGCCTGCTCGGTCTGCCATGGCGTCGGGATGGAGGTTCACCAGCCATCCGTCGTTGGGTTATGGTCTGCCCTCGGGCCCGACGCGGAAGAACCGGCAGCGGTCATAACGTTGCAGGCGGGCGCAGCACCCGAATCTGCGGCCTCCCTTACATTACTCGGTCCCACAACGGATCCCCCCGCACGAACCGATCGAGATTCCCCAGGAAATGACGCACCAGACTCAGACGTTCGTTCGTATGGCCGCCTGCGACGTGCGGTGTGATGTGGCAGTTGGGTTCGGCCCAAAGCGGATGCCCGTTCGGGAGCGGTTCAGGATCGGTCACATCCAGCCAGGCTGCCTGGAGTCGACCTGAACGCAGCGCTGCCACCAACGCATCCTGGTCGACCGTGGCGCCGCGACCGAGGTTATAGAAAACCGCACCCGGCTTCATGACACCGAACCGCCGCGTGTCGAAGAAGCCGATCGTCTCGGGGCTATGTGGCATTAAGTTAAAGACATGGTCTGCCTCGGTTGCCAGGACGCGGTCCAGGTCGCCCGGGGTGAGCACCGGCACTCCTTCGTCGCCGCGGGCGCGGCGGCGGTAAGCCAGCACCCGCATCCCCAAGGGTTTAAGGAGTTCCGTGAGCCTCCGGCCAATCGCTCCGTAACCGAGGATCACCGCCGTGGAACCTTGCAGCAACGTGCAGGCATCCCGCAGCGCGTCCCACTCGGCGGTGCCATTGGCGGTTACGATCTGCAGCGACCTTGGCAGATGTCGCGCTTGGGCCAGGATGAAACTCAGCGCATGGAGAGCGCACGGCTCGCTATAGACCATCGCACTGTTGCACACGGCAATGTTGCGTTCAGCGATCAACCGGCGGAACTCCGCGTTGTCGTAGCGGGTAATACCCGAAGAACTGATTTGGATGAATCTGAGCCGGGACGCTCCTCGGATCGACTCCGGATCCGGCTGCCCGAAAGCCACATCCACCTCCGCAAATCCCGGATCGATGCGCCCCGGAGCCAGCACCGAAGTCGGCGGCTCTGGTGCAAACACCAGGTGATGCCCGGTCGTCCCACTCCGCAACGTCGCCACCACATCCGGAGCCGGTGCCAGATCCACATAAATGCGAAGGTCAGTCATGGCGCGAGCCTAGTAGGAGGCAAGGCTGGCGTCCACTGTGACCGATGAGCCTGACGCCGGAAAGACCCGTGGGACCAGGTGCGCTGGTGCTGGCACGACGCGTCGGCAGTTCGACACGGCCGGGCGAGCACGGTGAGTTTTACGGACGGGCACGCCCAGAGCTGGCCCCTGGTCGAGTCGACCACCGGAAAGTCATTTCAGCATGGCCTCGATAGTCGAGAGCGCGTTGCCTTCGAGCCGGTTGTTGACGTAGATGAAGGTCTTGCGGTTGCTGGCCTTGGTGCCAGCTGCGATCAACGCCGCACCGGCCTTTCTAGCTTCGGCGTCGACCTCCCGGATTTGGTCGTAAGGCTGGAAGCGCTTCACCGCCTCCTCGTACTTACGTCCCGGCTTCAGCAGGAACCGGGCGGCGACCAACCGCGGATCGGTCAGGCTGGCGGGGAGCGCTAGTTGCTCGCTAACCGGTGGCATTGCCTCCCAGGAGTTGAAAACGTGGGTAACCCGGTGCCTGGCAAGGCAATCGAAATACTGGGGTTGGAGCCAGTTCCGGTTCCTCATTTCGATCCCATAGGGCCAGCCCTGGGGCAGTTGCCCCAGGAACTGGTCGAGATCGGCGACGAAGTCCCGCCCATGCTGGTAATCGGCCGGCCAGAAACGGGAAAACTCAAACATCAAAAGGCCGATCTTCGGGCGGATCGCCTCACAAGGCCGCAGAAAGGCTCTGGCGAACAGGTCGGCGTTGAGGAAGTTCTCGTTGGGCTTGCCCGCCAGGTCCCCGAAACGATTGAGCTGCGGGTAGTTCCTGATGGTGATGGTATCGGTGACTTTGAAGCCGAATCTGAAGTCCTCCGGCACCTGCTCAGCCAGCCGTTCCAGGTACTGCTGGCCGGGGAAGCTGTAATAGGCCGCATCCACGCAGACGGTCTTGAAAACCTCGGCGTACTCTCGCAGGCAATCGCGCTCGAACCGGGTCTGAGCGAATTTACCGCGGTACTCGTAGCGGTTGCCAGTGTACAACTGGCCGATCCAGCCTGCGTACTTCCAGCTCGACGTTCCGAGGTACACGCCTTGTCCGGCGAGCGATCCCGCCCGTTCCTGCATCCGCTCTCGGTCGAAGGACATAAAGTACCGCGAGGAGTCTACCACGGGCGGGCACAGGTGTCAGGGCGTCGTTGTCAGCCTCTACACGACCGAAGTCGTCGTGGACGTGCTGGAACGGATGCGAGCCGGGTGGCGGTCAGGCCTGGTGATCCTGGAAACATCGGGATCACCCATCGGGGTGGCAGATCCAGACGAGTGTTTCGCCGATCATCTTCCCCCATGCTCGTGAGGCATCCGAAACCCGGCGAGAGGGATCCATGGTGGGAAGGTATTGACGCGGAAGGTTGCGCGACTGGCTGATCTGTTGGAGGATCTGGGGCATGATCACAGGTCGTAAGACGCGGGTGGTTCTGGGGATGAGCGGCGGGGTGGACTCGTCGGCTGCCGCCGCGGTGTTGCTTGAGCAGGGCTACGACGTGATCGGGGTGACGCTCAAGCTCTGGCCGCAGGACTGTCTTTCGCGGGCGGAGGACAAGTGCTGTGGGCCCCAGGCCGTCGCCGATGCTCGGGGTGTCTGCGACCGGCTCGGCATCCCGTTCTATCTGGTGGACGAGGCCGAGGAATTCCAACTGCGGGTAGTGGAACCGTTTGCCCAGGAATACCGGGTTGGGCGGACGCCGAACCCCTGCGTGTTGTGCAACGAACACCTCAAGTTCGGGACGCTACTGCGCCGGGCGCGGCAACTGGGGGCGGAGTATGTCGCGACCGGTCATTACGCGCGGTTGGAGCGCACGCCGGCAGGGCGCACGTTGCTGCTCCGGGGCCGGGATCCGCGCAAGGACCAGAGTTATTTCCTGTTTACCCTCGGGCAGCGGCAGTTGTCGCGAATGCTGTTTCCGCTGGGTGACTTTTCGAAGGTCGACACGCGCGGCGTAGCGGCCGGGGCGCGGCTCAAGACAGCTGGCAAGGAGGAGAGCATGGAGATCTGCTTCGTACCGGACAACGACTACGGGTCGTTTTTGCGGAAGTCGGGCCTGGTGGCACCGCATCGGGGCGAGATTGTGGATCGTGACGGTCGGGTGTTGGGGCATCATGATGGGATCGAGTTCTTCACCATCGGCCAGCGCCGGGGTCTGGGGGTGTCGGCGTCGCGCCCGTTGTACGTGATCGAGCTGGATCCTGAACACAACCGGGTGGTGGTAGGGGAGGCGGCGGAGCTCCAGTGCGAGGAGTTTCTGGTGGTACGGGCCAACTGGATTCCGTGGGATACTCCGCCGGGGCCACTTGTGGCAACAGCCCAGATCCGATATCAACATCGCGGTACCCGGGCCCGGGTGACGTCACTGGATGGGTATCGGGCCCGCGTCGAACTGGACGAACCGCAACGGGCGGTGACGCCCGGTCAAGCCTGTGTGTTTTACGAGGGCGACCGCGTGCTGGGCGGGGGATGGATCCAATCGGCGGCCCCGGTGCCCAGGTGGTCCGAGGTTAACAACGCACCAGGGAAAGGGCAGACCTATGGCGGATGATCGGATGGTCAAGAGCAACCGGGCCTGGATGGTGCTGGTGACGGCGCCCGGACTGAAACCGGCGCGGGTGATTGCCCGGGCACTGCTGACGGCGCGCCTGGCCGCCTGCGTGAACCTCGTGCCCCGGCTCGAATCGCACTATTGGTGGCAGGACAAGCTGGAGACAAGCGCCGAGGTCCTGCTGGTGATCAAGACGACGCGATCGCTGCTGGAAGCGCTGGCGTCCGAGGTTCGGCGCCAGCATCCCTACGACACGCCCGAAATCGTGGCCTGGCCGATCGCTCTGGGCAGCCGCCGATATCTCGAGTGGCTCGAGGGGTCGGTCCGCGCCGATCCCTAGGTCTCCGGCAG